>OKXB01000090.1_pt1 | contig 108492 bp, 90 predicted proteins | sample 1601731 | NCBI WGS metagenome assembly OKXB01 (sample SAMN04414077, study PRJEB24778) | human gut metagenome | material: faecal | host: Homo sapiens
GATTTTTCCACCGCTGAAGGAGCCTTAGAGAGCCTAGAGTCAATAGATGAAATGTTAAGTAGTGTATCTGATCAATTGTTAAATATCGGTAATACAATCAACCGTTTGGAGAGTGTATCAGAGGCGCAGTCAATAAAGTTAAATAATTTAATATCCTTCCGTTCAACGATGCGAGATGCCGATATAGCAGAGGAGTCCTCAAATTACATCCGTTACCAGATCTTACAACAGGCATCTGCCACCCTTTTAGCATCATCCAGAAACCTTAAAGCACAAAATGTTATCGGACTGCTTAATAGTGTGTAAAGATTTGTAACAAATTGTTCTCAAACCCTAAAGTTTTCTGCTAATTTAGCCGTAATACATGGTAAACAAGGGAAATTTATAAAGGAAAGCGGAACACAATGGGAATGGCAGCATCACAAGTTAGACTATTGCAGCTGACTAGCCGAAAAAATACAATCGGTTATCAGTTACAAAACTTGTCTTTGCAAAAAACCGCTTTATCCAGAGATATGCAGAGGGTTACAAGAAATTATCAAGAGGCGTTGAATACAAAGACTTTGAAATGGTCTAACAATGCCGGTGTATCGTATGTTGATTTGAGTTACGCAAACCTGATGAGGCCGGGTAGTGCAAATAAAAATAATCCTTATTTGATTACAAATGGTGACGGTAAGGTTGTTTTAGACAGTAAATATCAGCAATATGCTGAAATGATTTCTCCTGACGGTAAAGCCGGCGGTGATTGGGAAAGCAACAGAACTCAAATTCTTGCTTCACTTACAGGTATCTCTTCAGAAAAAATTGATGCAGCTTTTGCTTCCAACGCGGCATTAGATGCAGCTGCTGAAAAAGTTAATTCTTTGCAAGAAGAAGGAGATAAACTTAAGGAACCGGTAAATAACGATACAGCAGTACAGTTCTTTAAACGAGCTGGAAATGTTACGGTGAATACTATTCCTTATAATATCGGAAGTTTATATAATTCAGCAAGTACCTGGACCAATTTGGGCAATGCTTCAACTGCAAGCAGTACTTTAACAAATATATTAAACGGCATTGCAAACAATATGAAAAATTATCTTACAGATGAAGATTATGCTAACTTTACAGAAGCCTGTAAGAATTATATGGATGATAACGGGCATTATTTTGGTGGAACTAGTGAGGCTGATAGACAAGGACTTGAAAGTGGTATTGCGGGAATTAAAAAAGATGGGGACAACTATACTGTCAACATGAAAATTATCCTTGATACTATACTTGGTTCATATGAAAGTGCTTCTGTTGTAGATGGTCAGGATAGTTATGGCGATACCAGCATGGGGACAAGAGTTTACTACACCAGAGATAAGAATAGCGTTGAATGGCAGAATTGGAAAGCTTCCCATGACGCATGGCAGGCTGAGTATGATGCAGCTGTAGAAGAGTATAACGCAGCTGTTGATAGTGATAATCAGGCTCTCACATCAGAAGAAGAAAGTAATATTAATTTCTATGAAAAATTGTTTACAGCAATTGCTGAAAAAGGATGGGTAGCAAATTCTCAGATTGAAGACAATGATTACCTTAACAATATGCTGCAAAACAATCAATACTATATTACTACAATGGAAGAACAGACTGACAGCGATGGAAAATCTTATTTTGAATACAGTCAGGATATTGCTTCAAACTTCGAAAATGTTTTCTCTGTAAATGATACTGACGCGCAGAATGAAGCTTTGATAGATTATGAATACGAAAAGAGCGTCATTAACGAAAAAGAAACCAGAATTGATACAAGAATGCAAAATCTTGAAACAGAGCAGTCTGCAATTAATGAAATGATAAAAGGTATTGAAACTGTAAGAAACGATAACACAGAAAGAACATTCGGTATATTCGCATAGCAGTATGTTTATGGTATGATTTCTTTGTATTTTTGTATAAAGGGATTGTAGATGTTTGATTCGTTATCTGATAAATTACAGGACATTATTGCGAAAACAGCAGGGCAGAAAGAGCTTACGCAGGATAATATGCAGGAAGCCTTGAGAGAAATAAGACGCGCTCTGCTTGAAGCTGATGTGAATCTTAGAGTTGTAAAAGCTTTTATCTCTAATATTAAAGACAAAGCAGAAGGTGAAAACGTTCTGCAGGGAGTAAATCCGTCGCAGCAGCTTGTAAAAATAGTGCATGATGAATTAATTGAACTTCTTGGCAAGGAAGTTTCTCCGCTTGATTATTCAGGCCGTCCAAATTTAATCATGATGCTGGGGCTTCAAGGAAGCGGTAAAACAACATCTTCTGCAAAATTAGCAGTAAAACTTAAAAAAGAAAACAGAAATCCTTTGATGGTTGCCTGTGACGTCTACAGGCCTGCTGCCATTACACAGCTTACAGCTCTGGGCGAACAAATAGGCGTTGAAGTGTATTCAGAAGATTCAAAGGATGTTCAGGCAATAATTCAAAATGCTATAAATTATGCGAATGAAAACGGGTTTAATACGCTTATTCTTGATACTGCCGGACGTTTACAGATTGATACTGAGATGATGGCAGAACTGCTGCTTATTGATAGAATTTTCCATCCTGCAGAAAAACTGCTTGTAGTGGATTCAATGACAGGGCAGGAGGCAGTAAATGTTGCTGAGAATTTTGATGCACAACTCGGAGTAACAGGACTTGTTTTGACAAAGCTGGATGGAGATTCAAGAGGTGGTGCTGCACTGAGCGTTGTTTACTGCACTCATAAACCTATTAAGTTAACAGGTACAGGTGAAAAACTCAATGCGCTTGAGGATTTTTATCCTGAAAGAATGGCTACAAGAATTTTAGGTATGGGAGATATTGTTTCTCTTGTTGAACGAGCTCAAGAAGTTTTTGATGAAAAAACAGCAAAAGAAATGGAAAAGAAAATGGCAAAGGCTGAATTTTCTTTCAATGATTTCTTGAAAATGCAGTCGCAAATGAAAATGTTTGGCTCAATGGATCAGCTTCTTGGTATGATACCGGGTCTTAAGATGTCAAAGGATGACAGACAGAAGATTTCGCATGAAGGTGAAAAACAGTTCAAAAGAATTGAAGTATTCATTCAGAGTATGACTCCGGAAGAAAGAGAACATCCTGAGTTAATGAATTCTTCCAGAAAAAAACGTATTTCACAAGGTTCCGGTATTCCTTTGCACGAACTAAATATTTTTATAAACCAGTTTGAGCAGATGCGTAAAATGATGAAAGGATTTTCCGATGTCAAAAAGGTTATAGGAGGAAATCCTAACAAAGCTAAGCTTACAGCTCACCAGATGATGAAAAATATGAGAAGATTCAGATGAAATTAGTAGCAGGACTTGGCAATATCGGAGATAAATACATGTTTACAAGGCATAATGCAGGGTTTATGCTTGTTGACAGTATTGCACTTAATTCTAATTTGAATTTTAGAGAGAACTCCAGATTAAAATGCATTATGACTAATCTCCGAACTCCATATGAGGACTATTTGCTTATAAAACCAACTACATATATGAACCTGTCGGGTGAGGCGGTTAGAGCAGTAATGGATTATTATAAAATAGCGATAGAAGATATTCTGATTGTGTATGATGATTTGTCATTAGAATTAGGACGAATTCGATTTAGGGCAAATGGTTCAGATGGCGGTCATAACGGTATAAAATCTGTAATTCAGCATCTTGGTACAAAAGATGTTGCAAGGCTTAAAATCGGTATTGGGCCTCAGCCTAATATTCCTTCTGAAGTTTTTGTTCTCCAAAATTTTTCAAAAGAAGAACTTGATAATTTAAAGGGTGCACTTACGAAAGCTAAAGAAGGGATAGGATATTATTTTAAAGAGGGTATGGCTGCTGCGCAGAATAAATATAATTAGGTGCAAGGAGGGTTAGATGAATTTAGCAGAACAATTGGAGCAGGATGAAAAATACGAAGAAGCTTATGCCGAGTATAAAAAACAGATGGTGCAAAAGCTAGCTGATGTCGAACTTTTAACGAAACTGGGCCATCTTGCATTAATTCTGGAAAAAAAGGAAGACGCTAAAATTTATTATGCAAAGATTTTAGAAATTGACCCGCCTAATATACTGGCCCATGAGCAATTAATTGATATTTTTATGCATGAGGATAGATTTAAATATTATCTGCTCAGAGGAAACCTGCGTGCACTCCAGCAGCAGATGAGTCATGCGAAAAGTGATTTTAAAAAGGCTATTGACCACGCAAAAGACCCTCAGGAAGCTCTGCCGGCACGTTATTTATATGCAGGACTTTGTGAAGGACAGGGTCGGTTAAATGAAGCTATTGATGAATACTTAAGAATATCTGATTATGATGAGAAAAATCCTGTCGTATTTTTAAAGCTTGCCGAACTGTATGAAAAAACAGAAGGTCTCGTTGCTGCTATACAGACTCTGGAAAGGGGCAGAAAAGATAGAGGTTTTAAAGATTTTGAGGAAATTCTTGCAGGATATTATATAAGAAATTCTCAGCCGGAAAAAGCGTATGAACTTGCACAAAGCGAGCTTACAAAGGCAAGAGCTCTGTTTGATATGGGCAGAAATGACGCCGGTTATGAAATACTGATGGGAGTAAAAGATAAATATTCTAAGGAAAAGATTTTCCACTCATTGCTGGCACAGTATTATTTTCAGAAAGATATGTTTGAGGAAGCATTCAAGGAAATTGACGAGTATGAAAAAATTGATTCTAAATCTCCGTTAATCTATCAAATGCGGGCCTTAATTTACGAAAAGCAAGGTGATGCTTTTAATGAACATATTAACTGGGGCAAATATAACGTTATGAGAGGCGAAAAAGATGTTGCTTTAAATGAGTATCTTACAGCTTACCGGTTTAATGATAAAGATGTTGACTTAATTGAAACGATTGCAGCGCTTCTTGAGGCAGAGGGAGATAAGACAAAGGCAAGTGAATTTTATGAAAGACTTGCAGATGTTGATCCTAAAAATAGACTTGCTCTGGAGAAAATTGCAGAGTTTAGAGAATCAATCGGCGATAATTATGGTGCAATTGAGTATATGGAACGGTTGAAAGAAATTGATCCGAGAAATCAGTTTTTACAAGATAATTATGAAAAAATAAAAAGTATTGCAGAAAATGGCACCGGATTCTTGCAGTTCTTGAAGAAAATTTTTGGCAATAAGATGAGTGTATAAATGAAAACAGAGCTTCTTTCACCAGCTAAAGATAAAGAAACGGCATTTGCTGCAATAGATTGCGGCGCCGATGCAGTTTATATGGGTGCGGCAGCATTCGGTGCCAGAAAAAATGCCCCCAATTCTCTGGCTGATATAAGAGATGTTGTAAATTATGCACATAAATTTCGGGTAAAGGTTTTTATTACTCTGAATACTATATTAACAGATAGTGAGCTTAATGAAGCTGTAACCCTTGCAGGAGAACTGGATAAAATAGGCGTTGATGCTCTTATTGTTCAGGATATGGGGTTTTTAGAGAAGATTAAGACCATAGGTATACCGGTGCATATAAGCACACAAGCTGATAACAGGGATTTAGAAAAAGTTTCATTTTTTAATAATTTAGGGGTGGCAAGGGTTGTTCTTGCGCGTGAACTTTCGCTCAAGCAGATTAAAGAAATTCATGATGCCAATCCTAACCTGGAGCTGGAAGCATTTGTGCATGGTGCGTTGTGTGTATCCTACAGCGGTCAGTGCTATTTGAGCCAGTATATAGGCGGCCGTTCTGCAAATAGAGGGGAATGTGCCCAGCCATGCCGGAAAAAATATTCGGTAGAAACTGTAGACGGAAAAATTATTGCCAAAGATATTTATGCTTTATGCCTCAAGGATTTTAACGCATCAAACCGGCTTAAGGATATGATAGATGCCGGTGTTTATTCTTTTAAGATTGAAGGACGGCTCAAAGATTCTAATTATGTAAAAAATATAACTGCATATTACCGGCATGAGCTTGATAAATATTCTCAGAAAAGTTCTTCCGGAAACAGTATTTATCCATTTAAACCTAATCCACAGAAAAGTTTTAATCGTGGTTTTACAGATTATTTTCTTGAAAAACGCAAAGATTGTTTTAGCCTCAACTCTCCAAAATCCCGTGGTGAGTATATAGGAGTTATCTCTGAGGTTAAAAATGGCTGTATTAAAATATGTACAGACAAAACAATACATCCGCAAGATGGTCTGACTGACGGTATTGACGGTTTTTTAGTAAATAAAATTGAAAATAATTATGTTTATCCCAACAGACCGGTAAAATTTAAAGCAGGAGATAAAATTTATAGAAATGTTGATGTTGAATTTGAAAAACAGGTTGCTCAAAAGGTAAAAAGACAAATAGGCGTTAATATAAATATTACTGATGAGCTTACTCTTGTAGATGAAGATGGAATTAAGGTTTCAATACCGATTACTGGAGGTGAAGCTGCAAAAAATCCGGAAAAGATGAAAGAAACCTTTGTAAAACAATTTTCTAAAACAGGGGAAAGCGATTTTTATATCGAGGATATAAAAATCGCCTCTGAATTGCCTTTCATGCCTGTAAGCCGGATAAATGAACTGAGGCGTTCTGCTTTTGATAAACTTATGCAGAAAAGACTTGATGAGTATAAGCGCGAGGAACATAAGAACCTTGTCTATTGTCCTTATTATAAGTCACAAATAGATTATCGCGGAAACGTACATAATTTGTCTGCAAAAGATTTTTATAAAAAATGCGGTGCAGAGGTTTGTGAAATGTCACTAGAAACAGAGCTCCCTAAACATCCGGTAGAGCTAATGCGTACAAAGCATTGCATAAAATATGCTCTGGGCATGTGCAAATCTCCTGAAAAACTTGTTTTGAGAGATGAATACGGCAAGGTTTATCCGCTAAAGTTTGACTGCAAGAAATGTGAAATGTCTGTTCTCAATAACCTATGATGGATTCTCAGACTGCGCTGCAGCTTGTTTCTTTAACGCTTCCCATTCTTCAGGTTTTTCTATTGCTTCTATGTGTTTAAGAGCATTTTCTAAATCTTTCTTATCGCTCTCAAGCTGTTTTAGGTATTCTTCAGTTTGTTCCGGTGTTAATTGGGTTAAATCTACTCCAAACATTGGTATTGAATATTCTCTGTTCCATTGAGCCATGCTTAGCGGAACGGCTGAAGCTGGAGATGTTAATGTAATTCCCAATAATTCTTTGTATTTCCCAGGGTTGTTTCCGCCTATTGCAAGCTGAAAATCATTCTTTTTCCAGGTTGAAGGTTTGAACATTGATTTGAATTTTATAGATGAACATACTGATAATTCGTTTTCAAACCCTGCTTTTGCGGTTTTCATACCATCCAGTGAACGTCTTAGAGCATTAAGTTTTCTCGGGCTTGTTGTGCTTGAAATTTTAGCTTCTGTTTCTGCTATTTTTGTTTCCAAATCAGCAATTCTATTTGATAGTGTTTCAATTCCTGTCTTTAATTTTTCAGGGGTATTGTACTTGTTTCTTATATTAGTCTGAGTGTAATCATTTAATTCGCTTCTGTGGGCATCAGGTTTTCTTGCATAAGTTCTCATAGTGCTTTCTTTTGATTGAATTAAATTATTAAGGTCTTTATTATACTGTTTCTGTATTGCTTCCATTTCGCTCTTGAATGCGTCAAAACGTTTCTGAGCAATAGCATGACCGTTTATATCATATCCGCCGGAAGAATTTTGTGTGTAAGCAGACAACTGATCTGTATTCTTTGTGCTGGAATTTGTAGTTTTTAAATTATCAAATTCAGCTTTGGTTTTTATTCCGGACATAGAGCGCAGCTCTGTTAAGTTACTTTCAAGCATGGTTTTTTGTTCTTGTAATAAAGCTTTTTTAGCAGCATTTGTTTCTGTGCTTATTTTAGTATTAAGCTCTGTAATTTTATTATTTAGAGATGTTTCCATTTCCTGATACTGTTTCTTGTATCTGGTTTCCCAGTTATTAATATTATTCCATGCTGATGAAACTTTGCTTCCATATGCTTTACGGAAGCCGGCCAATCCTCCGCCTTTTGCTGCAATGAGAGCTTTATCTGCCTGCATAGCTTTACCAGTTGCCCTCAGAGCATTAACTGTCATGTCCCTGCTGAATTGTGAAGTAGTTTCAACAACTTTACCCCAGGCTCCGGTTCTTGGCTTCGCGAGTGTTGCAATTCTTGAAGTAGTGGAAGCTCCGGATGCTTTAGCCGCAGTACTGAAAGATTTCCCCAGTCCCCTCATACCTGCTGCTGATGAGAGTCCTACCAGTGCTCCGGCACAGATTTCTTGACGAGCCTGTTCTTCCTCTTCTGCAGTTCTTGCTTTATTAAGTTTAGAAACCCCTTTTGCAACACCGACAACGCCGCTTCCAACGCCGTATGCTAACAGACCGTAGCCTATTGCAGGTCCTACAACCGGTATAAATGTTGCACCGACTGCTGCTGCCGTTATTGCTATATTTTTAATACATTTTTTGAAGCTCCATTTGCCGTTTTCGTCATATCCGATGAAGCTTTTTCCCAAGTTTTTCAATGTTTCGCCTGCACTTGCAGCCCAGCTTCCAAGTTTACCTAAAAAACTTTTCTCTTTTGCTTTTTTTGAAGCTTCTTTATCAATACTGCCATCAGCTTTTAGTTTTGGTCCTTCTAAAACAGCATTTTCTACAACAGTACTTCCATCTGTTTTTTTACCTTTTTTAATAGCATTAATTGTTTTATTTTGAGCATCAATTAATTCTTTTGTTTTTTCGATTTCTTTTGACTTTTCAGTTAAGAAAGCTCTGCTACTGCTATATTTTGCAAGTTCAGCTTCTTCCTTTTGCTTATATGCTTCATAGGAGTCTGTATTTGATGAAGAACCGGAGGAATAAGAAAACGGCATCATAGGAAATCCGAATGAAGAAAAGTTACCTGCCTGCATAAAGCCGGTATTTGAAAAATTTCTCCAGTCCCAGAGTGGCAGTTGTCCGTTAATTGTTCCAGACATATAAAACTCCTATAGTAATATCCCTTATTTATATAAAAATTTATATTAAACAAAAATTGTCTTTTTTTTAACAAATCTTTACAAAAAATATCAGCCACCATTCCTATCTTTTTGTTATAATCAATATATGAAGTGTGGTTTTGTAACAATATTAGGGCGTCCTAATGTTGGTAAATCTACTCTTTTGAATCAGATACTCGGTCAGAAGATTGTAATAACAACAGACAAGGCGCAAACAACAAGAAAACGTATAAAGGGAATTTTAACAGACGACAAGGGACAAATAATTTTTGTAGATACCCCGGGAGTTCACCGCCCTTTAAATAAGCTGGGTGAATTTTTGCTGGATGAAGCGAAGGTTGCTGTTCCTGATGCAGATTTAGTTCTATTTCTTGTTGATGGCTCAGAGCCTGCTGGAAAAGGGGATAAATGGATTGCTGAAAATATTCTTAAAAATACAAATATTCCTATAATACTTGTAATGAACAAAGTAGACAAAGTAAAAAATCAACAGACGATTGAAGAAAATTTGCTTTCATACAAGACCCTTTTTGATGAGAATGTACCGGTAATAAGAATTTCTGCAAAAACAGGTCGGAATAAAGATACGCTGCTCTCAAATATATTGAAAAAACTGCCTGATGGTGAAAAATTATACCCCGATGATATTGTTACAGAAGAGAGTATGCGATCAGTAACAGAAGAGATTATAAGAGAAAAAGTTTTGTTAAATACACAGGATGAAATCCCGCATTCTGTAGCGATAAAAGTTGAGAAGTATGAAGAAAGAGAAGATATTGATAGAATATTCGCAATAATTTATTGTGAACAAAAAAGTCAGAAAGGAATTCTGATAGGAAAAGGAGGAGCGCTTTTAAAGAAAATTGGTACAGAAGCCAGAATTGAGCTGGAAGCTATTACAGAAAAAAAGGTTTATTTAAATCTGGAAGTTAAAGTAGAAAAAGATTGGAGAAAGAAGGATAATATCTTAAAAAATTTCGGATATAAATCTGACGGGGAATAGCAAAAAATTTTTTTATAGGTTTTATAGTAAATGTAAAGTGTGTGTAAGGAGAGGATGAATGAAAATTCAAACGATTGGTCAGGAATTAAGAACAAGCAACAAACAAAATTACAACAGACAGCCGGCATTTAGAAGAAACTGGTCGGAGCATGTTAGCTGGGGTGCAAATTATGTAAAAGAAACAGGCAAGACAAATTTTAAACTGTTTTCTTTTCCTGATGCAAAGGCAGTATTCGTAGAAGTGGCAGGTAAAGTCGCTTCACATCTGGGTAATATCAGAGAACGCGTTGTGCAGGTTGTTGCAACGGCAGGTGCTGCTTTTACAATTGATAAAGTTTTATCAAAAGATGGTGATTCAACTGTTTATCAAATGGAGCATAAAGGCGCTGGAGTTTATGAAATAAACGATGTCAAAGCAAAACCTGAAGACAAATACCGCTATGTAGTTGTTGATAAGAACAACAATGTTAATCTCGTAAAAGATCCTTATGCACGTAAACAAGAAGATATTCATGGCTGGAGTTCAATTTATAACAAAGATAACTATGAATGGAAAAATACCGATTGGCTAGAGGGTAAAGATTCCAGAAGAATAGTAAGAAAGCCAAACGAGCCGATGCGCGGACTTGATAAGCTTATTATTGATGAAATAAATATTCCTACTGTCAGTAAAGAAGGAACTTTTGCCGGTGCAAAAGCCCGCATAGATAAGATTGCTGAGCGCGGAGTTGCTACAGCAATTGAGATTATGCCTGTAGAGAATACATATTCAATGCAGTGGGGCTATGACGGCGTAGATAAATTTGCTGTAAATGAAAAACTTGGCGGGGCTGCAGGTTTAAAAGAGCTTATCGACTATGCTCACGGCAAAGGGCTTAATGTGATTATGGATATGGTTCCAAATCATATGGGACCTGATGGGGATTATCTGGCACAAACCGGCCCTTATGAAAAAGGTTCCGGACAATTTGGCGGAGAGTTTAATTATGAAGGACGAAATAACCGTTATGTAAGGGACTGGATGGCTAATGCAGCTCTCTGGTGGGCAAATGAGTTTAAAGTAGATGGTCTTCGTCTTGATATGACAAAACTTTGTGGTTCTGATTATCTCTTAAAACAGGTTGTAACAGAGGTAAATGAACATAATCCTAATGTCTTTACTATTGCAGAAGATGGACGTGAAAATAAAGAGTCTGTAACAAGATATGAAGACAGCAGAGTCAGCCATAAAGACGAATTGGACTTTATAGATACTCAGGTAGATTTTATATCAGAAAGAGGCTGGTACTCTACGCCGGGAAATATTGGCTTTGATAGTGAATGGGATTTTAGATTTATGAATACTATGAAAAATGCTATTATTTCTTCCGGTGTTAACCTTTTAGATGATTTGGATAATAAAATTAAGGATTCCAGACACCGTGTAAAATATGTGATGAGTCATGACGAAATTGGCAATTGGGATGGTACAAGATTAATTCCTAAAATTTTGGTTAGCCATTTAGGTTTGTATGATAAAACCAATGGTAATTCAGATGCTCAAAAAGGACAGAATGCTGCCAGATTAGGTCAGCAATTAGCTGAACTTATTGTATCAAAAGATTTTGGTGAAATGAGTGATGCAAAACTTACTGAATATGAGAAAAATATTGGTTTGAATACTTTTATACCAAAAGATGCGCTTATTGATGCATTCAAAACGGCTATTGCAAAACAAAAACTTGCTCAAGGTACTGTACTTACAACACCAGGACCTAAAATGTATTTTCAGGGTGATGATGAAGCGGATTTATCTTACTTCAAATTCTTCAGAGAATTTTCGGATGAAAGAGCAGTAAGAGCAAAATCTGATGATTTGAAAAATGGCATAGTTGCACAAAAAGGTTATGATACTCTTGTTGAAATTGCACGTCCGGATTCTATGCTGGGAAGGGTTAAGCCTGAAGGCCTTTTCAAAGATACACAAGAACAAATGGTTAAATTTAATAAAGATTTGAAGGCTTTAATTGACCGGATGCCTGTATTAACTAAAGGTAGTCTGATTAATACATATAAAGATCATAATCATAATGTTCATGTACATCAGCTTAAGCTGGACAATGAAGAAGTTCTTGTTATAAAGAATTTTGGTCAGGGCTTCCACGATAAGAACTATGAATACTATGGCTTCCCTCAGAACAGCAGATGGGAAGAAATATTCAATAGTGATAATTCGCTATACGGGGGCTCAGGTTATTCTAATTCAGGCAGAAAAGACATTGATAACTTTAACCAGCGCTTATCGCTTGCACCGAACAGCTTCCTTATTTTGAAAAAAGTAAATTAATTCCAAAATGGCTACGATTTATATAAATCGTAGCCATTTACTTTTGTATTGTTCGTGTTAACATAATTACAAAGGACAAAAAGATGACATATTATTTTATTGCAAAACATCATCATACTCATACAAACCCGAAAGGGCTTGGAGTTTTGATGCTTCTCTGAAATTAACTCCTAAAAACGGCTCTTTCGGGATATAAGAGAGGTTAGTAAAGAGTACGAAAAGGAGAATTTAAAAAATGTCATTAGTCAATATAATTTCAGCAGTAGGAAACAACTCAAGTGTTTATCCCTTGATTGTCCGTGACTGTGGTATTGAAGTTCCTACCAAAATAGCCATGACTTACAACCAAAATTTGAAAGACTCAAAGCAGATGGCAAATAATGCTTTGAGAGAACGTTTGATAGATGAGTACGGCACATCTATTGTCTGGCTTGGCGGTATACCTTTAATGAATGCTGTTGCTGATTGGGGAATAAAAAAACTCGGTTATGATCCAAAGGTAAATGTTAGTTTGCTGAAAGAAAATGGAAAACAGGGACTTAAATACAATATAGAAAAATTTAAAAATCTTGCACCTGATGAAGTAAAATCAATGGAGAAGGTTTTGAAAAATAAATCTACTTATCAGAAACTTCTTGCAGGTAAGTTTGTTTTATCTACAGCAATCCCGATTGCAATTATGGGGTATTACCTTCCAAAATTTAATTTTGCACTGACTGACAAACTGCGTAAAAAGCAGGAAGCTGTAAAACCGATTGTTCAAGATACTCTAATAGCAGCAAAAAGATTTGAAACGGGAGAAAACCCTTCATTTAAAGGTCTGTCATCGACTCTTGCAAATATGTCAACAGTAAATAAGATGGCAATTACTGATGGCGGGCTGACTGTTGGAAGGGTAGGAACCGCCAGAAATAAGTATGAAAAAATGGAAAACGGGTTCAAGATGTCAATGATGATGTTTTTAAACTTTATTGCTCCTATATGGATAGCAAAAGGGCTCGACAATCTTTCCGGAAAATTGTTCAATACAAATGTTAATCTTGATCCTATGCTTCTTGCTGACAAACAGTTTGTAAAGGAAATAAAGGATGGAAGTCTGCAAATCCCAGAAAGTAATTATATTGAATACCTTGATAAAAATCCTGATTCAAAAATTTCTAAATTATGTGAAAAATATTGCGGAGTGAAGTATTTAAAAAACAGAGTGAGAGATCCGAGAGAATTTGTAGATGAGAAAAAGATTGGAAAGTTTTTAGATGAGCTGAGAAAGTTTTCCAAAGAAGCAGCTGCCTCAGGTAATGTTGATAAGTATGCCAAAAAAGCTTTAAAAGTAAAATCGGCAAATATTCTTGCTAATGTTGGTATAAGCAGCTTCCTGCTTGCAGCAGTATTACCGAAAGTAACATTTATCTTGAGAAAGAAAGTTACAGGTTCCGATGCTGAACCGGGACTAATGGCGTAACAGGTTAATTCCTGCTTTAAAGTAGTTTTTAAATTCTGAAAAGCTTCTTAATGAGAGAAGTGTTTTTAGAATAAATTTCGGACGCAGATAAAAACGTCTTACTGCGAGTTTGTGAAGTTCAAAAATTCTTTCTTTGCTAAGCTCATGTGACTTAACAACCGGTGCGTAATAAGCACTTTTGAAATCCATATTCCCTTCAGCCAAACGATTAAGCATTGCATATGCAAAAAACTTTGTTCCCGGAAGAGGTGTAGCAGTGTAAAAACTTATAAAATTACTATCAAGTTCGATTGCAAATTTAATCGTTTCTTCAACAGTTTCCTCCGTTTCCCACGGAAGCCCGATAACAAAATAATTATAAATCTTTATCTTGTTCTTTTTTAAAATTTTTACAGTATTTCTAATATCGTCAAGCGTAATCTTCTTACCAATATTGTCAAGCATTTTCTGTGAACCGCTTTCCACCCCTATACTTACCAGTCTGCATCCTGATTTGTACATAATAGCGGCCATTTCATCATCCATTGTATCGGCTCGAGTATTTGACGACCACGTGATTTTTAGTCCGCTTTCAATAATTTTGTTGCAAAGATTGAGGGTCCATTCCCTGTTAAAGTTAAAAATATCAGACCAGAAAAGGAAGTTCCTGATATTATATTTTTCAACACATTCTTTGATTTCTGCAATAATGTTTTCAGCAGATCGAACTCTAACTTTTGGACCTGAAACCGGTGTTGCAAGACAGAAAAAGCAATGGAAAGGACAGCCGCGTGCAACCTTAATTACAGCCTGAACTTTGCCATTATCAGGACGGGTATAAATTGAGTTATTAACCAGATGCCTTGCAGGAAAAGGAAGTGAATCAAGATTTTCTATAAAAGGGCGTTTTTCTGTTTTTTCAGCCTGAAAATTCTCGCGATAGCAAATTCCTAAAATTTCATTATTGGGAACCCCGTTTAAAATGTCACGTAAAGTAAATTCAGCTTCTCCGATAATAACATAATCAAGAAAAGTGTTTTCATATATTGCATTAGCATTGTAAGTTAAAAACGGCGCGCCTTTAACAATTGTGCAAAGTCCTGGCAAAGCTTCTTTAGCTTTTCTAACCCAGTCCATATCAGAAATAAAAGTCGGCGTTGCAATGTTTACAACCAGAAAATGCGGTTGGAACTCTTTAAGTTCTTTTATAAAATCACCACCCTGACTGTAATCTTTAATTTTAGCTTCAAATCCGCAGGATTCAGCGATTGCTGCAAGATACATTAAATCCGTAGGCGGAAGCGGTGGAATTACAAGTAAATCTTCCGTAGGCTGCTGGCATCTGTCCTCGCGGTTTAAAACCGGTGAAGGCGGGTAAATAAGAAATACTTTACCTTTATTACCCATTAACCCTTTCCTTTACTCTAGATGCAATAATTGATGCTGTAATTAAGCACGCTGCACCGATGAAAAAAGTATATTCCCAGTGGTAGTTTACGCCTCCTATTACATTGTAGCTGCATCTGTTAATAATCCATGAAACCAGAGTACATACAAAAACTTGCGGACCTGCTATAAAGATGTTGAATATTCCCATAACAGAACCTTCTGTACCCGGTTTGATATACTCAGAAAGCATTGCAAAAGGCAATGCACAAATACTTGCCCAGCCTATACCTGAAATCGCCATAAGAAGAGCAACCAGTTTTACATTTGTTGTAAACAATGCCATTCCAAGAAAAGCTAATGCCATTGAAAGCATTGAAATAATATGAACTTTTTTGTTGCCGTATTTTACAGACAAAACTCCGATAGGAATTGCAACAATGAAACATACAAGATTGAATATAGCAAAACATATTGAAGAAAAATTTGTTCCGGCAAGAACGGCAGAATCGTAGCTTGATTTGACTATTTCTGATACGTCAGAAAGATCCGGTACTCCAAATACAGTATGTACACAGTATTGTGTAAAATAAATCATCATACACATATTACCAATCCAGGTAAAGAACTGCATCCAGCAAATTTTTCCTACTTCCGGAGAGAGAGCAAAAAATTCTTTTAAAGATTTAATGAAATCGAATTTTTCAGCCTGAGCGCCTTCTTTTGGCTGATATCTGCGTTCTTTAATAGCCATACAAGTCCACAGCATACCCAGTGAGAAAGCTAATGCAGCCATAATAAATTGTGCGTTGATAGACATCTGATAATTAAAAGCCCATTTTAAAAATGGTGCAGTACCTGCTGCTACAACCGAACCTAAGCCGATTGCAAGACTTATGTATGAGTTTGCAATCGAGTGTTGTTCCGGAGGAACAACATCCGGTACAAGAGCTCTATAAGGTCCTTGTGCAATATTAACACAGGCATCAAGAATCCAAATCATAACTGCTGCAAAAAATAAAGCAGCTAAATCCGGAAGTTTAATATGCAGTGTGGAAGCAATAAAGTTAGTAATAAGCTCAGAATTTGGAAGTGCCCATAAAGCTATAGCAGATAGAAGTGCGCCGCCTAAAAGGTATGGGCGTCTTCTTCCGAAAGGAGAAGTTGTTTTATCGCTCAACGCACCAATTAAGGGTTGAACAACCATTCCTGTAAACGGTCCTGCAAGCCAGATTAAACCGAATAAAAATGGAGAAGCTCCTAAGTCTTCTGTTACCGGTCCTGATAGGATAATTCGCATCTGCCATGCAAATTGCAGACCAAAAAATCCAAGTGCAAAACTTAGAAATTTTGCAGTATTAAACTTTTTTAAAGCGTTTTCTTCCATGTTATCTCTCCCACACATCTGTATTATAAGTTTACAAGTAACAGAAACTATCGTCAATACATTTTGATTATTTTATCTATCCCTGATTTAGCAGTATTGAACAGTTCAATCATTCTTTCAAATTCATATGGTTCACCTTCGGAAGTTGTTTGAAAATCAACAATTTTTCCGCTTGCAGTAAGTACTACATTAGAGTCAACCTGTGCGTGAGAGTCTTCTGTATAATTCAAATCCAGTTTTATTTCTCCATCAACAATGCCTATTGAAATAGCTGCAATCGGTTCAATAATAGGGTTTTCTTGTAAATCACCTGATTCTAGGAGTTTGTTAACAGCATCTCTTAGAGCAAGGAATCCTCCGCAAATACTTGCAGTTCTTGTGCCGCCGTCAGCCTGAATAACATCAGCATCAATAGTGATTGTCATCTTTGGCATTTTTTCTAAATCGACACAGGCTCTCAGGCTTCTGCCAATAAGTCTTTGGATTTCTTGAGTTCGTCCGGATAATTTTTCTCGTTCTCTTTTACAGCGTGTGTTTGTTGATGCTGGAAGAAGGGAGTATTCTGCAGTTACCCAGCCTCTGTTGTCTTCTTCATCCATCCATTTAGGTTTCTTAAGCTCAACAGATGCTGTCACTATAACTTTTGTATCACCAAATTCTACAAGAACTGAACCGAGGGCGTGTTTTGTAAAACTATGGGTGAATTTAATTTCTCTAAGCTGGTTATTTTCTCTTCCATCTAATCTCATAAAATACTCCTCCTTGAGCTCTATTATATAATAAAAGACCCTCTATAAAAAGAGGGTCTTTTTTGTTTTTATTTAAGTTTTTCTTTGTCTTTATCATCTGTACCAGTTGGTGTGGTGCTGTTTCCGCCGGTTGTACCTCCTGTTGTTGTTCCTGCTGCATTACCTTGCCCATTTGGACTCCCGAGTCCAGGCAAATCGGTTGTTTTCCCGCCTTCACCTTCACCGCCAAGGGCTGCAGCTGCACCTTCGGCAAGAGCTTCCCCGACTTCTTCAGGGTCTTCCATATCTTCAGGCATTTCAATTTCAAGTTCTTCAACACCGCTCATCCAGCCGTCATAGTTTTCAATTGATTCTCCATAAATATCATTAGTCAAAGAATTTACATCCTGAGTATCGCGCCTCATATCGATTTCAGTACCGACATCACCAGCCCACTGGAACTGCTGAGTAGCACCTATACCACTTTGTACTGCGCCTGCTGCGCCCATTGCTGCAAATCCCCAGGCCCATGCTGTAAATATACCGCCGGATGCAGCAAATTTACCTGCTTGAAGTCCTGCCTTTGTACCGGATGCTGCATTTAAGGTTTGTGCTCCGGCTTCGACGTAACACATTGTTCTTGTTGATTCATCAAAACTTTCTGCATAATCAGTAAGTCCTTCAACTTCGCCTACTGTAGCAGCTGCGTTGTCGTATCCTTCCTGATATGTACCCATTTCATCATATATATCACCGGCTACTTCTGTTGTTTCTTCCTGTGTTTCACTTATTCCAACACCAAGTTCCTGCATAATTGGAACAAGTTCTTGTAATAATTCTTTTTCATCATCAGTTAATGTTTCACCAGCCTCGACTTTTTCCATTAAAGCATCATATGTTGCTTTATATGTATCAAATTCGGATTTTTGTTCTTCAATTTCATCATTTGCATCTTCATTAGCCATTTGGGCTTCATCAGAAAGTTCAGTAAGCTCATCTCCCATAGTGCTCATATCATCTTGAGCAGTGTATAAAGCACTTTGAGCATTTAACATTTCATCCTGCATTGCATCACAAGCTTCTTTTTGCTCTTTGTTAGGTTTTTTGGCTGTATATGCTGTACCTGTAGCCAATGCTAAAGGGGCTGTGATAATCCAGCCGACATTTTTGCTAGCAACTTTATCGCTGGCGTTTTTTGCAGCTTCCTCAGTTGTTTTTGTAGCAGCTTCTTCTGCAGCCTTAGTAGCAGCTTCACCTGTTAAACCTTCAGCAGCTTTTTTTCCGGCTTCTTCTGCGGCAGCCTTTGTTGCAGCTGATGTAGCTGCTTTTTCTCCAACTTTTTTAGCAGTATTTTTTATAAGTCCCCCGGCAACTCCCTGAGCCACGCTATTGGCAACTCCTGAACCTATAGTGCTTCCAAGTGCTCCAGCAACTCCTGCAGCTGCGTCCAGTCCTGTTCTTACATATTGCCCGCCTTGTTTGCCGTCATAACCTGTTTTATCTTCGGCCTGATTTCTGCCGTTATTTCTTGCTGTAGAGAAATCATCGTCTTCAATTTCATATGCATTCTCATCATCCAATGCAGTGGCGTGCCAGTTATTAAGCTCACCATTCCACGTCTGTGTAATTTCACCCATATCTTTGGCTGAAATCCCCATCGTGTTGTTGCCGTAATTATAATTGTACCAGCATTTGTAAGCGTATGCTTGTGAGTTTAGTGCATTGCTTAAATTAAACGAATCTTGAATTGCCATAATCCCTCCAAAATATTGTTCTTTTAATATTAATTACGGCATATCTTTACTAAAACTTTAGGGTAATAATCAAAATCGTTACAAAACTTTACACTAAAACTTCTTTTTCGTTTTTATATGTAACATAACCAAGCGGTGCAGCAGGTGGTTTTCTAAGATTTTTAGCTTTTGTATATATTATACCTACCTTAGAAGGAAGAGATGCTGAAGAATATTGACGTGCAAGTTTACAGCATTCAAATAAAACTTCTTCTTCCGGTTCTCTGCCCATTGTCTTTAAAAGTACATGAGAGCCGGCGCAAAGTCTTGCGTGAAACCAATAATCCTCATCTTTTGCAAGCTTTGATATAATATAATCATTCTGTCTGTTATTTCTGCCTACATAAACATCAAATCCTTTTATTTCATATTTCATTAGTGCAGATTGTTCCTGTTTTTTAGGTTTAATTTCATCAATACCCAGCTCAGCTTTTATATCTTCAAAATCTTTAATTTCAACTGCATTATTAATACTGTATAAAATATTTTCAAGGTAATCCTTTTCCATATTTAAGTTTTCGAGCATTTCTTTCGACTTTTCTTTAGTCATTTTTGATTTTGTATAGAGTTTAAAATATCTTTGAGCGTTTTCATTTAGAGTTTTAATCGGGTCAAGCTCAATTATAATATTTTGATTATTTATATAATCAAATACTTCAATACTTTTCTGAAAATCACATTTGCGGTATAAATTTGCTGTTAACAGCTCTCCATATAATTTATATTTTTCGGTATTATCCCGTTTTTTTAATAGTAAAGAAATTTTATCTATAGAGTTTTTTACTTTTTTTAACTTTGGTTGGACAATTGCAGTTAATCGAGTTTGTTCATTTTTTAAATTTATTGCTTGCTGTATTTCTGTGTAATAGTTATCAATAATTTCATTAACAGATTTATTATGTTCGTTAGAGATTAGTGACTCGTGCGGTATTGAAGGAGCTGTTGGCGGGTAAATATATTTTAAACCGCCTTGCAGTTCTCTGTATCTGCTTTTTTCAGAACCGACATTGTGAGCACATCCGATAATAATTGAGGTGGTTCTATCGTAAAGAATTACATTTGAGTGTTTGCCCATAAGCTCAATGCATAAGCATAAAGAACGTTCCTGTGAGAGTTCATCCATTGTTTCAAAGTGCAGTTCTAATATTCTTTCGTTTTCTATGACCCTTGCATCAGATATTCTGCATCCTTCAAGATATTTTCTTAAAAGCATACAAAACATAGGCGGATGCTTAGGTGTTTTAAGTGAACGCTTTTCCTCATTTACCACTGCCATAAAGCAGGTATGATACATTTGCGGATAAATATTAATGTAAAGTTTTCTGCTTTCTCCGTTATTGCGCATAGAAAAAACAAAGTCGCGTCTTGTAGGCTGTTGAATTTTCTGTAATCTGGCACCGATAAAAAAGTCAATATTTTCATCAAAAAAAGCTTTAAGGGTAAGACAGTCAAAGTTTAGCATTATCTGCCCCCGTAGTATTGATTATTATAATTTGTTTTTGACTGCGGGTAACTGGTATACACCCTGTTTCTAGTTGTGTAATTTGATTGAGCCTGCCAGTACGGTATCTGCCTTTGTGACTGCGAACGAGCCCTGCTTCTCTGGTAAGACTGCATCTGCATAGTTCTATATGCTGCAGCATTAATAGATGCAGCGAAAGCAGATGTTGAAATTAAAAGTAAAACTATTAGAATAAGTTTTTTCATACTCCTAAAGCTACCATATCAGGATGTTCAATTACAGTGCGTACATAATTGTAGTAATCATTTTTAAAGCCGTATTTTTCTATCTTTTTAAGGAGTTCTTCTTTTGTGATGAAACCTTGATTAAATGCGATTTCTTCAAGGCAGGAAATCTTAACTCCTTTGTTTAATTCCATTGTTTGTACAAACAAACTTGCCTGAAGCATAGAATCGTGTGTTCCTGTATCAAGCCATGCAAAACCTCTGCCAAGAATTTCGACATTCAGTTCGCCTCGTTCAAGATACATCTTGTTTAAGTCAGTAATTTCTAACTCTCCTCTTTGAGATGGTTTTAGAAGTTTTGCAAAATCACATACTTTGTTGTCGTAGAAATATAAACCTGTTACCGCATAATTTGATTTTGGATTAGCAGGTTTCTCTTCCAATGAAATTGCTTTATTATTTCTATCAAACTCTACAACGCCGAATCTTTCCGGATCTTTAACAGTGTATCCGAAAACAGTTGCTCCGTTTTTCTTTTTCAGAGCATCTTTCATAATTGTTGAGAAACCTTGACCGTGGAATATATTATCCCCCAGAATTAGCGCAACATCATCACCTGCAATAAAGTCTTCTGCTATTATGAAAGCGTCTGCTATACCTCTTTGCACATACTGGATTCTATATTGAAGGTTAAGCCCGTATTGAGAACCATCCCCGAGAAGTTTTATAAAGTTATCATAATCAGATTCATTAGTGATAATAAGAATGTCCTTTATGCCGGCAAGCATAAGAGTAGATAGCGGGTAATAAATCATCGGCTTATCATAAATAGGAAGCAAAATTTTAGATATCGGCTGTGATGCCGGATATAATCTCGTTCCTGCTCCTCCTGCTAAAACAATCCCTTTCATAATGGCAAATCCTTATCCTTTTCTAAATGTTTTCATTTCTGCTTCAATACAAACGCGATCCATCAGACAAGGAGGCGGTATATGAAGCGCTTGTTTCTTCTTGCTGTTTATAAGTACAACATACGGAACATAGGTTCCTCCAAATTCATACATAAGACTGCGTCCGTATTTCGTTGTGGAATCTACTTTAAAAAATGAGTATTGTCCGTCATATATTTTTGAAAGCTTATTATATGTTGGTGAAAACATTACACAGTATTTACATTTTGGAGAGAACATGTACAAAAATATATTATCTCCTTTTGCAATTGCATTTTCAACCTCTCCAGCATATACCGGAATTGTTAGTAATAAAAATAATAACAAACACTTCTTAAACATATTAAAGATGATAGCATTATAGAATGCTATTTTCAATAGGTAAAAATATTTACCGGAGTTTATGTTGACAAATATTATCTAATCATTAAATTTAATGTATGACTAAAGATTACTATAAAATTTTAGACATAACGGAGTTTAGTACATCAGAAGAAATCAAGAGCGCATACAGAAAATTAGCTCGCAGGTGGCATCCTGATGTTGCAGGAAGTTCTGTAGAGGTAATAGCTAAATTTAAAGAAATTAATGAAGCGTATGAAATTCTATCTGATAGTGTCAAAAAGGCTGATTACGATAAGGCTAGAAAATTTTATAATTATGGTACTCAGAATAGAAGTGCAAAATCTTCTTACGATAAAACATCTACAAATCCAGCTTACAAAGAAACATATACAGCTAAAAAAGAAGAAAAGAAAACTTCTTTCTGGGAAGAAATATTTGCTTCTAAAAAAGAAGACGATAAATCTCCTAAAAAAGGCGAGGATATTTATTCAGATGTTGAGATATCAGTTTTTGAGGCAGTAAGCGGGACAACAAAGATTATTAACATGCTGCAAACACAAATTTGTTCAAAATGCGGCGGAAGAAAATTTGTTAACGGCTCTGTATGTTCTTGCTGTAAAGGTAAGGGTGAAACTTCTACTTACAAGAGATTTAATGTTAAAATTCCTGCCGGAATTAAAGATAAATCAAAAATAAGACTTGCGGAAGAAGGTGAAAAGGGACAAAATGGCGGTAGAAATGGAGATTTATATCTCACAATTCATATAAGAGAGCCGAAAGGCTACAAGACAGATGGTTTAAATATTCTAAAAACAATCCAGATAACACCATATGAGGCTGTATTGGGCGGAGATGTTACAGTGGCTACGCTGGTTGGTAATGTTGCTTTAAAGATTTCGCCAAATACCAGAAACGGACAGAAAATACGTTTATCCGGATGCGGAATTGAGCAAAATAATAAAGTTGGTGATATGATAGTAACTGTGGAAATTCAAATTCCGCAGAATTCATCAGAGGAAGAAATAGAACTGTATAAAAAGCTGCGTGAATTAGGAGGCGGAAAAAGGGTATTTTAAGGAAAATATGAAAGTAAGAGTAAGAGAAATTTTTGCATCAATACAAGGGGAAGGACCTTATATAGGGTATAAACAACTATTTATAAGATTATGCTCCTGCAATCTGCATTGCAAATACTGTGATACAGAGTTCGATATTCAAAATTCAAAAGAGTATTCAAAAGAAGAATTGCTCAGGATAGTTAATGAAAATTTAGATTGCCATTCCGTGTCATTCACAGGCGGTGAACCTCTTCTCAGCATAGATTTTTTGAAAGATTTTCTGCCCCGGTGCAAACTGCCTGTTTATCTGGAAACAAACGGTACTTTGTATGAAAATCTTGAACAAGTTATAAAATATGTTGATTATATTTCTGCTGATATAAAACTTTCAAGCTGTACAGGTCTAAATGCTTTGTGGGATAAACACGAAAAGTTTTTTGAAACCGCATCAGCTAAGAAGCTCTTTGCAAAAATGGTTTTTGATAATTCAATAACTGATGAAGAAATTGAAAAATCATCTCTGCTTTGCAAAAAGTATAATATTGAATTGATTTTGCAGCCTAAAATGAATGGAAATATTCCTGCTGTAAATTCTGCTTTTATGGAACAAACTCTCGATAAATGTCTTGCATTTTATAAACATGTTCGATTAATACCTCAGGTGCATAAATTTATTGATGTACAGTAAAATTTTTTCTGTTGTTTGATAATAATCAAGCCAGATAATCCAGAATAGCTCCGCCTATTTCTTCATTCGGATCAAAGGTATCGGTATTGGATTGTGTGATAGAATTTCTTATCAACATTGCAACAAGCGGGCCAAACGCATCAGGAATTTTTGTTTTTCTATAAATTCCTGCAAGAAAAGTCTGTACATTCGGTGAGGTTGTATTATTATACTTTGATAATGTAGGGTAAAGTTCTGCTACTTCTTTATTCCCTTCATCAAGCATTAAATTTAATTCATATAAGTCCTCAATAACCTCTTCTTCCGTTGCAGGATTTTCAAGAGAATTTTTAATCTCTTCAATACTGCGTCTGCGCGGAAGATTAATTACGCAATAATTCCTACATTGATTTGGATACGATACACTCATAGAAGGAATTATATATTAAAAAAATAAAAAGTACAAAGCACCTGCGGCAAGTGCAGGAACATAAGGAAGGTACATTCGGTTTTCAGTTTTTTTAATCCCTTTTAGTATCGAAAAAGCAAGCCATAACCCTAACACCGCCATAATAGCAAATGTGTAATAGTTTTGTACGGCAGTTTCAAAAATAAGGATAGAAAGAGTAAATAATACTCCTAAAATACAAGTTTTTTTATTGTTATTTTTATACTGATTATAGAAAAAAACAGGCAGAATAAAAAACATTGAAGCAATAAGAGCAGAAAAAAGTACAAATTGTATATTTTTGCCAAAAATTGCACCTAGAGCTCCGGCAACATAAGTATCAGCTTCGCCCATTGCTCTTGTACCAGCAAAAAGATAACCGGAACGTGCTATTAATTCAAGAATAATTACTCCTATAAGCAGACCGATTATCGAATCAAACACTCCTGTTTTTCCATAAACAAGAAAATTGAATATAATTCCGCTTATGCCCATTGCAATTGCAAGATTACAATCAACAAGTTTTTCTTTGATGTCTGTGCCTGTCATTATAATAAGGCAGGATATCCAAAAGATAACAAATAACGCTATAATGCTTAGTCCAAATTTCAGGAATGTAAGACCAAACAGGATCATTGTTATAAGTTCAACAACAGGGTATTGAATGCTGATTTTTTCCTTGCAAAAATAACATTTTCCTCGTAGCAAAATATAAGAAAGAACCGGAATGTTATGCCACCATAAAAGTTTATTATTACATTTAGGGCATTTTGACGGCGGAAAAACAATACTTTCATTTGAAAGGGTTCTTAGAATAACTACATTGAAGAAACTTCCGAAGCAAAGTCCCAAAATACAAACCCAAAATAATATATAATATTGTAAGTCAACCATCTCAAACCTCTGCGGTATTATCAGCAATCATCTTGTATAAAAGGCTAAATGCTTTTTTTAGTTTTCTAGAAACCTGCATTTGCGTCAGTCCCAGTTTATCCGCAATTTCTTTCTGGTTTAAGTCGCCGTAATAATAAAGTTTTACAAGATACTGTGACTCTTCAGGAAGCTTGTCTATTACATCTCTTAGAATAATTTTTGTATCCTCAAGATCTCTGTACTCATCATAGTTATCATTTGCCAGAATTTCTTCATAACCGAGATTATCAGCGTCTGCAGTATAAAGATCTTCAAGTGAAAGAGTAGATTTTCTTCTATCAGCCTGAAGAGCAAAATCAATCGCTCTTGGAGAAACCTTTAATGCTTCAGCTACGTCATCGTTTGTTAGTTCATTTAATTCATCAAATGTTAATGCTCTGGTAAAAGAATTGATACGATATGTAAGTTCTTGTATATGTCTGGGAACGCGTATTGTATTAAGTTTATCTCTGAGATAATGTTTCATTTCTCCAATAATTAAGTATCCTGCATAGATTTTGAAATTATCATTAACATCTTGAGAATAACTGTCAATTGCTTTAAGAAGTCCTATAGAACCTGCCTGAATCATATCATCAATAGGGTCATAAGAACGTCTGGCAATTGTTTTAGCGATGCGTTTAATTACAGGAAGCATTCTGGTAACAATTAAGGCTTTTGCTTTTGCTTTTTTATATTTATCAGAAGCCGAGTGGTATTCTTTAAGCCACTCTGAGATTAATTCATACGTTCTGTACTCATTGCTTTTTTTAGGCAAAATCCTTCTCCACTTCGTATAACGTATAATAGCATGAGAATGACGTATTATCAATTTCTAATTAGATTTTTTTATTTGATTTTCCAGTGCTTCAAGTTCACGTTTAACAGCAGCGCTATATGCTTGCTTTAAATCATCAACAATCTTCATTGTTTCTTCAAGCTTTGTTTTTATAGTTTCAATTGTGACGTGTTCCTTTAAGTCCAGCTTAGAAGCGAGAACCTTTGCTTCTTGGGTACAGATATAGCCTTCATTGTATTGATTTTTTGATTTTTGTAAGATTTCAATGCTGTCATTACGTCCGTCGTTCAAAATAGTTCTGATATTGTCAGAGAAAGTTTTAGCGAAGTCTATATTTTTCTTAGTAGGACTTTTAGCAGCTTCTTTAGCCAGCTCAAATCCTTTTTGCATTGTTTCATTATATTTTATTTTCGAACTAAATGTTGTATTGTTTGTGATTGGGTTAACTTTCATTTTACACATATCCTTTCTTTATATTACAAATAAAAAATCAAGTTTATTAGAAAATCTGCAATCAGCATATACACTGTTGACAGTACAGCTGCTTTAGTAGTGGATTCACCGACATCTTTTGCTCCGCCTTTTGTTTCATACCCTTGTGTTGCGCAGACAAGTGCAATAAGCACTCCAAAAACGAATCCCTTTAGCAGACTTATATAAATATCTCTGGCACTCAGCCATAACCAGACCGAGTTTATATACCTTGCAGGATGAAGATGAATTGTTGCGTTTGAAACCAGGAGCCCACCGGTAATTCCGACTAATTCTGCGATAAGCACCACCATTGGGACAGTAATAGCAGCTGCAAGTATTCTTGGCGCAAAATAGTATCCGACAGGTTCTACCTTCAATGTTTTTATGGCGTCTACCTGAGATGTAACCTGCATATTTGCAATTTCCGCAGAAATTGCAGTTCCCGCTCTGGCGCCGATTGCAAGAGCAACGAAGCCCGGCGCAATTTCTCTTATCATAACAACTGCAATAGAGCCTCCGACATATGCTTCAGCACCGGACATTAAAAATTGCTTGGAAACCTGAATTGCTATAACTGCTGCAGAAACAAATGCAATTACAAGGGATATAAGCAGTGAATCATAACTTATAGCAGCTGCCTGAGCGAGTACATGGCTTACTCTTGACCGTCCTGTTACAAGGTAGTAAATACTCTTATATAAATTATTTACACATTTTCCGAAAAAACTAATCATAAACCGGTATGCACCATTCTTTATACTTTTCGACTTTACCTCTCACTACATCAAAGTAAAGAGATTGAATCTGTTTTGTAATTGCGCCAACCTTTTCATTACTTACTTCTCTGTGGTCAATGCTTTCAACAGGAACAATCTGAGCTCCGGTTCCGCAACAGAAAACTTCATCAGCCGCGTAAAGTTCAGTTCTGTCAATAGGTCTTTCTTTAACAGTAATTCCGAGTTCTCTTGCAAGTTCTATTACAGTATTCCTTGTAACTCCGACGAGAATATCATCTGTAGTGCTTGATGTAACAAGAGTTCCGTTCATTACAAGAAATATGTTCATAGCAGAGCCTTCTGTAACCTGACCTGACTCAGAGAGAACAACAGCATCATCAAAGCCGGCTTCGTGTGCATCAGTTTTAATAAGCGCAGAGTTAGCATAAGCTCCGCTTACTTTTGCTCTTGGAGGTATCGCATTATCAGAAGTTCTTCTCCAGCTTGAAACGCAAAGTTTCAACGCACCGTCAAAATAATCTCCGAATGGAGTTGTGAAGATTAAAAACGAGTCTTCGTTGTCAGTCAGCGTCGGGCCGACCTTTTGAGAAGATTTATAAAGCGTCGGGCGTATGTAAACATCGGTTTGATAAGCATTTTTGCGGAGTAAATCTCTTGTAATTTGCGCATACTCTTCTAATGTGTACGGACTTTTCATCCACATAACTTTTGCACTTCTGAGAAGTCTTTCGTAATGTTCTTTAACCCTGAAAGCATACAGCTGGTTTTCATCTTTATTATAGTAAGCTCTTATCCCTTCAAAAACAGAGGTCCCGTAGAGAAAAGCATGTGTCCTGACAGGTATTACCGCTTTATCAGCCTCTACATATTCCCCGTTCATAAAAACATATTCTGCCATTAAACCTCCTGTTTTCTTTATTTTACTACAAGTATGAATTAGGAAATGTTTGTTGTTACATTTTGTAACGCAAAAAGCAATTTTTATTATTTTAGAGTTTTTATATAAGTATAGTGTGGAGGTATTTTATGTTTGAAGTGAATAACGGAGTTGCTAAGATTGATGGTTCAAGGGGTAAATACGATGGGGGTAAATACGAAAGTAAAGTATCAGATCCATCGGTTAGATATGGACGCAACGCTGTTGAGAACTATTATACATATGTAGAACATCCTATTGTTACAGATAAAATGACACCTGCACCTATTCTGGATTTCGGGCTTAATCCGGATGCAGCAGAAAAAAATACTGATAAACTGGAAAGATTTTTGAGAGAAAACGATGAGTATTTGAAAGCACTTCCGCCGCTGGAGTTTGAATACCGTTATATGCCGGTAATGCCTAAAGGTCAGGTCGATAAAAAAGCTGTTCTGGGTGCAGCTTATGAAGAAATGGGGCAAACAAAAGAAATGAGCGTAGAGGAGATGGATCATAGATTTGCACCGGACGAGAATTTTACATCCAGAGCTCTTGATATTAATAAAGATGGAAAAATTGATATCGCAGAATACAGCACAAGTATCCTTGCAGCAGATATGCTTAGCAAATCAAGTACTCCTAATCCGGCAAATATTGATGGAACAATAAATAAAAACGGATTTAATGCAGTTCTTGCATATACACAGAAAAGTAAAGCCGAAGCCGCTGCAAAGTTATATTCAAATATTTATAATACCTATAATCTTGGCGAAGCAAAGAATGATTTTAAAGCAGACTAAGCTATTTCTTTAATCCATCCTTCAGGAGCTTCAATACGCCCCATTTGTATTCCTGTGAGAGTATCATACAATTTTTGTGTAATCGGGCCCATTTTATCCATACCAGACGGGAATAGGATTTCCTTTCCGTGGTCGACAACTTTTCCAACAGGAGAAAGTACTGCAGCAGTTCCGCATAAAGCGCATTCTGCAAAATCTTTTACTTCACTAAATGGAATTTCTCTTTCTTCTGCTTTCAATCCAAGATAATGTTCTGCAACATACATTAATGAACGTCTTGTTATAGACGGCAATATAGTATTTGATTTTGGTGTAACGACCTTGTTATCTTTGGTTACGAAAATAATATTAGCACCTCCGGTTTCTTCAACCTTAGTTCTGGTAGCAGAATCAAGATACATGTTTTCGTTGTACCCCTGTTTATGAGCATCAACGATAGCATGAAGGCTCATTGCATAGTTTAAACCGGCTTTGATATGCCCTGTTCCGTGAGGAGCAGCCCTGTCAAAGTCAGGTACTCTAAGCGTAATAGGTTTTGCCCCGCCTTTAAAATAAGGTCCTACCGGCGATGTAAAAATTCTGAATTGGAATTCATCAGCAGGTTTAACACCCATTACAGGATTAATTCCGAACATGTAAGGTCTTATGTATAAAGATGCTCCGGAACCGTATGGAGGAACGTAATCAATATTCTTTTTAACTGTTTCAACAACCGCGTCAACAAATCTGTCTTCTGGAAAAACAGCCATTTCTAAATATCTGCAGGTGTCAGCCATTCTTTTTGCATTCAAATCAGGACGGAAGCAGACAACTTTTCCGTTTTCTGTTCTATATGCTTTCATCCCCTCAAAACAAGTCTGAGCGTATTGTAAAACGCAAGCACATTCGTTCATTGTAATATTTTCATCTGTTGTAATTGTGCCCTCGTCCCATTTGCCGTCTTTAAAATTAGCGACAAAACGATAATCTGTTTTCATATATCCGAAACCAAGATTAGCCCAGTCAATATTTTTCTTTTCAAGTGTGTTCATTGCAGCCTTCCTCCTAAATTCTTTTTTATTATACTATAAAATTTTTGAGGAAGAAACACGGGTAAAAACATTAAAAAAACTATAAACATAACATTTTGTGTAAAATGTTATGTAAAATTTTGTGTAAAATCTCTCATAGCAAAGTTTACATTTTTTTAATAAAAAATTTTATAGGGGTTCACAAGATATAAAAGGTATGCTATAATTTAATTGGTAACGAATCATAATATAACATTTTACACAAAATGTTATCCCAACGTAGATTAATTTTTTGAAAAAAGGATTAGTCGAACGGGGAATAAAAGCATAGCTGCGTATTTCGCAACCAGATATAAAATCTCTAAACGACGACGAAAACATTCTAATACGTTACTTTTAGTTTGGAGTAGGTAATTGGCTGCGCTTATAGCCATTACCTTTTTCTTAAAAAGTCACCCCAAATCCTCTTACTTTGAGGGAGCAAAATCAAAAAGGTATCAAATAATGAGTATATCATTCAGCGGACTATCATCCGGCATAGACACATCATCCTGGGTAGAATCACTTGTCGCATTGCGTCAGGCGAAAGTTACTAAGCTTGAAGAAGAAAAAGAATCTGTTGTGTCTATTCAAGATGTTTTGAGCAATATAAAAAGTTTCTTTACATCATTCCGTTCTACGATAGAGAAAGTCACTGATGCAAAATTTGGTATTGTTTCAATGGACTTATTTGCTCAGAATCTTGCGACGAGTTCAAACATAAATGTTTTGACCGGCACAGCAACAACAGAAGCAGAGGAAGCAACTTACAATATACAGGTTGACAAGCTTGCATCAAGCACCGAAGCTGCAAGCAACCAGAATTTTACGACAACCGTGATAGAAACCGCAACAGCGACTCTTGGTACTAAGCTTTCTGATATTGGGGTAAAAACAGGACAAATAGGAGTTACTTCTAATGGAAATCAATATAAAATTTCCATAACAGAAGAAGATACGATAAAATCTTTAATAGATAAATTACAGGCTGTCGGTGTAGATGCTAATTATAACGAAAAGACAGGTATTTTCAGTGCTAATATTGATGCAAGTGATATAGATGACAGCATAAGTAATACCGGAATAGTAGATGCTTTTCATCTGAGTGACAGTGTCGGCGGTTATGGCAGCGGAAAGCTTGAAACATCTGACACAGATACCCTTGTAACGACAGCCACCGGAAGCACAAAATTAAGGATGCTCGGGGTTGAAGCCGGTACATTAACAATGGAGGCTAATGGGGCAGAATACTCCTTCCAGGTAACTGAAAAAACCACTATACAAGAATTTGTTGATGCAATGAAGAGTGTGAATATTGATGCATCTTTTAATAACGGGGTGCTGTCAATTGTGGATGCAGAGATTACTGACGAAGGTACGACAAATATTATTTCAGCCTTAGGGCTTGAAACAAAGGTTAATCAGAATACTCAGACAAGCGGCGGCTTGAGTTATACAGAAGTCAAAACAGCAGGTTTGAACAATAAGATTACCGAGTTTATTTCAGGCAGCAGCGGAGTTGTAAATGTATATGATAAAACGGGAGTGCAGCTCGGCAGTGTAACAATTAGTGATAGCACAACTTTTGAAGGGTTCTTTGACCGTCTTGAGGACTATGGTATTAAAGGACGCCTTGAAGATGGTGTAATTTCTTTTAGTTCTGTAGATGGAAATTATTTAACCGGCGGATTAATGGACAAACTCGGTGTAGGAGTTGTTACAACAACAATAACAACGACATCTGGAAGCGGAGTATCTTCCGGCGGTTCGGTAAGCTATGATACTGTAAAAGACGAAACAACAACGGATTATACAACAACAACGACTACAACGACTTCAACAAGCACATCCGGCATGGGGATGACTTCTGATACAACAATTGATTATAGCACAGTAAGGCTGGAGGAAACAATTGTAACATACGAAACTGTAATTACGACAACAACTCTTACAACGCTTACAAGCGGCGGAAGTGACGGCAAAATAATTGAAACAACTGTTCTGTATTCAACAATTAATGCACTTTCTACAACAACAGTTGTAACAACAATCGGTACGGTAACAACGACTACTACAACAACAGTTACTCAATCTCTTGGAACGCGTGCGTTTGTAAACGGCATAACAAGAATTGATGTTTCTGCTTATCAGGCTTTGTCGTCAGTAAATGTTGGCAATAATAATTTATCTGCCGGCACGTATGCAATAAATTCCGCGGCGGATTTGCAAAAACTTGCAGAATTGACTAACAACGGTAAGGTTACTTCTGCAAACACTTTTATATTAGGTGCCGATATAGATTTGAGCGGGGTAGAAAACTGGACTCCAATAGGTAATAGTTACAATTTCCGTTTTCAAGGTATATTTAATGGAAACGGATATGAAATTCAAAACCTTAAGCTTACATCTTCCTCTTATAATGGAAATGAAATCCAGAATGGACCTACTGATGGTTATGCCGTCGGGTTATTCGGGTATTTGTATGGCGAGGTTAAAAATCTGGGAGTTTCAAATGTTAATATAAGCTCCAGAGCTGATTATGTCGGTGGACTTGCCGGATATCTGGGTGATAATATAACGCTTAATAACTGTTATGTTACAGGCAGTGTGACAAGAACAAATGATTATGCTGATGCATACAATACAATAGCTTATTCTGCAACCGGTGGGTTAGTTGGTTATATGGCTCAACGTTCAATTGTGAAAGCTTCTCACGCTGACGTTTCTCTGACTGCAAATAACACTATGAGCGTTATAGGTACACTTGCAGGTGTAATGGGAGATTACTCTACAATAGAAAACTCATACGCAAAGGGCAGCATCACTGGTGGTAAGTATACTGGCGGCCTTGTCGGAAGTGTTTATAACAGCAACATAACAATAAAATCAAGCTTTACAAATGTAACTGTAGCTGGTAATAATACGATGGGCGGTATTCTCGGAAGTGCATATAACTCAAATTTAATGATATCGAATACTCAGTCAGGAGGTTTGATAAAAAATAATACTTCTAATGCAACTTATATTACAGCCGGAGGTATTGTCGGTCTGGTTACAGGTGAGAATTCAAGAACCGTAAGCATTTTAAATTGTACAACAAATGCTTCAATAAATATATCAACCACATCTGGTTACGAAGTATACACCGGTGGTATAATTGCTAGTAGTAGTAGTAGTAGTAGCATTGTAAGCTGCGCTGTCAAGGGAACAATCGGCGTCACGGTAGACAGCTCTTCTGGTAATTTAAAAATTTATGCAGGCGGGGTTTACGGCTACAATTCAATATATTCTTCAGGTACTGCTGCCATATCTCATACCAATGTAACTGCAGATGTATCAGCGAATGTTAAATCGTCTTCCAGCGGTACAAGCGTGTATGCCGGAGGCTTATGGGGATTTAACTACTCTCGCAGTAGTAGTAGTAGTAGTAGTAGTAGTAGTAGTGGCGCGATAACCGCCACGACAACGAACGGTACTGCGTACGCAGGTGGCTTGTGGGCATATGATTACGTATACAGTAGTAGTAGTCGTAGTAGTAGTAGTAGTAGTAGTAGTAGCGGCGCGATAACCGCTACGTCAACAATCGGTACTGCATACGCAGGAGGACTCTGGGGATACAGGGATGGCTCCAGTAGTAGTAGTAGTAGTAGTAGTAGTAGTAGTAGTAGTAGCGGCGCAATCTCCGCAAACGGCGCAAATGGTTACGCCGGCGGAATTATAGCTTATGCATACAATGGACAATATGATATTCAAAAAAGTTATGCAACCGGGGATATCTACGGTAGTAAATATTCTGGCGGGATTATAGGGTATACTTATTATGGATATGCAACAATAACTTCTTGCTACACATCTGGTACAATTAGTGGAGGCGCAGGTAGTATAACTGGTGGTATAATCGCTAGTAGTAGTAGTAGTAGTAGTAGTAGTAGTAGTAGTATAGTCAATTCATACGTTTTGGGATATTCACCTGATATAACAGGTATTTTTATCGGCTCAAGCGGTGTTACAAGCACCAAAGTTACTGGAGGGGCTTATAACGCCAACTTTAACATGGTTGGTAAAAATATTATCGGAAATAACACCGGAACTTTTGAAAATGTTAATACTTGCGGTACTGATACGCCATTTGTTAATTCATATGCAAATCTTTCTGGCGTAGGTTCATCTTCTAAATCAGAAGCTAATACTGAAATTATCAAAATAGTTTCAATTGACGTAAATACAAGCACAGTGTTTGAAACCTCGACAGCTATTGATGTAAAAACAGAAACAATAAAATCAACAGCAACTATCACAAGCACGAGCAGTGAAATCCAATATAAATATACAACAATTTCCGGCGAGTTCATGAATGCAATAACTCGTATTGATACTATAAACATGACTTCTCTCAGTGATATAAAAGCCCTAAATGGAGCTCTAGAGAGCGGAACGTACGCAATACGTACAACAGAGGATTTGAAATTACTCCAAAACTGGTCTAACCTTGGATTTTTGACCGGAAATTATTATTTTGTTCTCGGTGATAACATAAACCTGATGAATCAGTCATGGACACCTATTGCAAATTCTTATAGCCTCAATGCAACTTTTGATGGAAACGGGTACGAAATTTCTAATTTAAGTATCAAAGGCTCTTATGGAAATGCCGGTTTGTTCGGGCAGATTAGCGAAGTAAAAAATCTGGGGCTCAGAAATGTTATTGTTAACAATACAAATTCCAGCGGAAACACCGGTGCAATAGCTGGCAATTGTTCAAGTATTACAAACTGCTATATCGCAGGCAGCGGAAGTGTTACCGGAAGTGGTACTACAGGCGGGCTTGTCGGTATAGGAAAAGATATAACGTCCTGCTATTCTAATATAAATGTTGTTGGTAAAGGTAATCAAACCGGCGGATTAATGGGCAGTATATTTGCCGGTGCAACAATCGCTTTCAGCTACATAACAGGAAACGTTACTTCAAATTCTGGTAATGTTGGATTGTTTGCTGGAAGTGATAATACGACTATTAAGAGCAGTTATGCTACAGGCTCTTTAACCAAAAATGGAACCATTATAAATGGATTTTTCCAAGGTGCAGGCGGTGCTACTTTAACATCACTCGGCAATAGTTCTTTCTATAAAAATACTTCCGGAAAATATGTGTTCAATGGTTCTAACCTTTCCTCCATGCCTTACAACTACAATACAAAACAGGATATTGTTGATGTAAGAGCTCCTTATAAAGTTCTTTTTAGCACCACATATACAGCTTCGGGGACAGACGGTTCAATTGTTACTACGAATATTACAACTAAAACCGAAACAATTTCCGAAACCCAGACTGTTCCCGTTACATCTTCTGTAGCTATGACTGCTGAAACAACTTTCTCGCAGTTGGGCATGACTTCTGATAACGAAACTATTTCCGGTGTATACAATGGCAAAGCCTTTACACTGACGATTACATCAGCTGATACGGTCGGAGATATTGCCTCGGCACTAGGTGATTACGGAATTACTGCAACGGTAAGAGGCGGAAGAATTTATATTAATGATTCCGAAAATGCATATATCACAAATATTTCTTCGGCTGTAAAAAATGCTCTTGGTATTACTGCGTCTATGGGTAATGGTTCTTCTTACACTGTGACAACTCATACAACAGTTACTACCAATACCATTGCCAGCCAAACTACAATTCACGTAACTTCAACAGTTCAAATGAGTGAAGAAACAAAATTCTTCGAAATTGGCATGAATTCCGATAACGAATATATTAAAGGAAGCTATAACGGGAAGAATTTCTCTATCGCTGTGACACGCTCAGATACAGTAGGTGACATTATTGGAGCACTTGCTGATTACGGAATAAATGCGTCTGTGAGAGGCGGAAAAATTTATATTAACGAATCAGAAAACGCTTACATAACGAGTTTTTCAAATGGCATTAAAAACGCACTTGCTATTAGTGCATCCGGCGGAAGCGGTTCTACATATACTATTACGACAATTAAAACCTATGCAAATACTGCTCCGACAAATAATGTACTTGGAAAGGTAACTGTGACTTCTGCTGTAACAAGAGATACTGCGCTTTCTGATTTGGGCGTTACAACCGGCGAGTACAATATCTGGAACAACGGTGTTAAGTATACTGCACTAATTTCTTCTGATGAAACGGTCGGGTCTTTGCTTGATACACTGGCGCAGTTTGGTATACAGGCAAGTATTGTTAATAACGGAAATACTTCAACCATTAGACTTACAGGAAACGGTAATGCTTATGTTGCAAAATCCGCATCTATAAATAATGCTTCAAATGTTGTTGATGTTTTATTCCCTTCTGCAAATAAGACAACAACTTACAATTACAATGGCAATTTGCAGATTTACAGCACAGTAACAACGCATTCTACCGCAACAGAAGATACGCTTTTAAGTGAATTTGATACTCCATGGGGTAATACAACTCTAAAAAATGCCGGAATACTTGCTCTTGAGGTTAATGGAGAGTCAAGAAATATTACTATTACTGAAAATGATACTTTCGGAACTCTGATTGATAAATTACAGGAGGCTGGTGCTGAGGCTGCACTCATTGGCGGACGTTTATACATAAGCAGTGCAAACAATCTTTCTATTAACACTGCTGCTTCAACTTCTGCACTTGTAAATCCTAATGCAGCTATAAAGCTTACAAAAACTGCGTCTATTGATGATTTTACAGCAAGCGATTCTGCTATTGTCGAAACTGAAACTATTATTGAAGAACATACCGGTTCTGCTGCTTCTTATGCAAATTTAGATACAAAACTCGGGCTTCTGAATATTTCCAGCGGAACTATTTCTATTTACAAAAACGGGGTGAAAGCTACTATTAATGTAAATGAAGATCAAACTTTCAGCGATTTGAGAGCACAAATTTCCGCTAAATTCTCTGATGTTGATTTGAGCTTTGAAGACGGATATCTTGTGCTTAAATCTTCTGATAAGGATGCAGAACTCGATTTTGGCTCTACAACTGATACTTCTAACTTCCTTGCAATTACAGGACTTAAAAAAGATAAAGATGACAAAACTCGTGTTACAAGTGCTAGACAGCTTTATTGCGTAAATGCAGATTCAAAAGTCACAGAAGCTGGACTGTTCAAAAAAGGCGATGTTACTGCAGGTACTTTCTTTGTTGGTGATCAGAAATTTACAATTGATGAAAATACAACAATTTCAGACATAATCTCTATGATTAATTCAAGCGAAGATTCTAATGCCACTGCATACTGGGATAGCATTAATGCTCAGCTTGTAATAAAATCAAGAACCACCGGTGCTGCTCTTATTAATATAGAAGCTGGAACAAGTAATTTTACTGATATTCTCGGGTTTACACAATCTGAATGGAATGCTGACGGAACGCTTAAATCTACCAAGCTTAAAGTAGATTCACAAACGCTCGGCTCTAATGCAGAGTTTAGAATTAACGGAACTTCATTCACTGCCACTTCTAATACAATCGGAAGTGATATCTCAAGAATTAAAGGTGTTACTATAGATTTAAAAGGTCTGACTGAAGGCTCGGCTGTAACTCTGACTGTAGAAAGGGATAAGGAATCTCTTGCTTCCGCAATTTCTGATGTTGTTGATTCATACAATGAACTTATGACAAACGTTGATAAAGAGCTTGCGGTAGACGGTTCTCTGCACAGTGAATCAATGCTTAAACTTATTAGAAATAGGCTGAGAAGTATTATGACAAGTTCTGATGCAGGTGCGGCTGTCTTTAGAAACCTCAACCAGATTGGTATTACAACTGACAAGGCGTCAGCAGGAAGTATAAGTACTAGCAATATTACAAAACTAACTTTTGATAAAGATAAATTCTTTGATGCTCTTAAGGCTGATGAGGATGCTGTTAAAGCTTTGATTATCGGCGGTACTGATAATACCGGTATATTTACAAAAGTTGAAGAACTTTTAGAAGATGCACTTAGAAGTGTTTCTGGTTATTTTGACTCAACTGCTAATAGTCTTCAAAGTAAAGCAAAACGAATTGATAAGAAAATAGCTGTTGAAAATCTCGCTATTGAAAAGTACAAAGCAAGATTAGAAAATAAATTTAATTCAATGGATATGTTAATCGGGCAAATGCAAAATCAATACAGTTCATTTTTGGGTTCATAAAAAATGCGGTTTGGAAATTTTCCAAACCGCATTTACTACTTTTACTTCTAGTTGATTATATCTCCGTAACCTTCAGGATTATTCAACAGATCATAATTAATCTCATTTTCGTTATCAGCGATTGCGGCCGCGACAACAGCATCAGAAGTTACGTTGAGAAGTGTTCTCATCATATCTGTAATTCTTTCGATAGTAAATAAGAACGCAAACCCTGCAACAAGCTGTTCAGGGCTTAAGCCCATACCATTCAGCACGAGTGCAATTGTGATTAAACCGGCTCCCGGTATGCCTGCACAGGTTGAAGATGCGATAATTGCAAGCAGAGCAATTTGAACAACAAGGAACGGAGTGAGTGCTACGCCGTAAGCCTGTGTTAAGAAAATTACCGCAATTACCTGAAGCATTGCAGTTCCGTCCATATTAAGCGTTGCTCCAAGAGGAAGAACAAAGCTTGAAACTTTATGTGAAATACCTCTTTTTTCACAACATGCAATTGTTAAAGGCAGTGTTGCAGAAGAACTTGCAGTGCCGAAAGCTACCATCATTGCTTCAGCCATTGCTGCATAAAGCATTAATACAGGAACTTTAGAAAATATTTTTAAAAAGATTGGATATACTATAAAGAACTGTATTGCAAAACCGAGAGCAAGAACACCAAGATATTTTGAAATACTCATAAATATATCTATGCCGAAAGATGAAACAGCAACAGCTGTAAGTGCGAATACGCCGGGTGCAGCGAAGCACATAATCCAGTCGGTAATTTTCATTGTAGCTGCGAAAATTGACTCAAAGAAACCTACAAACGGCCTGTTAATATCGCCTACTTTTGCCAGTGCTATAGAAAACATAACAGCAAAAACGATTATAGGAACCATATCACCGCTGGCTATTGAAGCAAGAGGGTTTTTCGGAATAAATCCTAAGAAAATATTAAGCAGATTACCTTTTTGCGCTTCGATTGTAGCTGCAACCTGAGCCTGAATATCAGCAGCCGTATCAATATTTATATAATGTGCTGCGCCCAGTCCGGGTTTAAGCAGTAATGCAAGTGCTGCACCAATTGTTACTGCTGCGACAGTAATAATTGTATAGTAGAAAATCATTTTTGTTCCCAGTTTCCCGAGCTGTTTGCTGTCGCCTATACTTGTAATCCCGATTACTATTGCGGAAATTACAAGCGGAATAACTACCATTTGGATTAGTCTTATAAATACCTGTCCGATAAAAGTTAGAGTTGTCATAATAACCGGACTTGGTTCCTTATGAAGCCAAATCCCGACAAGAACACCCAGAACAAGACCGGCAAAAATATGCCAGTTTCTCTTTAAGCCTAGCCCAAGTGCAATTAACACTTGCATGTGAAATTTCATATATAAATCCTCTCATATACTTATATAACTAGTCTATTGTACAATTATTTGAAGCAAATGTAAAGATTTAGTTACCTAAAATACTTTCTCCGGAAATCTTTTCCCCTTTTATAACATAACGTGCTGTTTCTGTTTTCATAAGATGGTTATCAACCAGAGAAAAAGATTCGAGGCTTAGTGTATTTATACCCGAAAAAGTATTATCAGAAAGTCTGAGGGTTATGGTATCCGTAAGCATTTTGTTATCATATGGAGCTTTTTTAGAAAACACAATCAAGTTTCCTTCAACAGTTTTTAGTGAAACTTCTGCGTTCGCTCCGCTGAAAGGATTTGACAAAGTGACTTTATCTCCTGCACGCGAAAGAGTCCAAAAATCTATACTTTGCGGTTTGAAAGTGCCGTAGCTGTTTGTATCTTCAAGTTTTGCCGTTACTCTCCAGCTGCCAAAAAACGCTTTTGGAATGTCGTTTACAGATACTCCGGCCTTAAGTGTAAAGTCCTCTGCTGCGACAACAGCACCAGTTAGTAATATTAATAATAAAATAAAAAATTTTTTCATAGATTTATTATACCACTTATTTTTATGTTATCCTATTATTATATTTACACGAGCGAGGGATTATTATGACAGAAACTAAGATTAAAATTGATGATTTGCCGACTGTTTATGATGCGAAATCAACAGAAGAAAAGATGTATAAATTTTGGGAAGACGGCGGATATTTCAGAGCAGATGCCCATTCCAACAAACCTCCGTTTACCATAGTCATTCCTCCTCCGAATGTAACAGGTGTTCTCCATATGGGACACGCGTTGGACGGAACTCTGCAAGATATTTTAACCCGCTATCACAGAATGAGCGGCTACGAAGCTTTATGGCTTCCTGGAACTGACCATGCCGGTATTGCAACTCAGGCAGTTGTCGAAAAAGAACTTAGAAAAGAAGGTTTAAGCCGCCACGATATAGGAAGAGAAGAGTTTCTAAAACGTACCTGGAAATGGGCAAATGAACATAAGTCAGCTATCCTGAACCAGTTTAGACGTTTAGGTGCGTCTTTTGACCGTTCAAGAGAAAGATTTACTTTTGATGAAGGCTGTTCTGAAGCTGTAAAAGAAGTTTTTGTAACGCTTTATAATAAAGGTTTAATTTATAAAGGTGCGTATATTGTAAACTGGTGTCCTCGCTGCCAGAGCGCCATTTCTGATATTGAAACTGAATACGAAACAGAACAAGGGCATCTATGGGAAATTTCTTACCCGCTCGTTGGTGAAGCCGGTGCAATCATTGTTGCTACAACAAGACCGGAAACTATTTTCGGCGACGTTGCTATTGCAGTTCACCCTTCTGATAAAAAATATTCTGAATTAATCGGAAAAACTGTTATGATTCCGCTTTCAGGCAGACAAATTCCTATTATTGCAGATGAATATGTAGATAAATCTTTTGGTACAGGTGCGGTTAAGATTACTCCTGCACATGACCCTAATGACTACGAAGTAGGCAAACGCCATAACTTTAAGCCAATCTGGGTTATTGATGAAGAAGGCAAGATGAAAGCCTGTGCAGAAGTTCCGCCTGATTATCAAGGTCTTGACAGATACGAAGCGCGTAAGAAAGTTGTTGATATGTTGAGCTACAATAACTTCCTTCTGCGTGTAAAAGAGCACGAACATAACGTTGGTAAATGCCAGAGATGCAACACGACAATTGAACCGCTTCTTTCTGAACAATGGTTTGTAAAAATGGAACCTCTTGCAAAAGAAGCAATTGCAGCCGTAAAAGACGGCAGAATTACTTTTATTCCTGAAAGATGGGAAAAGAATTACTTAGGTTGGATGGAAAATATAAGAGATTGGTGTATCTCAAGACAATTATGGTGGGGACATCAGATACCTGCTTATTACCACAAAGAAACCGGAGAAATGGTTGTTGCTAAAGAAAATCCGGATCCTGAAAATTATGTACAGGATACTGACTGTCTTGATACCTGGTTCTCGTCAGGATTATGGCCGTTCTCTACAATGGGCTTCCCTAACTCTGAAACAGACGATTTCAAAAAATTCTACCCGACATCAGTTCTTGTAACAGGTTTTGATATTATTTTCTTCTGGGTTGCAAGAATGATTACAATGGGATTGGAATTTACTGGTAAAGCTCCATTCTCAAAAGTTTATATTCACGGTTTAATACGTGATGAAAAAGGCCAGAAAATGTCAAAATCAAAGGGAAATACTATTGACCCTGTTCAAATTATTGATAAATACGGCTGTGATGCCTTGAGATTTACAATGACATCTCTGTGTACTTACGGCGGTCAGGATATCAAGGTTTCTGACGAAAGATTTGAGTACGGCAGAAACTTTGCTAACAAACTCTGGAATGCTTCAAGGTTTGTACTTATGAATCTGGATGGAGTTGATAATAAACCGATTGACAGAGAAAAATTAACTCTTGTTGATAAGTGGATTTTAAACCAGCTTAATGAAACTGCAAAGACTGTTAATCAGTATATGAAAGAGTATAGAATAGGTGAAATTGCTCATGAATTGTATGACTTCTTTAGAAGCGAATACTGCGACTGGTATGTTGAAATTGCAAAAATTCAGCTTCAGGACGCAGATTTGAAGAGAAATACACAACGTGTTTTAAGATACGTTCTTGATATGTCACTTAGAATGCTTCATCCGATTATGCCTCATATAACAGAAAATGTTTGGGGCTTAATTCCGGGAGAAAAAGAAACAAGTGCATTGATAATTGCTAAGTATCCGGTTTATGAAGAAGCTATGAGCTTCCCTAAAGAAGCTGAGGAAATGAAGCTTGTGTTTGAAACAATTACATCACTGAGAAACGTAAGACAGAGTTTCAATATTCCAACTTCTGCAACTGTTGATGTAGAAATAAGGGCAGAGGGTAAAGAAAAAGAAATCTTTACTGAAATTGAAGCATATATCCGCAGACTTGCTAAAGTTAATAATATAACTTATGCGGAAATGAATGCGCCAACCCCTCCAAAATCTGCTGCGGCAGTAGTTTCTGCTTCAAAACTTGTAGTTCCACTTGCTGATTTGATAGATTTGGATGCAGAGATTAAACGTCAGGAAAAGAAACTTGAAAAATTAACAAATGAAAAGAACTCTTTAGAAGGCAGAATGAAGAACGAGAAGTTTGTAGCAAATGCGCCAAAAGAACTTGTTGAACAAACAAATGCTCGTATTGCCGAAATATCTGCACAGCAAGATGTTATAAAGGATTTGATAGATTCATTGAAGTAGCTTGTAGTGTAGAAATTGAGGTAGGCCTTTAGCAACACTTCTAGCCGGGGGTTGTAATGGAATGCTGACCGACTGTTTGACTACGTACGTAGTACCCTACTTGCATAAGTATAAATATATGCTATAATATGTATATAAAGTAACGATGTAATGTTTTCGACAGGAAACAACAATTTGCAATGAAAAAATTTAATATTTTACAATGTAAGGGCGCTGCTTATTTTAGCGGTGCGGGCGTTGTTGCATTACATTGCTGCTTTTGTAGACTATTACAATAAAGCAGGACGTAGCAGTGGCAATATCATTCAGCGGATTAGCATCCGGATTAGATACTTCTTCTTGGGTTGAATCGCTAGTAGCATTGAAGCAGGCGAAAATTGATACGCTGGAAGAACAAAAAGAAACGGTACTCTTATCACGCGAAACATTGAATAATATAAAATCATTTTTCAATTCTTTCCGCTCTGTAATAGAGAAGGTAACGGATGCGAAGTACGGTGTAGCGTCTATGGATATTTTTGCCCAGAAACTTGCGACATCATCTGATTTAAATATCCTGACAGCGAGTGCAACAACAGAAGCTGAGGAGGCTGAATATAATGTTCTTGTGGATAATCTTGCGACCAGTACCGAGGCTGTAAGCGGATTGAAAGTTTTAAATACAATTATTGAAACAGCAACGGCAGTCGGCAATACCAAACTTGTTGATTTGGGGATTAAAGTTGGTGAAATTGGTATTGATAATAACGGTATATATAATATTATCCAGATTGAAAAGAACGACACGATAGAGAGTTTTATAGCGAAACTTCATAACATCGGAGTTGATGCCACCTATAATTCAAAGACTGGAATATTTGGCATAAACCTTGATGACGGCAGTATTGATGATACTTTAACCATACATGATGACGGAAGCGTGGGAACAGGCATTCTTGATATATTTAATCTTCATGAAAAAGGCGGTTATGAAAGTACTTATTTGCAAACTTCGACATCTGAAACAATTGTAAATGCCGCAACAAGTTCGACAAAACTTTCAGAGCTAGGAAGTATTAAGGCCGGTAATATTCAGGTAAAGGCAAATGGTACAAGTTATAATCTTTCAATCGATGGCAATACGACCCTCGGGGGGCTTGTAAGCAGTCTTAATTCACTTGGAGTTGATGCAAAACTTGCAAGTAATGGTGTTTTAACAATAAATGATGCAGAAATTGTTGACAGCGGAAATACCGGCATAATTACTGCTCTTGGCCTTGAAACGGATATTAATTCTAAAACCCAGACAGCATCGGGGTTAAAGACGGTTGTTGTGACGACGACTGATGCTGCAGCAACAGGTGCAACAAAACTCTCAGAGCTAGGCAGTATTAAGTCCGGCAATATTCAAGTTAAGGCAAACGGCGCACTTTATACTATTGCAATATCAGGTTCAACTACATTGCAGGGCTTGATAGATGCATTGAGTGCAAAAGGTGTTGATGCTTCCTTATCATCTGACGGGGTATTTACTGTAAAGAACGCAGAGATTATAGATAGCGGAAACACAGGCTTGATATCAGCTTTAGGGCTTCAGGTTGACGTAAATTCAAAAACACAAAGTTCAATTGATTTGCGTACAGTTGTTACAACGACAACACAGTCAGCTGCAACAGGTTCAACAAAATTATCACAGCTTGGTTCAATTAAAAACGGCAATATACTGGTTAAGGCGAATAATACGACTTACACCATTGCGATTAACACCTCTACAACATTACAGGGATTAATAGATGCTCTAAAGGCAAAAGGAATAAGTGCTGAACTTTCCGGTGACGGGACTTTAACAATCAATGATGCCGAGATTATTGATAATAATACAGGAATCATAAACGCTCTTGGTCTGGAAAAAGAAGTAAGCTCTAAAACACAGACAGCAAATAATCTGAGTTATAAGAGTGTTATTACAACATCTTCAGAGGCGACTTCTTCAACGAAACTTGGTGATTTAAGTGTGTGGTCTAAAATTAGTACAAGTCCGGTTCTTACAGCTAAAAACAGTTCAGGAGGAACGACTTATATAACATTGACTTCTACGACGACGATTGAGGATGTTGTAACAAGATTAAACTCTGCGGGATTGAGTGCAACCTTCAGCTCAAGCGGAGTTCTTGCTGTAACAGGCGGAGAAGTAAGCGGAAATGCAGCAGAGGTTCTTGGAATTAAGAGTGGTTCTGAGAACACAAGCTTGGTGTGGGCAAATGGAAATATTTTATTTACACAGGGTGTAAACTATGCTGTTGCATCAAATACTCTCGGTGAACTCGGAATTAGTACTGCAAAGCCAGCCGGCGGATACGCTTTGGCAGTTTACAACTCCTCAAATGCTCTTGTAAAAGAAATTAGTGTAAGCTCTTCAACAAGATTAGATGATATTTTTACGAGTTTGGGTTCATATGGTATAACAGCAACGATTGACGAGGGTAAAATAAATCTTAATTCAAGCAATGGTAATTATATTAAGGGCAGTGTTGCAGACGCTCTGGGAATTTCGACAATAACATCAGTTATCGTAAATAGCACTAATGCTTCTTCATCATCTGCAATAAAATATACTGTAACTCAAGTTATCAGCGGTACTACAACTTTTGAACAAGCGGGTTTGAATGCTGCGGGTAAAGTGTTGGAAATTAAAACAAAAGAGAATGGTGTAACTCAGGCCTACATAACAATTGCTTCCAATACAACAACCTTTGACAGTATGTTTTCATCACTTGCAACCTACGGGTTTTCAGCCTCAATAAACGATGGAGTTCTAACTTTATCATCAACGCAATATGTTGTTGGCGGGAGTATGGCAGAACTTTTAGGTATAGAAACTTATGCGACATCGGATGCTTATACTGTTGGGCAGGCTATTACGTCTACTGCAAACATGACTTATACAGGTACAATTTATGCAACGGAGAATTCACTTATCAAAGATTTTATTACTCTGGATGGTAATGCTACTAATAATAGTATAAAAATTTATAGCAATTATGGTCAGACAGTTACAACAGTTACTGTTACAGCTTCTACAACATTTGATGATTTGCGAGTAATGATGAGATCTGCTGGAGTGGATATGCGCATGAGTAGTAATGGCAAAATATATTTTAACTCCAACGATACTTGCGCATATGCAGTAGATGTTCCTGCATCTGATGGTATTTTGTCAAAGTTAGGTATTGGTAAACAAGAGTATGGGCTAAAAACTGTAGTACTATCTCAGACCTCAACAGCTGCTGTAACAGCTACAAATACAACATATAAGACTATTACAGATGATACAACAATAGGAGAATATCTAGGTTTTAGCGGAACTAGTATTATATATGAAATGCGGTATAGTGGTAGCCCTTACGAAGGTAGCAGCTATGAAAGTAATTATAATTCTATTACAGTGCAGAGTGCTTGGACAGTGGCTGAGTTTGTTTCGAGATGTAACTCTTACTTTGACTACATTAATGTTAACTATAACTCAACAACGGGAATAAGCTTTTCACAGTATTATCCAGAAATTACAAGTGTGGAAATTTGGGATAACGAACTTGGAGCTTACAAAACAGTTACTTATACTAGAACTAATTATTATCTTAGTGGTGAATTAATAAGCACAATGGGGTTGAGACATTCAGTAACATATGCAGCACAAATGACATCGCGAACTTTTACAGGAGGAACTGTATATGCTAATACTACAAATGGCTGGTCGCTTATTTCTGATAAAACAGTTTATTATACGACTTTGGTTAATGGAACTCAAACGCAAGTGACCATTACAGGCAATACAACTTTTGTTGATTTAGGTTTGCATGATGGTAGTTCTACTTCTGACGTTCGCTATTTCTCTGTATCCTCCGGGGGGAGTAATACCAGTAGATATTTTACTATTACGAACTCTACGACAGTCAATGATTATTTGCTTTGTATGAGAAATTGTGGAATAAATGCATCGCTTTCTAATGGTAGAATAACATTGTCCACCAATGGACAAACACATATATCAGGCGAAGGAAATATAAATTTAGTTTGGGATGTTCTGGGGTTGGATTTGGCAAACGACTTTTTTACACAAGCATATACTACAATACGTTCAACTACAACTTTTGAAGAATTGGGTTTTGTGCCTGATGATGGCGCCAGTAACAAAAATAATTATATTGAAATACATTATTCATCAACAAATAATGCTGGTGGTACAAGTACAACAAATATTACGCTCGTTGGCAGCACTACTGTTGGACAATTTATACAATCATTAAACAGTATAGGCATTAGTGCAACCTTAAGTGATGGTAAAATAACTATTGCTCAAGGCAGCGATGGAAAATTTTTGGTCGGAAGTGACATGTATTGGGATAGCGACCCTACTAACAAAGATGATGAATTGTGGAGAGTTCTCAACCTCAATGTGGGACTCGGGTATACATACAATATCTCTAAATCAGTTACATATACAAGCACTGGCGGGACGTATCGAGCAAGTACAACAGGAACGACAGGAACAATAACTGCTAGTACAACCCTTCATGATCTGGGATTTGAAAATAAAGAATATGAACTATTTAATTATGTTACAATTACTAATGCTGAAACATCTAAGAGTGGCTCTCTAGCGTATTCAGTTCATGAAAGTTCCACAGTGAACGATTTGGTCGCTTATATAAACGGTACTGGAAAGTTTTTTGCTTCTATTTCTGATGGAAAACTTACTATATCAGGAAGAAGCTCCGGTTCTACAATGACTTATATAAATAGGTTTAGTAAAATTTTTTCTGATACATTCAAGCTAAATGATGCCGGAGAAGATGTTACTTTTGATAGTAGAATACAGTATAAAAATACAGGAGTAGAAAAAACATATAGAATAGGAGCTATTGCACTAGATAGTGGTAATAAAAGGCTTCGCGAGCTCGGACTAACTGATAACGCAACAATATCAATGAATAATACCAATGGTGATGTAACTTGGAAAATTATTACACCAAACATGACAGTAGAAAATTTCTTCGACTTTTTGACTGACTACGGAGTAACAACAAGCCGAAGTGGTGGAATAATAACAATCGGCTCTCTAAACGATAGTGAATGGCTTGAGTACATCTCAGAAAATTTACAATCAGTGCTCAGAATTGCAGGTACCGGTGCAGGAAAAACTTATGAAATCATAGGTAATGCTGCTTATGAAAATACTTCATCAAGAACAATCAAAAATATTACAACACATACAGCAACAGCTACCACAACTTTAGAATCAATAAGCGGATATAACGCCGGCAACGGTAATATTATTGTACATAAGGCAGATGGAACTTCTGAAGAACTATATGTAGATTCATCTTCCACAATCCAAGACTTCTTTAACCAAATAGCAGCTTACGGGTTGACAGGTTCTATATCTGCTGCAGGTGTTGTAACTATTACAGGGAATGGAAATACATTCTTATCAAGCGCCTCTGGGGGGTCAAATCTTGTATCGCTGTTAAAACTATCTCTTAATAAAACTTCTACCACAGGTACTGTAAATACAACAACAGGAACTATAAGCTCTACAGCGCAGGTAGTTGCAACATCAGATACTCTGCTCGGCAATCTTGCTTATGCAAACGGTACAAAACTGACTTTTGATTCAAGCGGGTTTGCTTCATTAGTAATGCAGACAAAAACCAGAGAAGGTTTGTTGAAAAACTTTACTGTAAACTTCTCGAAGACTTCCACGCTGGGCTCAGTGCTGGATGCCTTCAAAGCTCAGGGCTTGAACGCTTCTATAGACGCAACAGGCAGATTTTCAGTAAGTACTGATTCTCTTTCTGATTTTAACATCTCAGGTGCACTTGGTACATATCTAATGGGAGCTTCTTATAATAAATCTTATGAAACAAAAGGCGGTACACCGCTTTCAGCTTCTTCGGTTAGCACAGTAACAGCAGCCGCGACAAGGGAAACTAAACTTGCAGACCTTGGAGTTACTACAGGCGAATACAATATCTATAACAACGGTGTAAAATTCACTGCACAGATTTCTTCTGATGAAACACTCGGCTCATTTATTGATACGCTAAGCTCGTTCGGTATTCAGGCCGGATTAATCAATAACGGCTCGACCTCAAAGCTTATTATTACTGGCAGCGGCAATTCGTATATAGCAAAATCAAACAGTGTTTCAAATTCTTCTAATGTTGTGGAAAAACTCTTCGGAAGCAATACAACGGCAGATAGTTATAAATATACAGGTAAAGAAATCTTAACATCAACTTCTACATCAACGCAGGCCGCAGATTCAACTGCTCTCCTGTCAGCTTACGGAGTAACAGCAGGTGAATATTATATTTATACAAACGGTAACAGGCATACTCTGCAAATTTCTTCTGATGAAACAATAGGTTCATTAATGGAAACCCTGAGCAGCTATGGTATAAAAGCTGAACTTGTTAAGAATGGAAACAGCTCTAAAATTGTACTTACAGGCAGCGGTGATGCTTATATAGCTCAATCAAGCAATACTTCTAATGCTTCAAATATAGTAAATAAACTGTTTGGCGGAAGCTCTGCCATTGTTAATGAATCAAGCTATACAGGATCGCAGCGGGTTACCACAAAGGTTACTGCAACTGTAGCCGCTTCTGAATCGACTTCTCTGGCAAGTCTTGGTGTAACTGCCGGTGAATACTATATTTACAATAACGGAGTTAAATACACGGCCCTTATATCTTCTGATGAAACAATTGGGTCATTTATGAATACTCTTAAATCTTTCGGTATCCAAACCGGACTTATTAATAACGGAAGCTCGGCAAGTCTTGTGCTGATTGGAAATGGCAACTCTTATGTCGCAAAATCAAACAGCGTTTCTAATGCTTCTAATGTCGTTGAAAAATTATTTGGAACAGCCGGTCCTGATTCTAGCTTCTCATATACCGGCTCCGAGCTTCTTTATAAAACCGTTACACATACCGCTACGGCAACAGAAGATACTCTGCTCAGTGTATTTGACACCCCGTGGGGGGATACAACTCTTAAATCCGCAGGAAATCTGGCACTTCAGGTAGACGGCAAAAATATTGCTATACAGATTACTGATACGGAAACTTTCGGCTCATTAATAGACAAGCTTGAAGCTGTCGGAGTGCAGGCATCATTTGTCGGGGGTAAACTCTATATCAGCGAAATGAACGGTGTTTCTATTCTAGCTGATGGAACGACATCTTCAATAATTAATCCGAATGCAAATATCCATCTGGCTTATAAAAGTTCTATGGATGGATTTATGGAAAGTACCAGTGCAATTGTCCAGAAAACAACAATTGTTGAGGAAAAAACTCTGTCTGCTGCTAATTATGCAGGGCTGGATACTCAGCTAAAGACGCTTAATATTACAGGCGGAACATTCTCTATTTTCAGAAACGGAGAAAAAGCTACTATAAATGTAAATTCTGATAATACCTTCGACGATTTACGCTCGCAAATAGCTTCAAGATTCTCTGATGTTGATTTGAAATTTGAAGAAGGAAAACTTGTTATATACTCAAAAGATGATGATGTCGAACTTCAGGCAGGAACTACTACAGATACCTCAAATCTTCTCGCAGTGACTGGATTGGCTGAAGATGAAGAAGGCCGTTCAGTAAGTGCACGTGCGCTCTACTGTGTTAACGAAAGTTCTGTTCTGACTCAAACCGGACTTTTCCGTAAAGGTGATGTTAAGGAAGGTACTTTCTATGTAGGGGATCAGATGATTACGATTACCAATAAATCCACGCTGTCTGATATTATTTCGCAGATAAATTCTTCTGATACCGCAAATGCAACTGCTTATTGGGACAGCATTAACGGAAGGCTGGTTATCAAATCTCGTTCAACAGGTCAGGCGTTTATTAATATTGAAGCAGGTACAAGCAACTTCACTGATATTATGGGATACACAGAAACAGAATGGTATACTGACGGATCTGTGAAAAAAGCACGTATGGTTACTGACTCGCAAAATCTTGGTGAAAATTCGAAAGTATCAATTAACGGAACTACATATACCTCGACTTCTAATATTCTTACAAGTGATATAACACGTATTAAAGGTCTTACTATTAATTTAAACGGGGTAACAAGCGGTTCCGCTGTCAAACTTACGGTTGAAAAAGACAAAGAAACCGTTGCAAACTCGCTTTCTGATATTGTGGATTCATATAACGAACTTATGAAAAATGTTGATGAGGCAGTTGCAAAAGACGGAAGCCTGAAAAACCAGACAACGTTAAAAATGCTCAGAAATCAGATTAGAAGTGCAATGATGAGTTCTATAGGAAATGCATCTGTATTTAAAAATCTTGATGCGATTGGTATTTCTGTTACTTCTGCAAGTGCAAATAATGTTTCTACTTCAAATGAAAGTATTATCAATCTTACTTTTGATAAGGACAAGTTCCTTGATGCATATGAAGCTGACAGTGATGCTGTTAAAGAACTGCTGATTGGTACCGGAATAAAAGGTAGTTCTACTGCGACAGACGGTGTGTTTACAAAGGTTGAAAGTATTGTGGAAAACTCATTGCAGTCTGTAATAGGCTATTTCTCTATTGCCGATGCCGCTTATGCCCGTGAAATTAATAAAATTGAGAATAAAATTGTAAGCGGAAATGAAGCTATTGAAAAGTATAGGGCAAGGCTTAATAAAAAGTTTAACTCTATGGATATGCTGATTTCTAATATGCAGAACCAATACAGCTCTTTTCTATCTTAATGCCTTGCGCAAACCTCTTTTTTAAGTTACAATCAAATTTGAATAAGGAGAGGTCTATGTCAGACGATAATGTCATTAAACTCGGGGGTAAATCCGATGGAAACAATAAGAACGAAGAAGTCTGCTGTAGTTTCTGTGGAAGGTCTAATGAGGAAGTTCTGAAAATGGTGAAAGGACCGGGGGTGAATATTTGCTCCGAGTGTGTAATGATTGCGGTACAGTACCTGATTTTGCAGGATAGAATGCTGTCTTCCGATGCACAAAAAATTCTCGATGCTTTCTGGCATAAAAATTAAAGATGAGGTTTTATGAATAAAATTCAAATAAAAGCAGAAATTCTTGCTACTTTGACAGCGTTGATGACGTCAACGCAGCCGCAAGCTTCTTTGATTACTGACTTAAAAAATATTGATGATAAAAAAACTGTTCTCGAGGTGTTAATCAGAGAGCTGGTTAATGCGAATGAGCAAAAAGCGGTGATGATTTGCTGGCTTTTGATGGAGCTTATTGATAAAGATACGCTGAATGATGAACTTTGGAATGTTATTAAAGCTCCTGAATATAACGACCATGTTAAGATGATAGCTTTTAACATGCTTAAAGACCTTGGTAATAAAATTGATTATGAAGTAATCAGCGGATATTTTGAACAGTTTAATGAACTTATTAACAGGGAAACAAAGCAGCTTCTTGAAACGGCTATTATGAATCCGGAAGCACAGATTGATTTTATGGATTTTCTGAACGCAATCAGTGACAGCGATAAAATTATTCTTATAAAATCTCTTGAAGAAGATTATGCCTATGATGCCCTTGCAAATATCCTTATTCCTGTATTTTTATACTATATTGATACAGAAGTCGGGTATACAGCTCTGGAAATTCTCGGCCGTTCTAAATCACAGCTTGCTTATCATGCGCTTGAAAATGCAAAAAAATATGCAAAAGAAGATTTGCTCTCAAGGATTAATAAGGCTCTCTCTGAACTTAAAATGGCCGGTGTAAGGGTTGATAATACAGAAGAATTTTACAGAAATATTCTGCAGGAATCAAAGCCGTATAAAATTTATACTTCTTTCCCTGACGGGCATGGCAACATGGCGATTATTTTCTCAAGAATACGAGCAAATAAAACACTGCAATTTCTTGCAATTGTTATAAACCCTAGATATGGAATTCTTGATTCTTTCGGCTTTAATTCAATGACAGAACAAGATTTTTATAAAATTGTTGATAAGTTTTATAATTATCAAGAAAAATATGAGATTAATGCAGGTGTAGCAAAGTATCTGCTTGAGCAGGCTGAAGAAAATTCACACTTGAACAACGACCCTGTGCCGTATGAATATATCTGCTGGCAGAGTATTCTTCTCGATATAGAGGCGGAAAAGCCGGCTTTTTATCTGGAAAAGAAAGAGTTAAACCAAAAAGATATTGATAAACTTTGTCTTAGCGATTATGTGCAAAACTGGTTCTTTGATGAAATTACTTCAGAAGAATTTAAAACTTTTATAGAAAAATTGTCATCAGAATTTAAAGCAAATAATTTTAATGTTGATTTGGATAAGTTTGTCGCAGATAACTTCGACAGTATTTATAGCGCGCAGGAACTGGCTTATAAGCTTATTATGTTTAATATGGCAGCCTACTTAAGAATGCTCAAGGGTGATAAAGAACTCGCAGAAATATTTTATTCGCTGGGCTCTAATTACAGTTTCCTGACAAACATTATTAGAAAAAGTATTTACGAGTATTATGTCGGTAAGCGCTATATTTTGAAAAATCAAAGAAAAGCTTCAAATATATTTGAAAAACGTACTAAGGCTAATACCGATGATTTTAAGCTGCTGCAGCTTGATATGATAATCTCCAGCATTGAAGCAAGGTGGGTAGATAATGCATAAAATAATGGCGCTTGATGTCGGAACAAAAAGAATTGGCGTTGCTTTGAGTGATTACTTGCAGGTAATTGCAAATCCATGTACCTGTATTCAGAGAGAACCCGAGCAGAAAGCTATAGAAGAGATTACTAAAATCGCAAAAGAAAACAGGGTTGAGAAAATAGTTGTAGGTGTTCCGTACAATATGGACGGTACTTTAGGCTTTCAAGGAGAAAATTGTATAGAATTTTCACAAAAATTAATTGGTTTTGATATAATATTGGAAGACGAAAGATTAACTTCTGAAGAAGCAGAAGAAAGGTTAAAAAGCCGCAAGGTCGATTTTAGAAAAAATAAAGGACTTGTCGATATCGAAAGTGCCTGTATAATATTAGAACAGTATTTAGGGAAATGATTATGAGCGAAGAAAATCAGGAAATGGAACAACAATTCGTAGAAATCTACGGTGAAGACGGACAAATTGTAAAATGCGAAATCTATGATGTTATAGATTTTGAAGACAAGACTTACGCACTGCTTCTTCCTGTAACTGAGGATGAAGAAGACGATGATTCCGAAGTTATTGTTATGGAGTATATTGAAGAAGGCGAAGACGGCTATTTCCAAAACATTGAAGACGAAGAAGAATTCAAAAAAGTTTGCGCTTTTATTGAATCATTAGATGATGAAGAGGATGAATAGTTTTGTTTGAACGTTTTACGGAAAAAGCTGTTAATGCAGTTTATGAAGCGCAAAATCTGGCAAGAGAAACCTGCTGTGATGAAGTTATGCCGGAACATCTCCTACTAGCACTTGTCAAAGAGGCAAAAGGGGTATCGCTAAAGTTATTTAGAATGTACAATGTCACTTTTGAGGCAATGTCAGATGAGGTCGGAAAATGCCTTAAAAAAGCATCGCGTATTCCTGAAAATATACCTTTCAGCCATGCAGTGAAAGATATCTTGAAACATACACTTGATCTTGCTGCAAAATCCGGTAATTCAAATATTTTATTTGAACACCTGTTTTTGACTGTTATTACGGAGAAAAATCATAATATTCAGGAAATATTGAGGAAGTTTGATTTTGATATCTATAATTCAAAGGATATTTTAACAAAACTTGTTCAAAAAAAGATTAAAAGGCTTGAGCATCCTGAAGCAGAAGAAGATGAAGACAAAGGAAGTTCTTTTGAAGCTGTTTATGAAGGCGAAGCTCTTTCCGATGTTTTTGACAGAGCTGTGTCAAAACTTTCAGCTGCAGGGTACGAAATTCTCGGTACAGAGCAGATAATGGCTTCAATTCTTGAATCTTCAAATTCAGAGCTTGTGGAAACCATTAAGAAGTACGGCTTGAACTTTGAAAATTTTGAAGCGAAACTCGCAGAACAAAGCTCCAGACAGGCTGAGTATGAAGGTAAGAAAATTATTTTTACTCCAAATGCTTTTCTTGTGATGAATTCGGCGCTTCAAACGGCAAAAGAACTGGGCTCTTCTGTTATAACACCTGAACATATTGTGCTGAGTGTTTTAAAGACAAAACGCGGCTTAGCTTACGATATTATTAAGTCACTTGGAATAGACAGTGAAAAGATGTCAGAAGATATTTTGAAACCGATTGAAAAACAAATGCCTGAAACTTTAACAATAATGAAGCTTGCAAAGGAAGAAGCACGTCGTATCGGGCGTAATATAGTCGGCACGGAAATGTTTCTGCTTGGTATTATTGCGGAAGGAACCAGTATAGCTTTTGAGGTTTTGAATGATTTAGAGATAACAATGCGCGATGCAAGAGTTGTGGTAGAAAACCTTGTCGGATATGGTAATGAGTATTTTGACAGAGAAATAACTTTTACAAAACGCGCTAAAAAGGTGCTTGAAAAAGCCTGGATTTCCGCAAAAAAATTCAATAAACAAAAAATTGAAGCAGTAGATTTGCTTCTGGCAATTATTGATGAGCCGGAATCTCTTGCAATGAAAGCATTAGATCAGCTCGGAGTTGATGCTGTAGAAATTAGACACGGTATTCAGGGCAGAGGAAAAGATTATAACGGATAATAAAGATAAAATGCAGGGTATTGTTAAAAAAGTTGTTGATTTTTTAAAAAAATACAGCTTGCAGGATAAAACTATCATAGTCGGTTTTTCCGGAGGTTTTGATTCAATGTGCCTGCTCGATGTTTTGTCTAAAATTAAAAACATGCCGGAATTTATAGACTTGAATGTTGTTGCAGCACATTATAACCATAATTGGCGGGGAGAAGAAGCTCTGCGCGAGCAGGAGGTTTGCAGAATTTTTGCGAGTGCTAAGGGGATGGAGTTCTATACTCAGACTGCATCTAAAAATATTAAGAAAACTGAGAATGATGCAAGAATTGCCAGATATGAATTTTTCGAAGAAGCTTATGAAGAATATGATGCAGATGCTGTTTTTACAGCACACAATTATGATGATAATGCAGAAACACTTCTTTATAGAATAATAAAGGGGACAGGAATTGTCGGGCTAAAAGGTATTTCAGAAAAACGCGGATATTTTTACAGACCGCTTTTGACTGTAAAACGTGCAGAAATTATTGATTACTGCAATGAAAATAATCTTGCGCCTAATAATGATTCTTCTAATGCAAATATTGCTTACAAGAGAAATTATCTTAGATTAAATGTAATTCCGTCACTGGAAAAAATTAATCCTCTTGTAAAAGATGCACTTAATACTCTTTCTTCAATTGCCAAAAGCGATAATGATATAATTGAAGAATATTTAACACCCATAAGAGATAAGGTATTGAGTGATGGAAAGATAAATCCTATAGAATACAGAATTCTTTCTAAATCTGTAAAAATGCGTCTTTTGCATGAATTCATACAGTCACTTGATTTGGATTACGATTATAAGAAAATCACAGAGATTTATGAGTTTATAGAAGAGAATATAAATCAGCGTAACGGCAGTACTAAATCTCTTGCAACGGCACTATGGCTTTATGCAGATGAAAAAACGATAGAAATAATTCCTTCCAGAAAACAGGAAACTGAAACGGTAAATAATACAGAAATAGAAATTTCTGGAGAGGGTGAATATCAATTTGGAGAAAATACATTTGTTATTCGTAAATATGAAGACAAAGAGCTGTTTGTTTTTCCGGAATCAACTTCAAAGTTTGCATATGTTGATTTCTCAAGAGTAAAATTTCCGCTTTTGTTAAGAACAAGAAAAGACGGTGACGTGATAAGTCCTTTTGGAATGTCGGGTTCAATGAAGTTGAAAAAATATCTTAATTCTAAAGGGGTACCAAGACATAACAGAAATACTCTTATGCTTTTATGTAAAGAGGATGAAGTTCTATGGGCAGTTGGAGTAGGACTGAGCAGCAAGATTGCTGTTAAAGATAAACCAACCCATGTTGTAGAAGTAATTTAACGGGGGAAAAATGATAACTGAAAAAGATTTAAAGACACTCTTTACAAGCGATGAAATACAAAATGCCATTAAAGAGCTTGGCGTACGTATAAATTCTGACTACGGAGATGACGAACTTTTTCTAATCTGTGTACTAAAAGGGGCTGTTATGTTTACAGTTGATTTATCAAAACATTTGAAAATGCCTGTACATATGGAGTTTATAAGGTTATCAAGCTACGGCTCAGGTTTTGCCTCAACTGGCAAAGTTAATGCTGTGGATATTTCTCTGCCGGATTTGAATGGAAAGAATGTATTAATAGTCGAGGATATTATCGATACCGGACATACGGCAAAATTTTTAATGGACTTTATAAACCACAATTTTAAGGTAAAATCTGTTAAATTCTGTTCGCTTCTTGATAAAAGAGTAAAGCGTGAAGTTGAAATCGACCCGGACTATCACGGTCTGGAAGTTGATGATAAATTCTTAGTCGGGTATGGTTTAGATTATGATGGAGTGTATAGAAATCTTCCTTACATAGGATATGTATAATTTTTTTACGTTATAATAAGTTTATACGTATATTAGGAGTAGAAAATGCATAATATAAGGAAAATTACAGAAAATCTTATATATTTAGGCTGTTCAGACAGAAAACTTTCTTTATTCGAAAGTGCCTATCCAGTAAAAGATGGCATGTCTTATAATTCTTATTTACTAAAGGATGAAAAGACCGTTCTTTTTGATACTGTCGACAAGGTTTGTGCAGAACAATTTTATGAAAATTTGAACAAAGCTTTAGGCAGCAGACATTTAGATTATATTATTGTGCAGCATATGGAACCTGATCACTGCGCACTGCTAGGTGAAGTTATTAAAGTTCATCCGGATTTGAAAATAGTTTGTACACAAAAAACTGTGACAATGATAAAGCAGTTTTTTGATTTTGAAGTCGATTCAAGAGTTCAGGTTGTAAAGGAAGGAGATATCCTCAACACTGGAACTCACGAGTTACAGTTCATCATGGCTCCTATGGTTCATTGGCCGGAAGTTATGATAACTTATGACAAGACAGATAAAATTCTGTTTTCGGCAGATGCATTCGGTACTTTTGGTGCTATAAACGGAAACCTGTTTGATTCAGAGGTTGACTGGGAACGTGACTATCTTGCTGAGGCAAGAAGATATTATACTAATATTGTTGGAAAGTACGGGCTTCAGGTGCAAATGATGCTAAAAAAGGCTGCAGCACTTGATATAAAGATGATTTGTCCTCTTCATGGTTTAATGATAAGAGAAAATATTAATCTTTTGTTGGACAAATATAACAAATGGTCCTTGTATTTACCGGAAGAAAATGGAGTTATGATTGCGTATTCATCTGTTTACGGCGGAACAGAAAGTGCAGTTAGTCTGCTTGCATCAAAGCTTGCAGATAGCGGTGTGAGAAATATCAAAATGTTTGATGTTTCAATGACGCATCCGTCTTTTGTGCTTTCTGAAGCGTTTAGATTCTCTCATATTGTTCTTGCAACAACAACTTATAATGCAGGGATTTTTGAGTCAATGGAAACTTTTTTACACATATTAATTTCACATAATCTGCAGAATAGAAAATATGTTGTTATTCAAAATGGCAGCTGGGCTCCGGCATGCGGGGGGCAAATGAGAGAAATTCTTGAAAAACTCAAAGGAACTGAAATCCTTGATGATTCTATTTGTATAAAATCGACATTGAAGGAAGAACAAATTGAACAGATGGATAATGTTGTAGATACAATAGTAAAATCTCTAAAAATATAGTTTAATGTGTAAATAAGGAGGAATAAATTTATGCAAAAATATGTATGTACAGTATGTCACTATATTTATGATCCGGAAGTTGGCGATCCTGATAATGGTATAGCTCCTGGCACAGCTTTTGAAGATTTACCGTCAGATTGGGTATGTCCACTTTGTGCTGTAGGAAAAGATATGTTTGAAGAAGCATAAAAAAGGCTTGCATATTGCAAGCCTTTTTTATTTTTTTGCAGAATCAAATGCGGGTAAGCCTTTTTTATTAAACCATATTCTTCTAAATAAGGTGTTTTGTTCGTTGAAATAATCTTTTCTTATTCTAATTCCATCAATTGAGTTGAGTGTGGTCTTAATAGTATTTTTTCCTGCTTTAATTATTTTTTCTAGAGGTTTTAGTTTTAACAATCCTGCATAAGTATTGTCTGTTTCAGACGTATTAAAAGAGAATAGTGTTCTGGTGCCAAGCAATTTATTGTTATTGTCATAAACTCGGTGTGTAACTTCTTTTTCAATAGTGTCAATTCCGTTGTTTAATTTTCTTGTAAACTTAGTCTGTTCTACAACCTTTTTATTTCCACAGCTGTATCTGTTAAATGATTTAATTCGGCTTGCAGTATGCATTCCATCCTTGTTGAGAACTTCTGTTACTGCATTAGTCCCGACTTTCTGAGTATAAACTTTACAGCCGTTAGAAAGTTGTTTTAAAAATCCTGTTTTTTGTATTGTCATACCAATCTCCTTTTACTAAATTCTATTTATGTAACATTTTATATGAAATGTTACATTATAAATGGCTGTATTATGGCTTTATGTATAATACTTTTTATAAAGCAGATTTGTAACAAGTTTGTAACAAAAATTTGAAAAGACGCAAAAAAAATAATGTAGAGGTATTATATAAACATAACATTTCATATAAAATGTTATGTTTAATTTTTATGCTATAATAGAAATAACCCAATAAGTGAGAGGATAATATCATACAAAACGATTATTTGTATAATTATTTTTGTAATGTATAATGATATTGTCTTTTATAATAAATAAGAAAGGAAATTTTGAAAATGAGTTTTGTACCTGTAGTAATTGAACAATCAAGCAGAGGAGAGCGTTCTTTTGATATTTTTTCAAGATTATTAAGAGAAAGAATTATTTTCCTTGGAACTCCTGTAGATGATATGGTTGCTAACTTGATTGTAGCTCAGCTATTATTGTTAGATAGTGAAAATCCGGAAAAAGATATTATGTTATATATCAACTCTCCAGGAGGAAGCGTTACTGCAGGGCTTGCAATATATGATACAATGCAGCACATTAGAGCCGATGTTCAAACAATCTGCTTAGGACAGGCCGCTTCAATGGGCGCATTTCTCCTTTGTTCAGGTGCTAAAGGTAAGAGAATGGCTCTTCCTCATTCAAGAGTACTTATTCACCAGCCTTTAGGCGGTGCTCAAGGTCAGGCAACAGATATTGAAATTCAGGCTCAAGAAATCTTGAGAATTAAAAAGACATTAAATGAAATCATGGCGTCTAATACAGGCCAATCAATTAAAAAGATTGAAAAAGATACTGATAGAGATTATATCATGACTCCTCAGGAAGCTCTTGAGTACGGTATGATTGATAAGGTTATCACAAAAGAGGGTTAGGTGATTTAAGGGGCTTTGCCCCTGTACAGCCCAATTAACAGGAGAAAAATATGTCATCAAACGATAGGCTAAAATGTTCATTTTGCGGTAAAACGCAGGATCAGGTAAAGAAATTAATTGCAGGACCGGATGTATTTATCTGTGATGAATGCGTTGAGTTGTGCAATGAAATATTAGATGAAGAATTTTTTGAAGCTAAAGAAAAGAACGGTGAAAAGCTTGAAAAATCATCAGACGATATTGAAGAAAAAGCAATACCAAAACCTCATGAAATAAAAGCTTATCTGGATCAGCATATAGTAGGTCAGGATGATGCTAAAAAAGTTCTTTCTGTTGCTGTATACAATCACTACAAACGTCTTAAACATAATAAACAGGAAGATACAAATGGTGTAGAAATACAGAAATCAAATATTCTTCTAGTAGGACCTACCGGAAGCGGTAAAACTTTATTGGCGCAAACTCTTGCTAAAATGCTTGATGTTCCATTTGCTGTTGCAGATGCTACAACTCTTACTGAAGCCGGTTATGTCGGTGATGACGTTGAAAACATTCTTTTGAGATTATATCAAAATGCTGATTATGATGCAAAGAAAGCTGAAAAAGGCATTATCTATATAGATGAAATTGATAAAATTGCCAGAAAATCTGAAAATACATCTATAACAAGAGATGTATCAGGTGAAGGTGTACAGCAGGCTTTATTAAAACTTATTGAAGGTACTCTTTCAAATGTACCTCCTCAGGGCGGAAGAAAACACCCGCAGCAGGAAATGATACAGATTGATACTAGTAACATTCTTTTCATTGTCGGCGGTGCATTTGTAGATTTAGATAAAATTATTGAGCATAGAGTAAAAGATGGTTCTTCAATAGGTTTTGGAAAATCAGCTCCAACACAGGCTGAAAAAGAACAGGCAGCTGCAAGATTGCTAAAAAAATTACAGCCGGAAGATTTGCTTAAATTCGGTTTAATCCCTGAATTTATCGGAAGAATACCTGTTTATGCTGTATTGGATGCTCTTGATGAAGCTACTTTAAAAATGATATTAACAGAACCTAAAAATGCTGTTCTAAAACAGTATCAATGCTTGCTCAAGATGGATGGTGTTGATTTAGAATTTGAACCGGATGCTATTGATTTGATCGCTAAAAAGGCAATTAAGCGTAAAACCGGCGCGAGAGCATTAAGATCTATTGTTGAAGAATTAATGCTTGACGTTATGTATGACATTCCTACAAAGCATGATATTACTAAGTTTGTAGTAACAAAAGAAATGGTAGAAAAACAGGATGAAATTGATAATACTGCAGAATTAATCCATCTTCCTCAGAATAACACTACGGACTTATCTCAAAAAACAAGAGCTGAGATTGCATAGAAAAAGGTTGTTCTTTAAAGAACAACCTTTTTCTCTAATATCCATATTCTTTTAAGATTAAATCAACAACTTCTTTGAAGCTTACCATGTTAACTTGATAGTCTTTTCTCTTAAAGTCAGTGAACTTAACAACTCCAGTCATTTCACCATTTTTAATTTTATTGCTTACTCTGGTACCTAATGCAGTGCCTTCTGTATTGTCGTCACTTTTACCTTTTCTGTAATAATTACTCATTAAGGTGTCTACAACGTGGCTTGACGCACTTTGTAATTTTGTTGCATCAAGTCCTTTGCTGACAAGAGCATTTACTATATAGCCGCATAATTCTGATAATCTATTTTTTACAGTATCGGTGTAAGTGCTGTTATTATTCTTCATATGAAGCATAATAACGGCATTGTTATTGTATAAGTCGGCAAAACTTTGAGATGTTACTTGTGCCCCGCCGTCACCAACTCCAGGCAGACCGTAAACTTCAAGGTGCTCTGACGTTCCACCCCAGGAATCGTAACCAATGTTGTTTACTAATCCACTTACAGTTTTTTCACATTTTATAGAAATAGCCTTTGTGCCAATTGTGATACCATCTACTAGTACTGCAACTTCTAGATTTATATATCCTTCACTTGAACCGGCTGTAATACTTAAATCTCCGAATTGTGAGCAAGTTGCTGTACCACCTGAAACACTTACTAATGAGTAAGAAATATTCTGCTGGTTTGCTCCGTGTGTATCAACAGTTGCCGAAATTGAATATGTTGCAGAGCTGCCTGGATTTAAAACTGTACCATCTGCAGGAAGACCATTCCAAGCGCTGACTGTAAATGTAGACGCATCACCAATCTCAAGAACCTTGGCTTTTAATTCGCTCATTTTCTCTTCTATTTCACCGGAAAGAAGTTTGTTTATATTAGTCGCATAACTGTCACCAAAAATTTCTTTTACAGCGTTTGCTAAAGATGTGCTTTTTGAAGAAACTGCTTTGCAATATGAAATGGCAGCTTCTTTAATCTTTGCTGCATCCTTATTTTCTTTAGCAGAAGCAACTAATGCATCGTACATTGTATTCATGTCTTCCAATGGCATATCACCAAATCCGTTAGGATAAAATTCTGCTAGATTTGATTTAGCCTGTTCAACGACCCAATCAATAAGTTTTTGAGTATCTAATTCGCCAGCCGTATCAAAGTCACCGTTTTGAGCCTTAGTTTTTGCTTCAGCTAATAATTTATCATAAGCTTCAAGTTCTCCTGGCATAATACTGTTGAGTCTTTCTGCAAAAGATTCACTGATTGCACTTGCTAAGGCTGATTTTAACTCTTCACTTCCAAAAATGTCTTCAGTTGCAATTGCTTTAACTACGCCTTTATAAGCATCAGAAGCTTCAAAAGCACCTATTGCATTGCTGTTTACTTCTTCAAAGTCACCGAATTTTAGTGTGCCAAGATAAGTATTCATAGCTTCTTCATATAAATCTTTGTGGGTTTCATAATCATCTAAAGCTTGAACATTCTGTTGCAGCTTAGTTTTGATTACAGCTTTTTGCAAGTCATTAAGAGGGCTGTTAGCAGTAGGTGTATATCCATAATCTCCCATATCTACAGAGCTTTCATCTCCCAGACCGGCTGTTGCTACATAAGCGTCAATTATGCCCTGTACTGTCTGCTGTATAGTTTCTGCATCACTGCCTTCGGTCATGCTTTGGATATATGAATTTATCATGCCTTGAAGTGTCTGGTCAGAGCCATATGTATAACCATATTCTTTGTTTACATCACCCATGATTTCTGCAAGATATTCATTTGCACAGTAATCTGCAGTTGCTTTTGCTTCAATCAGAGGAGCTTGTTCTGCAAGATAAGCTGGTAAATCTTCAGGAGTGCCTCCATTTTTTATGTATGGTTCAATAAGTGCACCTAAGCCTTCTGATACTGATTTTTTCCAGTTTGCACCATCACCGACTACGCTCGGAGCAGTAAGCTGAGATGTAAATTCGTTAAGAATTTCATACATTTCTATTCTATCTTCCATTGCAGCAAGCTCTTTTTTATCAAGCGCGTTTTTATTCTTAAGTTTTGTTCCGCTTACTTTGCCGCTTTGATTTGTATCAATAGTTTTCCAGAAACTGTTAATAAGGTCATTTTTTGCTGAGTCAGTTGATTCTTCACCATTCCACTCAAAGTTTTCTTCCATAAAATCTCTAAATTCAGATTTTATGACGGCTCCATCTCCGTTCTTGTCAGCTTCGTTGACCCAATCTCCTTGTTTAGCAAGAAATGCGTATACTCTTGAAATATCTGTTGACATTTGCTGCTCCTTTTACTTTTTCCCTAAATTCTATATTAGTATTTACGGCATTTTTTATTAAAACTTTAGTGTAAAAGGAAATTTTGTTACAATTCGTTACATACTTTTGAAATATTCAATCGTTTTTTCAAGACCTTCATAAATATCAATTTGAGGAGTCCAGTCAAGTTCTTTTTGTGCGCGGGTAATATCCGGACGACGTTTTACCGGATCGTCAGATGGCAAAGGTTTATGGACTATTTTGGAGTTAGTTCCTGTTATTTCTATAATCAATTTTGCAAAATCTAAAATGGTTCGCTCAGATGGATTGCCAAGGTTGACCGGTCCTGTAATATCAGATTCCATCATCTTTACAAGCCCGTTGACTAAATCGTCAACATAACAGAAAGAGCGCGTTTGGGTTCCATCTCCATATATTGTTATATCTTCTCCTTTAAGAGCCTGAATTATAAAATTAGAAACTACACGTCCGTCTTTAGGATCCATGTTAGGACCATAGGTATTAAAAATTCTGACAATTTTTGTGTCGAGGTTATACTGACGATGAAAATCCATCATGAGAGTTTCTGCGCATCTTTTACCCTCATCATAGCAGCTTCTTATTCCAATCGGATTAACATTTCCCCAGTAAGTTTCAATCTGAGGATGAACCAGAGGATCTCCGTACACTTCGCTTGTTGAAGCTTGAAGGATTTTTGCATTATATTTTTTTGCAAGCTCAAGCATATTAATAATGCCTAATACTGATGTTTTTAATGTTTTTACAGGGTTGTATTGATAATGCGGAGGGCTTGCAGGACAAGCAAGATTATAAATTTCATTAACTTCAGTATCAAATTTATTAATAATATCGTGTTCTGCAAGTTCAAAATTCGGGTTAGCTAGCAATGTTTCGACATTGGTACGCAAACCTGTGAAAAAATTGTCAAGGCAGATAACTTGATTGCCTTCATTAAGTAATCTTTTGCATAAATGTGAGCCTATAAATCCGGCACCGCCTGTTACCAATATTCTTTTCATACTAATATGATAGCATGAAATAAATATTAAAATTTTTTAAAATTTTTATTAGGTATTTTTTTTAAAGAAGTATTTTTGTGTAAACTGTTGCTGTATGGTTATAGGAGGGCACAACATGCCAAAATTTAATTTGATGTCGTATATTATGCCGCCTGAGGATAAGATGTTTTTCACTTTATTTCAAAATAGTGCGGAACTTTGTATTGAAACGGCGAGGTTATACACACATATTATAGAGTCGGGGCTCACGACGGAAAAGAAAGAGCAAATTCTAAAAGCCAAGAAAAAGGGTTCTATATCATTAAAGCTAACTTTAAAACAGCTGAATAAAAGTTTTATAACTCCGTTAGAACGAGAGGACATCCAATATATAGCTGTTAGGTTATACAAAATAAATAAAAGAATTGCAAAAGCCTGCTTAAACTTAGAAGTATACAGATTATTAAAGTATACAGAAGAAATGAAAGAGCAGGCTTCTATTTTGGTTAAATCGGCTGATAAATTAGGGGAAATCATCAAAAATCTTAAAAAAGTAAGTGATGTAGAAGCAATAACAAAATTAAATATAGAAATGAAAGAGCTTGAAACTTACGGCGATGAAATTCTTAGAAAAGCAATTTCTGATTTATTCTCAGGTAAGTATGAGGCTCTTGAAGTAATTAAGCTAAGAGATATATACAAAGAAATTGAAAATTCGCTGGATACTTGTTATCACATTTCAGACATGATTTTGAATATTGCTTTTAAACAGAGTTAGGGTTGGAATTATGATAACGATTTTATTATTAATAGCTGTAGTTGCAATCGCACTTATCTTTGAATTTATTAACGGATTTCACGATTGTGCAAACGCCATAGCAACGGTTGTTTCAACAAAAGTTTTATCACCTAGGCATGCTGTATTATTTGGTGCAGGACTGGAGTTTATAGGTGCTCTTACAGGTACGCATGTTGCAAAGACTATTGGGGCAGGTATTGTCAACTCTGATATGATAACTTTGACAGTAATCTTCTGTGCTCTTTTGGCAGCTGTTCTATGGAATTTATTAACCTGGTATCTGGGATTACCTTCCAGTTCCTCGCATGCACTTATCGGAGGGCTTCTCGGAGCTACAATTGTAAAAGCAGGCGTGAGTGCAATACATTTTACAACTCTTATGGATAAGGTGATAATACCGATGTTTACTTCTCCGATATTAGGTTTTTGTGCAGGGTTTTCTCTTATGCTTTTCCTTATAAGGATTTTCTATCGTGCAAATCCTCAGAGGGTTAATAAAAGGTTTAGAAAGCTCCAGCTTATTTCATCAGGCTTGATGGCATTAAGCCATGGCTCAAATGACGCACAGAAAACAATGGGGATAATAACGCTGGCCCTGCTAGCAGGCGGTGTTTTGCATAAAGCCCCTAATGGAGATTTTGAAATTCCTTTATTTGTAATCCTTGTCTGTGCGTTTATGATGGCTGCTGGTACAATGAACGGCGGATGGAAAATTATTAAAACAATGGGACATAAGATTATCAAGCTAAAACCTATTCACGGGTTTGCAGCAGAAACATCTGCAGCAGGTTTAATTCTAACAGCCTCTCACTTCGGTATACCACTAAGTACTACGCATGTTATTTCTACTGCAATAATGGGAGTAGGGTCAACATTTCATGCGCATGCTGTTAAATGGAGAATTGTTGGTAATATTGTAACAGCTTGGGTACTTACAATTCCTGCGTGTATGCTGCTTTCTTCTATAATTTACTATTTAATTTATAAACTTATATAGAAAAAAAAGCTCCGGTTTTAACCGGAGCTTTTTTGATTATCTTTCCATTGGTGCACCTATACGGTGTACTCTTATGAAATTTGTTCGACCTGTTATTAATTTTGGTATTGAACCTATGATAATTATTCTTTCGCCCTTTTTATAATCAGTTCTTGTAAGAATATATTCATCAATTTTTTCTAATAAATCAGCGTCAAGAACAGTATCCCATTGTTTATAATCGGCTACAATGTCCCAGTACAGACTTAAACGTCTACAGGTTGATTCCATATCAGATATGGCAATAACAGGAACAGTAGGCCTTAATTTTGATAGTAATTTCGGAGTATAACCGGTGTGAGTGAACGCAAGTATTGCTTTTGCATTTAAATCTTGTGCCATCTTGACAGCTGCATTTGATATAGCCTGTGGAGAGAGATCGTATTTGTCATTCATTTCCAAATCGAGATTTGAAAGACAGAAGTTGCAGTCTTCTACATTAGTTGCAATCTTTCTCATCATTTTTACTGCTTCGACAGGATGTTTACCCATTGCTGTTTCTCCGGATAACATTATTGCATCCGTGCCGTCCAGAATTGCATTTGCAACGTCACTAGCTTCTGCTCTTGTTGGTATAGGATTTTCAATCATAGATTCAAGCATTTGTGTTGCTACTATACAAACTTTTCTTTCACGGATAGTCTGATCAACGATGTATTTTTGTACAATAGGAACTTCTTCCGGTGACATTTCAATGCCTAAATCACCTCTGGCAACCATAATACCATCTGTAACCTTTAAAATCTCTTCCAGATTTTCAACTGCCTGAGGTTTTTCAATTTTGGCAATTACCGGTATGTTTCCGCCGTAATCTTTAATGTACTTTTTGGCAAGTTCTATATCCTTTGCTTCTCTTACAAAAGATAAAGCCACGTAATCAGCATCATATTCTACTGCAAAACGAATGTATTCAACATCTCTTTCTGTAACAGCGCTTAAGCTGGCTGTTGCTCCAGGAAGGTTAATTCCCTTTCTAGGTTTAATCAGTTTGCCATATAAAACTTTAGCATGGACCTGATGGTTACTTACTCCTGTAACTACAAGTCCAATATTTCCGTCATCAAGAAGTATTTTATCGCCGGATTTAACATCATCTGCAATTCCTTCATAGTCGACCGGAAGAATATCTGGATTATTAACCTCATCAGTAGCTTCAAGTATAATCTCCTGACCTTCTTTTATTTCAATAGGATTTGGTATATTACCTACTCTTATCTTAGGGCCCTGCAGGTCAATTAGAATAGGTATATATTTGCCTGTTTCTTGGGAAATTTTTCTTATAATTTCAATATTTGCAGCATGACCTTCTTCTGTTCCATGTGAAGTATTAAGTCTAAACATTGAGGCTCCTGCTTCAACAAGCTGAGAAATCATCTCATAATTTGAAGTTGAAGGGCCAAGTGTAGCTACAATTTTAGTTTTTTCTCTCTTGATTTTAGAATCCATTTTACTATTGTCCTTATGCTAATGTGTCTTCATTCAAGTCTATTATATAACAAGAAAAACGACCGTTGTAATTCAGCCGGTCGTTTATACTTTTATTTTTCACTTGATTCGGTTAATGTTTTTAAAATAGTATAAGAAGCATCCCAACCGCTCAAACCGCCGGTAGCTTTATATTGTGCAATATTTTTAGCTCTTAATGCTTTGTTTTTTGCCTGCTCTTTATTAAACTTATCAAGCTTCTTTTTATTGGAATTTCTCTCTGCTACTATTGGATCAGCATATGTTAAAAATGCTCTATACTCTTGACATCCATATCCTGCTTTAACTTTAGATGGGTAATTGTAAGTTAGATAATCATAAATATTCATTGCTCTTTCTGAGTTAGCAGGTTTTCCTTGAAGAATTTCAAGTGTGCTTCCTGGCATTTTTGTTACTACTACAATCATTGCAAGCGGGTTATAACCGGCTTGAATCATCAAGTCAACCCCTGTAATATCTGCGGCTTTGTTATCACTAAGGCTTGTTTTGTTAGAAACATATTCACTGTTAGCCGCAGTAGTTATTATATTGTCAGAGCTTAAGTTACTTGTAATTGCATTTTTTGCAATTTTTCTAAAATTATCTTTTGCCGATTTGCCGTTAATTATTTGTCCAATTTCGTGTGAAATGACAGCTGCTACTTCAGTGTCTGTTCCAGCATATGTTAAATCAGTACTAGAAATTTGAACAATATTGGTTGTAGAAGTATTAGTATTATCTGCCGCTCCATTTACTACTTTGAATGTTGTTTTAGCTGGCAGGTTATTTTTTGTAATAATAGTTTTGCCAACGGCAGCAACTCTGTCAGCAGCAACCCAGGTAGCTGCTTGAGCAGGCATAATCATCAATGCTGCTGCAAAAATTGTAACGAAAATCTTTTGCATAAATCCTCCTTATTAATTAAAAAGTTCTTTTTCTATTATTTCACAAATAATATGCCCGACAGCTATATGCATTTCTTGTATATTATTTGTAATATCTGAAGGAACCTTGATAGTGACTTTAGCTTTATATTTAATAGAACCGCCGTCGGCTCCGGTTAGAGCTATTGTTGTTAATCCCAATTCGTTAGCTCTTTCAACAGCTCTAACAACATTAATACTCTTACCACTCGTGGAGAGAGCAAAAAGTACATCGCCTTTTTTCCCGAATGCTTCTACTTGACGTTCAAATATATAATCAAAAGCAAGGTCATTTGCAGCGGCTGTAAGTACAGAGGTATTTGTTGTAAGAGCTATTGCCTCTAGTGCAGCACGCTCTTTTTTATATTTGCATACAAGTTCTGCAGCAAGGTGTTGTGAATCCGCCGCAGATCCTCCATTTCCACAGAAAAGGATTTTGTTTCCGTTCTTTAAAGCCTGAATACAAATATTTGCGGCCTCATTAATAACAGGTGCATGAGCTTTAAGCTGTATAAAGTTTAAGGATAGTTTTTCAAATTCTTCTTCTATGTGGCTTATCATTTTCACCTGCTCTCTTAATTTTTATATAATAGTAGCACAAAATTAAATAATATTTTACTTAACCTTGTAATTATAATATAATCAAAATATTAAAAGGAGAGTTTTATGTTAAAATACTTTTTGGGTTCATATCTGGTAACAATATTTGGACTAATATGTGCATATTTATGGGGGGAACATGTGCACAACGGCACCGGCTTGACCTGTGTTTTTATAGCATTTGTTCTTGCCGTTCTTGAAATAAGTCTTTCATTTGATAATGCTGTCGTAAACGCAATGAAGCTTGAGCATATGTCAGAAAAATGGCGTCATCGTTTTATAACATGGGGTATTCTCATCGCTGTATTTGGTATGAGATTTTTATTCCCTCTTCTTGTTGTAGCTATATTTGCAAAGATAAGCATATTAAAAGTTCTAAATATGGCACTAAATGATGTTCACGAATATGCGCATTACCTTCATTTGACACATGCGCCAATAGTAGCATTTGGCGGTTCATTCCTACTTATGCTGTTTATGGATTACTTCACAGAAGAAGGTAAAAAGGTTCATTGGATTAGTTTCATTGAAAATAGATTGCAGCGTTTACATAAATTTCAAGGCATTTGCTCTTTTGTAACTTTAGCTGTACTTGGATTATTGATGCTGAAATTAAATCCGGATGTTCGTAGTTCTGTATTTACGTCAGGTTTGTCCGGTATTATTACATATCTTATTATTGACGGGCTTGCTGAATGGCTTGAAAGACGTCAGGAAGCAAGAGCTAAGTTATGTGCGGATACTGTTAAATGTTCAGGTATTGTAGGTTTTATGTACCTTGAACTTATTGATGCATCTTTTTCTCTGGACGGTGTTCTGGGCGCATTTGCTCTTAGTAAAGATATTTTAATTATTACAATTGGTCTGTGTATTGGTGCGATGTTTGTAAGATCACTTACTATAATGCTTGTAGAAAAGAAAACATTAGACCAGTATTTATATTTAGAACATGGTGCGCACTGGGCAATCGGAACGCTTGCAATACTAATGTTTGTATCAACTTTCCATGAAGTACCGGAAGTTATTACCGGTGTTATGGGGCTTGCGTTCATTGTAGGTGCGTTAATATCTTCTGTAATTCATAATAATAAGGTTAAAAAAGGTGAGTCTTAAAGATGAGAATCTGTACTTTATAGGCGGTGTTGTCCGTGACGAGATGCTCGGTATTCCGAGTCTTGACACGGATTATTGCTATGAAGGTGATGCAATAGAATTTGCTAAACAAAAAGGGTTGAATATTTTAAGAGAAAATCCTGCTTTCGGTACAGTACGGGTTTTGTTTGAAGATAAAGAAATTGATATTGCATCAACACGAGAAGAATTTTATCCCCAAAAAGGTCATTTGCCTGTTGTTTCAAACATTGGCTGTGCACTAAAAGATGATTTAAAAAGGCGTGACTTTACTATTAATGCAATGGCGAAACGAACTACTGACGGTGAAGTTATTGATATTTTCAGCGGTAAAGAAGACATTAAGGCAAAAAAAATTAGAGTTCTGCATAATGAAAGTTTTATCGATGATCCGACACGGATTTTGCGTGCGTTGAAATTTTCACTTCGCTTTGGATTTACGCTTGATGAAAGTACTGCAAGATTTCAGGAAGAATATCTTAAAAATATCAATTATGATATGAGTTATCACAGGCTGAAAAAAGAACTTGTAGAAACTTTTAATCTTAACAGTCAGGAAGCTTATGAACGATTTACATCAGAAGGAATTTATAAATTACTTGGTAAGTTTGTTCATTTGCCTGAGTGCCATCCGGATTTTATGAATTTAAATTATTCCGGCAGACACATTTGGTTAATCTATTTATCGTTCTTTAATTTAGATAATCTTGAATTAACGAGAGCGGAAAAAAGAATTATAGAGTGGGCTGAGAGGCTTAAAACAGAGAAGCAGACTAATAATACGCCGATTGAAAGTATTATAATAAATGAAATTTATAAAGAGGCAGTGAGTTGAAAAAAATATTAAACACAAAACTGCATCTAAGGTTTGTTTTCAATCCTTTAATAAGACTTATGGCAGATAACCTGGGAGCAGAATGCTGCATTAATAAAAAACCGCGTAAACATCCGGTCATTGTTTCACTTACCTCATATGAAGAACGTTTTGACGACTTAGTTATATCTCTTTATTCAATTTTTAGACAAACTTTAAAGCCGGATCGTATAATTTTATGGCTGTCTGACGAGTTTAAGAGTCTTAATGATTTACCATATGAAATAACTCGTTTTCTAAAAAACGGGCTTGAAATTTGCTTTGTAAAAGATATTCGTTCTTATACAAAAGTAATTTATGCTTTTAGAGAATTTAAAGATTCGGTAATAATAACTGCTGATGATGATATTTATTATCCAAAAGATTGGTTAGAAAAACTTTATTACTCATATATTGCCCATCCGGAAGATATTCAACTGCATCGTGCACATCGTGTAATACTAAAAAATGGGCAAATTCAACCTTATGAAAGCTGGAGAAAGCATGTTGAAGAGGAAAGTGCACGATATGATAATTTCCTGACAGGTGTCGGAGGTGTTCTGTATCCGCCTGCTTGCTTTTCAAATGAAGTTTTGAGAGAAGATATCTTCTTGAAATATGCTCCTTATGCTGATGATATATGGTTATGGGTTATGGCTCTTGTTCATAACAGAAAAATAAGAGTTGTACAAAATCACATAAGAACACTTGCTTGTACTGATATATTCAGGCAGATTTTTCAGCACAAACGAACTCTGTATGCCCATAATTCAAAAGGAGCCAATGACAGACAACTTCAAAATCTTATGAAATACTACGGACAAAATATCATGAACAGGCTAGGGTAGAAATTTCTCAAAAATATATCTATTATTGAAAAGGCTAAGTTTTATACGATTTTTGCTGATGTTGAAATAAATAAGCCGTTTTCGAATAGAATTAGCAATAATAAAAAATTGTTGTATCCTATTTTTATTTTGTACAGTTTGAGCAAATATAGAAATACTAAATAAAAACTTCCTTAACCAGCTATACTGCTTTCGATTTAAGTAGCTATCATTATGCAGGCGCCAGAGAGTTAACTTTTCATGTATATAATAAATTTTATGAAAACACAGCTGTGCCCATAGGTAATAGTCGAGTGCGGTTTCGCATAGCGGGTTAAAATTACAGCCGGTCAAAATTTCTTTTTTTACCATTACAACAGAAAAGGTTGGTATAATATTAGTTTTATATACGAAATTTGGAAACCCTTCAATGAACATTGATTTATCAAGCTTAATAATATATTTATTAATGTCATCAATGTGCTTCTCAAATTTTTGTATTTTATTTTTATTATCAAACCCTTCTGCTGCTGAGAAAATAAGTTCTGCTCCATTTTGTGCTGCTTCTATTTTTTTTTCAAGCGAAGTTGGCTGGAAGATATCATCACACTCTAGAAAAGCAATCCAGCTACTTTCTGCAAAGCTTATTCCTTTTTTTAAAGTTTTAGCAAGGCCTAGATTTTTTTCGTTAATAACAAGCTTTATTCTGGGGTCTTTTCTCAGATATTCTTTTATAATTCCCAGTGAGCTGTCTGTTGAGGCATCATCAATTATGATAAGCTCCCAGTTAGTATAAGTTTGTTTAATGATGCTTTCAATAGCTTCTCGTATATAAGAGGCATAATTATAGCTTGGCATTAAAATGCTAATTTTCTCATCCATTTTTGTATATTATAATAAATCCATTAAGTTTTAAAGGGGGAAATTAGTTTGTTTGAAGCAGCTTTTTCTTAATGGCAAAATATTTTTTTGTAAGCTCTGGAAAATGTTCCCTGATAAATCGTCTTGCACAATATGATAAAAAGAATTTGAAACTGCTGTATGATAGAACTTTTTCAGTTAATTTTCGAGCAAGAGGTATAGAAAAAACATCCATATCTATATTTTCTTTAAAGATTTTACGCATTTGCTTGTATTTAAGTACATTTACGTAGTATGCATCCAAACAGTTCATAACAAGCAGTTCGTATATATAATCTAAGATTTCAGCTTTTACTTCTTTATCAATATCTAGAGAATTTGCCCATTTAGTATCCTTTATGACATTATCAATATAATGAGCTCTTTTAGTTAACAATGAACCATTTCTGTTTGCACGGTAATTTAGGAGGTTTTCTTTGATAAAGATAATATTTTTGGCAGCTAATGCCGAGCGCATAGCATATTCAATATCCTCAAGACATCTGTAATCATTGTACCAGAGGTTATTTTTTAAAATAAAGTCTTTTTTATAGATTTTTATCCAGGCACTGGATTTCCACATTTTGAAACATTCAGGGGCGTTATAAATATTAACTTTTTTGTAAAGAAAATCAGTAATGCAGTATCCTATATATTCTTTTTTTCCTGTAATTTCATTATGAGATGTGTATGTAAATCTAACTGCATCAACATCGTTATCAAGATATTTAACAAGAATTTCATAGGCATCTGGTTCGAGCCAGTCATCAGAATCAAGACAGTGTATGTATTCTCCGGAGGCAATCTTAATCCCTTCATTCCTTGTTAATCCTAAACCTATATTTTTCGGATTTTTTTTGATGATAATTCTTCTGTCTTTTTTAGCATATTCTTCAAGAATTTCAGGGGATGAGTCGGGTGAACAGTCATTAACACAAATGATTTCAAGATTCTTATATGTTTGATTAATTACTGACTCAAGACACTCTCTTAAATATTTTTCAACATTGTATACTGGTATAATTACACTTATAAGCGGCATCATAGGTATAATATATCATAAAATGTGTATTTAAGGTAAAATTGTTTTATGAAATTGAGCGTAATAACATTAACTTATAATAAGCTGGAGTACACAAAAAAGTTTATAGAAAGTTTGTATAAGTATACAAAAGATTTTGAGCTGATTATTGTTGATAATGGTTCAACTGATGGAACAGTTGAATTTCTAAAATCACTAAAAGATGTAAAACTTATCTTAAATAATGAAAATAAAGGTTTTTCTGCCGGTAACAATCAGGGAATTGAGCTGGCAGAGGGGGAATATATAGGCTTTTTAAATAATGATATACTGCTTTATCCTGCGTGGTTTGAAGCTTGTGAAGAGGTATTTAAGATTGAAAAAGCTGCCTTTATCTCGCCAAGACATATTAATCCGCATTATGATACTACAGATGAAAAATCTTATATCAACTATTTTAAAAATAATTTCAAGTATGCACAAAAATATGAAAAAAGCTTTGATGAATGCGTCTTTTCCTGTGTAATCACCAAAAGAACGGTTCTTAATAACCTTGGCTTGTTTGATGAAAATTACACACAGGCATTTTTTGAGGATAATGACTTTAAATACAGAGCAATAGAAGCCGGATACGGGGTTTTTGTGACAAATGAAGCCTGCTTTTTTCACTTTGGCTCTGTAACTTCAAAAACGCTTAATCAAAATTTGGAAGCAAACCGCAAATATTATTATTCAAAATATCCGTTTGCAGAGTATCTATCTATTTCCGGCAGTGAAAAATATCAGCTTCAACGTATGGCTAAGCAGTTTAGAGTATTTCCTCTAAATAAAATGTATGAAATTTATCTAATATTTGTGAAAATAAAAAATCGTTTGAATAAAATAATAGCAAAAGGTAAAAAGTGATGAGGATGCTTTTTGATTGTACTGAGCTTTCTTATTATGATGAAAATAACGGTCACAGAGCCGGTGTGTTTTATGTTGCATTAAACCTTTTCAATGAACTCAAACGCAGAGGTATTGATATAACATTTTATTGCGATTTTAGGCGCTACTATTTCATGAAAAATATATCAGAGTTTAAAGATATTCCGATAATAACCTCCAACTCTCCGCAGCATAGACTTATAGGGCGAATTTTGTACATAGCAAAAGATTTTTCATATATTATAAGGACTGCTCTTACAATACTATTCCGGCTGTACGATTCTCATTGGTATAAAACAAGCAGGAAAAGTATCAAAGAAATAGAAGAATTTGATCTCTATTTGTCTCCATTTACTCCGCCCTCAAAAGATATTCAGGAGGCGGAAATCCCAAGATTCAGGATGCTTCATGATATTATACCAGTTCTGGAAATGGGAATGGCTAAGAATGCTAAAGCATGGTATTACAAAGTTTATAATACTATCAACGACAGGGATTTCTATTTTGCAAATTCGGAATGTACAAGATTAGATGTCCTAAAATATTTCCCATTTGTTAATGCTGAAAATATAAAAACAACACTTCTTGGTGTAAATGAAAACTTTAAACCCTGTAAATCTGACGAGAAGAAGAAATATGTATTTTCGCTCTGCACTCTTGGTAAAAGAAAAAATATTATTTTTGCCATCAAGAACTTTATAACTTTTATAGAAAAAAATAACATTGATGATTTGTATCTTGTACTTGGCGGAAGCAATTGGAAAGTTTTTGAGGCTGAATTGGATAGAACTCTTAAACAGTACGACAAATCAAAAATTATTTTAACAGGGTACGTGAAGGACGAAGAACTGCCCAAATTGTATTCAGATGCCTTGATGTTCATTTACCCCTCTTTGTATGAAGGTTTCGGACTTCCTGTACTTGAGGCAATGAAATGCGGCTGTCCGGTTATTACATCTAATACATCATCGCTTCCAGAAGTAATAGGAAATGCTGGTATAAAAATTGACCCGAAATCAGATGAAGAACTAATTAATGCATATGAAAAGTTCTACTATGATAATTTCTATAGAGAACTTTGTGCAGAACGCGGAATTATAAGAGCACGAGAATTTACCTGGGAAAAATGCTGTGAAGAAATGCTCTCTTTTATAAATGAAAAACTAAATCAACCTATTAAATGATAACAGATTTTATTTTATAATTTATAATAAATTTTGAAAGAGGGTTGTAATGGTCATAAGAGTTTTATTTTTATTTGTATCGCTTATAGTTTTGGTAAATTTGTGTATTATAACTTTATGCTATATAACAGGACAAAATCTGTACCAAAAATATGGCAAACAAATGCTTATAATTTTTGGTGCATTTGTTTTTGTAGTGGCAGCCCTGTATGTCGTATTAGCCTTGCTGGCATTAAAGTTTTAGTTAGAAAAAGAAAGGATTGTAATGGACAAAAAGTTTTTCGGTATGCCCGTGCTGGTTTTGTGCCTTCTGGTATGTTTCCTTGTAATGTGCAACCCGTTTGTGATGGTCGGTCCCGGCGAAAGAGGTATTAAAATTAGATTAGGTGAAGTAGAACCTGAATGTTATGGAGAAGGGCTGCATTTAATTTTCCCATTTATTCAAAAGTTTAGAACTATGGACGTAAAGACTCAAAGAAATACATTAACCACCGCCGTTTATACAAAAGATATCCAGCAGGCAAGAATTACTTATGTCATAAATTACAATGTGCAGCCGGATAAAGTAAATAAATTGTTTCAGGAAGTCGGAATGGACTATGTTTCAACAATCCTGACACCAGTTGTAGAAGGTACTATTAAGGACATTATCGGAAAATGGAACGCTCAGGATTTAATTGCAAATAGAGAAAAGGCTACCGGAGATATTTTATTTAGACTCCAAAACCAGCTTTCAGATAATTATATTAATGTTACTGACTTCCAGATGACGGAAATTAATTATTCAGATGTGTTTGAAAGAGCTATTGAAAGTAAAGTTACAGCTGAACAAGAAGCTTTGAAAGCGAAGAATAAAACCGTACAGGTTCAGGAAGAAGCTAAACAAAAAGTTATCGCTGCTGAAGCTGAAGCTAAATCAATGGCAATACGAGCAAAAGCTTTAAGTCAGAATAAATCTCTTGTCCAGTACGAAGCTGTACAAAAATGGGACGGTAAGATGCCTCAATATATGCTTGGCGGGTCAATGCCGTTTATAAATGTAACACCTTCTAAATAGTGTAGGACATTATATAATCATCCATTACAAAGCCGTTGCCAATATCCGTAACGGCTTTGTCAATGATTGCAAATCTGTATTTTAAATAAGCGTTTATAGTTTTCTTATTATTTTTGTTAACAGTGAGCCTTATTGACGAATATCCAAAGTTTTTGGCAAGTTCTTTGATTTTATCAAATGCAACCCTGCCGATACCTCTATGCCTAAATTCTTTTTTTAAGTATAGTTTGGATAAAAACAGGTAATCTTTACAGCGTGAAATCCCGAAATACCCGCATTTTACACCGTTTTCGACAATAAAATAGTATGAGTAGTTTTGATGCAAAATCTGCTCAATAATCGCTTTTTCAGATTGAAACTTTTCAACCATATAGTTAATTTGTGCCTCTGTAAGAATGCAAGGCCAGTATTCATGCCATATTTCCCCGGCCAATTGGGCAAGTTCTTTTATTTCATCCTTCTTTACTTCCAAAAACTCCATATGAAAATTTTATCACAAATAGCAAAATTTATATTTACGGGGTTTATTAAATTAAGGAGGCACTTACATGACAGAAATAAATTTTGGTTCGACATTTAGAATACCAGTGACACAACCTGGTGTAAATAAAGCAAAAAAAGTTAAATTAAAAGGTTTAATAGATTCTTACGGTGGCCTTGTTGGTACAGGAAATACAGGGTATGCAAGGGTATCTGTTCCAAATGAAAAAGATGAATCTTTCCTACGAAAATTAAAAAGCATTGGCTACAAAGTTTTTCAAGTTTTTGAAGGTGAAAATATTTCCAGAAAATCTCTTGATGATTATATAAAAAGCTGTTTAGATGCTCGTGATTATAAGCAAGTAGGTAAACAAAAGGCTAAAGTTTCAAATGTGAAGTCAAAATTAAACTATATGGACTATACAACAGACAATAAGTTTGAGCAGCCTATTCAGGATATTAAACAGGAAAAAGCTGTAATCACTCCTAAAAAAATAGTAGAAGAAACTAAATTTTTCAATGGAGAAGCTGCAGATACAGAACATCAAAATCGCATAAGAAATTCAGAAAGCTATAAAGATATTGTTGCCAGATACGGTGAAGAAGCAGCAGAAGCAATATTCTTCTATAGTAGAAAGAAAATATAAAAACAAAAAAGGTGTTAAGTTTAAGCTTAACACCTTTTTATCTATATTAGATATTATTAATGGCAGAGTGCCAATAATACACCAGCAGCAACTGCAGAACCGATAACACCAGCAACATTTGGTCCCATTGCGTGCATTAACAAGAAGTTTTGAGGGTCAGCCTCTAAACCAACTTTGTTAGAAACACGAGCTGCCATTGGTACAGCAGAAACACCAGCTGAACCAATAAGTGGGTTTACTTTTGTCTTTGAACATAAATTCATCAATTTTGCCATAAGCACACCACCTGCTGTTGCAAGTGAGAATGCTATGATACCAAGTAAAAGAATGAATAAAGTTTGAACAGTTAAGAACTGGCTTGCAGAAAGTTTTGAACCTACAGATAAGCCCAGGAATATTGTTACAATATTTATTAAGGCATTTTGCATAGTATCAGAAAGTCTTTCTACAACTCCGCATTCTTTACATAAATTACCAAAGCATAATGCACCCAATAAAGGACAAGCACTAGGTAATAGAATTACACAAAGAAGGAGAATTAAAAGAGGAAATACAATTTTTTCTCTTTTAGATACATCTCTTAACTGTGTCATTTTAATTTTACGTTCAGCTTCTGAAGTGAGTAATTTCATAATTGGCGGTTGAATTACAGGAACCAGAGCCATATAAGAATATGCTGCTACAGCAATTGGTCCAAGTAAATGTTCAGCAAGTTTTGTCGTTACATAAATAGATGTTGGACCATCAGCACCGCCAATGATACCAATAGAAGCTGCTTCAGGCATTGTAAAACCAAACAGGCAATAAGCCATAAGCAATGCTCCAAATATACCAAATTGAGCAGCACCGCCTAAAAGAGCTGTCTTAGGGTTGGCTATTAACGGTCCAAAGTCTGTCATTGCACCAACACCCATAAAGATAATAAGCGGGAACAATCCTTTGTGTATACCAGCTTCAAAAATGATACCTAAGAAACCATTTGGCCCTGCAATTTCTTCACCTAAAGGCATAGGAATATTTGAAAGTAATCCACCAAATGCAATTGGAACCAAAAGAAGAGGCTCAAATTGTTTCTTGATGCCAAGCCAAAGCAGGAACAAGCAGATTAGTATCATAATCCATTGTCCGTGCATATGTAAGATTTGTTCAAAACCGTGCAAGTTTGGATCCGCAACAGCATTTTGAGCCGCATGAACGAAGCCCATGATACCGGTTGAATCCCAGAGGGTGTGTAAACCTTCCATTATATCCATAATTTTTTACCTCCCTCTTCCTAACCTATAACAGCCAAAGCTTGACCTGTTACAACTTTATCGCCTTGAGCAACTGCTATCGATTGAATAGTGCCGGCCTTAGGAGCCTTAACTTCAATTTCCATTTTCATAGCTTCAAGAACCATAATTACATCGCCTTCTGCAATTGAGTCGCCAATAGAAGCTTCAATTCTTAATACGTTACCAGGAACGCCGGCTTTAACTTCTTCACCTGCACCGGAACCAGTAGAAGCTGCAGCTGATTTTTCAATGCCTTCTTTAACAGAAACATCATAAGATTTTCCATTAACAGAAGCCTTATCACCTTCAAGCTTAATTGCGTAAGATTTTCCGTTAACTTTAACAGTATATTCGCTGCCGTTAGCAGAAATAGGAGCACAAGTCTGTTGTGGGCAGTTTTTACGAACCCCGATTTGTCCTTTACCCTGTAAGAACATAATGCCTTTTTCCTTACAAGCACCTGCAATGAAGATGTTTTCATCATTAACATCAAGACCTGCATCTTGAAGCATTTTTGTAGCTGCTGCAATACCTTTGTTAGGGTCTTTATCATTCAAGTCAACTACCAACTCAGTTGTAGGCTGCAAGCCGAGTTGTTCTTCCGCAATTTTAACAATTTCAGGATCAGGTTCACAAGGAGTTTTTCCAAAATATCCAAGAACCATTTTTCCGTATCCTTCAGCCATTTTCTTCCAGCTTCCAAACATTACATTGTTGAATGCCTGTTGGAAGTAGAATTGTGAAACAGGAGTTACAGATGTAGCAAAACCGCCTTTTTCAACAACTTCTTTCATAGCAGCAACGACTTCAGGGAATTTATCCATAACGCCGTTATCTCTCATCATCTGGGTATTGGCTGTTAATGCTCCGCCCGGTAATGGTGAAGAAATAATCATAGGGTTAACTGCTAACGCTTCAGGTGGTAAGAAGTAATCTTTCATGCATTCTTTGAAGATTTCTTCTGTTTCAAGAATTTTATTAATATCGATACCTAAGTCGTATTCAGTACCTTTAAGTGCGTGCCACATAGAAACTAAGTCTGGTTGTGCAGTACCGCCTGAAACAGGTTTCATAGCAAGGTCAATACCATCAGCGCCGCCTTCAAGTGCAGCTAAGTATGCTGCTAGGCCAGTACCAGCTGTTTCGTGAGAGTGGAATCTGATGTGAGCATCAGCACCAAGAATTTCACGTGTTCTTTTAATAGTTTCATAAACTTTTCTAGGAGCAGATGTACCGGAAGCATCTTTGAATGCCAGACTGTCAAAAGGAATTCCTGCATCAAGAATACTTCTCAAAACTCTTTCATAGAAAGCTACATCGTGAGCACCTGTGCAGCCAATAGGAAGTTCCATCATTGTAATAGTAACTTCGTGTTTAAGACCGTTGTCTTTAATACATTGACCAGAATAGATTAAGTTATTAACATCGTTTAAAGCGTCAAAGTTTCTTACTGTTGTAACGCCGTGTTTTTTAAACATTTTTGCGTGTAAGTTAATCATATCTCTAGGCTGAGAATCAAGCCCTACTACGTTAACACCACGTGCTAATGATTGTAAGTTAATATCAGGGCCTACAGCATCTCTGATTTTGTCCATAGTTTCAAATGCATTTTCATTGCAGTAGAAAATTGGAGATTGGAATCTTGCACCGCCGGCAACTTCAAAATGCTTAAGTCCTGCTGCAACAGCAGATTTTAACGCAGGTAAAAAGTCGTCAACGAAAACTCTAGCTCCGTATACAGACTGGAAACCATCTCTAAAAGATGTATCCATAACTTTAATAAGTTTTTTTGTCATTGTTTTTTCCTCTCTTTATTTTGACAATTTTAATTAATATTAATAAATTTGGACAATTATTTTCTGCCCTTTAGCATTGCAGTTAAAATAGCAACTGCAATATTTTCGTCATCATTTGATGCGGCTGTTTTAGGAGCTCCGGCAGTTTGCGGTGCAGCTACAGGGAAAAGTTCATTTAATTTTCTTACAACTTTGCCCATAACAAACATAGAAACAATCATTACACATAAAAATGTAAGAACTGTTCCCATGCCAATGCACATTACAGCAACTCCCTGCTCCAATAGTGTTACTAAATCATTCATAATATATCTCCTATTAAAAGTACGTGTTCATTGTTATTTCTATCTATTAATCTCAAGGCTCCATTATCGGTAATCCCTGCTGCTATTCCGCAAATTTCTTTGTCAAACACTTTAACGGTAATTTCGTTATTAAGGAAGTTGGCTCTTCTTATATAATCATTTTTTATTAATAAAAAACCTTCCTTAATGAACTTATCATACATCAAACAAAACTTGTCTAAAAGTTTTTTTAAGAAAATTTCTTTATCTATATTTTTACCGGTTTCAATATTCAGAGAGGTTGCAGGCTGATTGATTTGAGAAATTTTTTCTATCTTTGTGTTTAAATTTATGCCGAATCCTAAAACTAATCCAGAAAGTTTAGTGCCTTCATTTACTCCTTCTGCTAAAATTCCGGAAATTTTTTTTGAATTTATCTGTATATCATTTGGCCATTTTATATTAGGGATAACTCCATATTCTTCAAATGTTTGGGCAAGAATTACGCAAAGATACTGGGTTAAATTTGAATAGACTTCCTGCATTTGTCCGGAAGGTTTGAGGACAATTGATGCATAAATATTATCCTCTCCAAGATTACTCCATTTTCTGTTTAACCTTCCACGGCCGTTAGTTTGGTTGTATGTATAGACGACTGTTTTATCAGATAATTCTTTAATATGCTCTTTTGCATATTTATTTGTTGAGTCAATCTCTTCTAAAAAAAAGTATTCCATAAAATAATTATATAATAAATTTTTATTTTGATATATAATAATCTTAGTGTAAAATTTGTGTATCGTAATATAAAAACTGACAGTGATTAAACTGCAACCATATAGAAATGTAAGATTAAATTATTGGACTGACAAATCTGTCAGTATCAATAATCTGATTAAAATGTGTGGTACTTGGCCAAAAGAAGATTTTGATTATTACATGAAAAAGAGAGTAGAGCTTTCAATGCAATCTGAAAATGCATTAGACTTTTTTGAGTTGAGCAAAAAAAATATAAAAAATTTTTTACAGAAAAATAATATAAATACTTCAGATATTAAATATTTAACACAAATTACTAAAAAGATTTTGAATTATGTTCGTCATAACAATTTTAGTAAAAATGATTTTTTGCAAAATTTAGACCATCAAATTTATAGTATTACAATACCTTTTATAAATAAACATTTTTTAAATGCGAATAAGAAAAATACCTCAAAAATTAGCGATAACCCATTAAATCATAAAAGATATAATGTAATGAAATTTATTGGTATGCCTACAGCTTCCGACTTTCATAAAGAAAAGGAATATCATAAAAAGTTTATAAGACCTGATTTTAAAAGTTTGTTGCTGCAAAAAAATAAATTTTTAGAACAATTTTCACGGCTGATTGAAAATTCTAATTATCAGTCAGAATTTAGATATTCAAAAAGAGAAATTCAGAAACTTAGAAGTCTAGTGAAAAAATATGATGCAGTAAACAACGCTTTATTAATGAATAAAATAAACACGTATAGTATAGATTCATTGATTTTTAGCCGATTAGATTTTAATTTAACACCTGGTGATATACTTCCAAATAATGATATAGTAATTAAATGTTCAAATATATACGATTGTGAGCTAAAAAAATATATTTCTACTATTGTTACATTTGCAAATACCAACGATGGGGTTAGGTTTAAAATGTATAGAAATGACAGAAATTTTTTAGATTATATTCCTAAACTAAAAAAACAATATAAGTATTTTATAAGAACGGGAAATATTGATGGAATTAATGCGCTTAATAAAAAGTGCATAGAAGTTATAAAAGATTATGAAATTGGAGAAGTTTTTGTAGATATAAATAATAGATGGGCTATGCAAAATAAAATGAAAGAAAGTGGTATTTTTTCTGATGATAAAATAGATAATATTTTAGCTAATGGAAAATGTTTTTACTATATTCATAATTTGAAAAATTTTAATTCAAAAAAGTATTATAATATTTCTTCAGAGTTAATTAACTGTTTGAAAGAATTTGGTGCAGTGAATAATATATATAGGGTATTTTTAGAGGCGTTGGCTTACGGTGATACAAAGCATTCGCCGATTGCATTGTATCTTCATGCCGGTTGTAAACCAATTTCTGAAAATCTTGAGGACATAGAAAAAGATATATATAATCATAATGGATATGATTATACAAAAAATGTATGGTTGGAATATAAAATTTAATTTATATTGACAATAAATTGTTATATAAATATAATAATTGTGTAGATATAGGAGGTGCTAATGGTAAGAGGTATTAATAGTTTTAATCCTGCAAATAAAATGAATGGATTTTTATTGAAAGGTAATGCTAAAAGTATCGGTAAAGCAAGTGAGTTGCCAGCAAAAATTGCTATAGGAACATTAGGTGCATTTGGTATTGCAAACAGTATTAAAGAATCTGGATTGACTGATACGTTTGTGGTAAACCGGAATAGCTGTGATGATTATGAGCCTGTTGATTATTGTACACCTTTATTTCCATAAAAATTTTAGCTTTTTTTATCATAATGTTAGAACAAAAATATATAAAATCTGCGTTTGAGTTACTAGTTAACAAAAAAGTAATCAAATCTCCCAAGAATTATTCATGTGTACAAAAATATCTTAAAAGTTTGCCATCAGGATATTGTCACAGTTATCCTAATGTTGTTTCTCTTAAAGTAACAGCAAACTGTAATTTACGTTGCAAACATTGTTTTTATTCTGGAGAGCCGGACTTGTATAGCAGTGATAATGATAGTAAAAAAGAAGATATTTTTAAGCTGATTGACTTTTTAGCAGATGAGTTAAATATTATAAATTTAACATTAACCGGTGGGGAAACTTTTGTAAGAAAAGATTTTCTGGACATAGTTAGGTATGCCAAAAGTAAATATCTACCGTTGGTAATTCAAACCAATGGTACATTGTTGAATGAAAAAATTGCATTACAACTGAACGAAGTACTATATAAAAAATCTGATATCATTCACATTAGTATAGACGGGGCTGATGAAAAATCGCATGACAGTATTCGTGGAAGCGGGACTTTTAATAAAGCTGTTAATTCAATTAAGCTTTTAAGAAAATATAGTCTCCCTGTTCAAATCAACGTATGCTTAACCTCAATAAGCGCGCCTACTATACAAAATATATTTACGTTATCTCAAAGTTTGGGTGTAGATAAACTCTCAATATCCAGATTTCATGTATCTAATGAACAACACAGGTATTTAGATTTAAGTACGGTGGACTTAATTTATTGTAGTCATAAAGTTTTTCAGGAAATGAAAAAATACCCTAATATATCTGCAGCAGTAAAAATTGTGGACATTTTTGACTTTTTAAAAATTGCCGCCGGTCGTAAAATATTAGATGCATACCTTGAAGAAAATAAACCTAAAATTCTTGAAAATCAATGTTTAAGTTGTCATAACCACAATAAAATTGTTATCTCTGCAAAAGGAGATGTGTTTTTATGTTCTATGTATGAATCAGATGACACTACATTAGGTAATTTACATGAAAAAGATTTTTATGAAATTTGGGAAAATCGTTTTAATACTCCGTATTTTCAAAAACGTGACATTTCTACAACAAAATGTAAAAACTGTAAATACATTGCCTTGTGCGGTACTGGCTGCATGGCAAGTGCATACAAGAAATATGGTGATATAAACGCGGCACCGGCAGAATGTACATATTATCAGGAATATTTGAAGGAGCAGTATGAATAAATTTACCGTTTTTAAATTAACTCCAAATGTTTTGAAACGTATGGAATATTGCCTTGATAGATTTTATTTACTCAATTTTAACAATGATGAAATTTGGGTTGGTAACACAGCTGCATACTTAATTATTTCACAAATGGATGGTGTAAAAAATCTTGAAGAAATCATAAATGATTTGAAAAAAGAATTTTGTGATTATACATTTGAACAAATATATGGTTCTATGATAAAAATTATCCAAGAGCTGGTTGAGAAAAATTTTCTAATGATTATTAGTTAACAAGGCTTTTATAATATTACAAAAGCCTTGTTTTATTTAGTACACAATATTTATTTTATGCCGCAGTATTAATTTGTTGCATTTGAGTTTCTTTTCTATCAGCTCTTTCATTTAGCCAAGCTCCGAATTTATTTGCAATAGGAGTGATTGCAACCGGCGTTACAAATCTATAGATTGTTGTAAATGTTATAATGCCAATCAAGCATCTGAAGCCCTTGAGAGCTTTGCCAAGATCTTTTACAGCTTTTTCTTTGGCTATTTTATCTAATTTGCCAAGTGCAATTTCTTTTTCTTTTTTTGCGCTATAACTATATTCTAAGCATTTATTGAATTTTGTCATACTTGCATTGGCTCCATAAGCAGCACCAGATGGTATTATAAAACCTAAAAACTGGTTTGTGGCAAGGGTTCTTGCATCTTTCTTTTCTATATCTTTGCTTTTCATTGTTGAATTCATATATGCAAATGATGTTACAGCTGAACCAATAACTTGAAAGTGTCTGGAAGCATCTTTTTTGTCTATTTTAGAACAGGTTTCACAAAATTTGTGCACTTGCTCTGAGTTTAATATATATTTACCGTATGTTTTTGCAAAAAATTCCGTTATTTTCCCTGCTTCTTTACCTTTAAATGTTATATCAGTATTCTGTTTTATATTGGTTATAGTATTTTTATTCCCATTATATTTATTATAATTTATCGGTGAAATATTCATTATGCCACCTCTTTCATATTGTTTTTTTCTGTTGATTGAATCTCATTTGAATGTTCAGGTTTTTTCGATTTTTCCATTCCTAAAATGTTTTTTAGTATAAATGGTATTAATGCGATTGTAGCAGTTGCTCTTGGGTATGCGACTACAATATCAGGTAGCCAGCCTCCAAGTTTATTCTTAATGGAATTTACTACATCAGCTTGTGTCATTTCTGATGTAATTGCAGTACCTAATGAATATGGATCCCATTCATTGTTATTTTTTTGGTAACAAATGTCCTTAATACTTTTTCCTTCTTTTCTTGTATCTCCAATAATTAGAGGTATTACTTTATCACTTTCTTCCCATCTGGAAAGGAATACGTTATCTAATGGCATTTCAAATTTTTCACCATTATTTTTAAGCCATTTTGCAGGATGAATTCTTTTACCATCTGCACCTTTAATGGAATTTATATTCAAGTCAGGATAGAATTCTTTCAAAAGATTTTCTTTTATGAGCATAAGAGGATAGTATTTGGTTTCTTTTCCGTGTTCTTGTGTTGCAATATATATGTCTTTAAAATCGAGATTCTCAATAATTAGTTTTTTACCATTAGTGTCTACCCATTCATTTACTGGCAAGTTCTTTGATTTAGCTATATCAAGATTTGGAACAATCTTTTTTAAGGTTGTTTCAGAAAAAGAAGAAATGTGTTTTGGTAAAGGAACTTTTCTTACGTCCTTAATATCTGCAATAAATTTATTGCCTTCGATATCAAGCCACTTAGATTGCTCTAGACGTTTTCCAGCCTTATCTCTCACTGATTTTATGTCTAGATGAGGCCATATTTTTTTTAGTGTATCATCTTTTTCTATATATTTTGATGCATTTGCAAGTGCATGGCTATAACCATTTGCGACTGGTTTTATACATAAGAGAGGAATAATAAAACCTAGAACGCCTGATGAGATGGAGTGAGTTGCTGCGTATGCATTATCTTTTTTATTTTTACCACTTGGTAGCGATAATATTGCAAGTGGTCTTGCAACACAGCATAAGCCTAATGCTGTTGCTGCTTGTATCATTACTTCTTGATCGCTTACAATTTTTAGCATTCTATCAAAAGAGCCGCTATTCACGATATTTTTAAATACCTTCGTGTTAGCGACTCTTTCTCCAAATGATTTTTTGACTGCATTTGCTGCTGTGTTCAGCACATTTTTTCGTTTAAAAGACACTTTACCTTCATAAGTATCTGCGTGAGCTTGTGTCTTCTGCATTCGTATGCGTTCCGAATAATTTAATCTAATCTCTTCATTAGGGATAGTAACACTGTTGGTTGATTGCATTCTCCCAGAGGAGTTTAGATTTTGCGTTGTATGAATCTTCATCATAGTTTCCAATCTAAATTAACTGTCTACACATCTATAGTAAAACAAATAAAAAATTTTTTTGCTAGTTTATAACAATTTTGTTACAATTGTTAAAGAGTTAGAATTTTATTGGGTTTGATAATGAATAGGAATAGTTTTATAACAATTTTTTTATTATTAATTTCTGTAAATTGTTCGCATGCCTTTGATTTAGACATGACCGTTGATGATGATATAAGAAAAAATTATAATTCTTCAAAATTAATCAAAGATACTCATACAGAAGATGCGAATGAAAGCCTTCCTGCTCTGCCGGAAATTACAAAATATAATCAGCCTGAACCCGTAGGAGAAAATGTTTCAAAAGAGGTAAATCCGCCGGTTCAGGTTATAAAAACGGGAAATATAAAGATCTCCGGCGGAACTTCTTTTAATGTAGTAAGTTCAACAAAAATAAACGATTGGCTAGCAAAGGGTAATACTGTTAAATTTTACACTAAGTCGCCTATTATAAAAAGGAAATATACAATTCCGACTAATACTGTTTTTACAGGTGAAATTGTTGAAACACATCAGCCTCAAATTACCTGTAACGGAGGACTTGTTGTTATAAGAGTAAGAAGTATGAGGTATAACGGTCAGACTATACCAATAAATGCATATATAACAAGAGCTGATGATAAAATGGTTTTTTTTAACAACATAAAGGGCAAAAGAACCTATTTGAGTACAATGTGGAAAAAGGGAAATTGGGGCAGAACTTTGTTTGGCAGAATGCTTAACCTTACAGTAAACCTTGGTGGAGAAGGTTCTACGATTCTCTTGTCTCCATTTCCTTTTGCATATGGAACGATATGTTTAGGACTGAATACTCTGGCTTCTCCAATAACGGCATTCTTTTCCAAAGGCGGGCATGTCTCTATTCCGGCGGGCAGTGCATTTCGTATAAAACTAATGGACGATGTTTATATCGATTAAAATAGTTCTACAATATTTTGTTCTTCAAAGCGCGGGCATGTGTTCCACACCAATGTCGGAATGATATCACCTTCGACTCTTCCTTGAAATTTGCAGTTACAACAGCCTTTTATCATATTAGTTGAACCATCAACTATTGGCTGAAAATACTTGCAGCACTGGCAAATTTTTAGAGATAGTCCGTAGTCATCTAGTTTCTTCGTAAGCTCTTTTATTGCATCAACCATTCTCAGATGATTATTTTTTGTTATATATGTTTTTCCTTTATTAATAAATTTGACTCTAGCAAGTCCGTCATCAGAAATTAATTCCAGCTGGCATTGAAAATCTTTTTTGCCGTCAGTAACAATAATATTTGTTACCATTTTTTCAACATTATGTTTATGGTGGCGTTTATTTATTAATCTGCGTGTACCTCTTATTGGCGGGAAGTTTTTAATTATGTGTCCTATTGAATAAATCGGATATGCAAACAGATATAAATGTTCTTTAGCATACAATTTTACATTCATAAGGCTGATGCAGAACGCCAGTGCAAGTGTAATGAATGTAATTAGTATTGTTGTATAACTTACCCAGAACGGGAATGAATATGAATGTTTTAATAGCAAGGCATAAGCAAGAATACAAACAAGCCAGTTAGGCTGGATTAATGAGCAGACATATTCCTGTGTTAGAAAATTCGGACAGTGAGTTACATTATTCCAGAAAATATTAATTCTTTTAGAAAGTGATGGAATTCTGGAGTCATAGTTTGATATACCTGTATAAACTTTTAAATCATCAATAAAAGCTGGATTTATACCTTCATTTGTAAGCTTAATTGTATATTTAATTTCAGCTGCTTTGTCCTGAAATTCAAACGATTCTATTTTATTAAGTATGTCTTTTTTTATAACAAATGCATCAGTATTGATTAAGTTGGCAAGTTTTAACCTTGTTCTTGATGCGTATAGAAACTTTGCGCAATATCTTGAATATGTAGCTTTAATATTTTCAAGCAGCGTCAAAGGTTTATCTTCCTGTATGTAATTAATCATTGGCATGAATACAGAATACTTAGTTAAATAATAATTTACATTAGTTAAAAAGTCGGAATCAACATAATTTTTAGCATCAAGAAAAACATATGCATCAAGGTTATGTGCTTCGGAAAGTTTCTCTGCAAGGATAGAATAAGCCTGACTTTTTCCTATTGGTTCCAGATTATTAATACTGATAACATTAATATCTAAATCACTTTGTAATGTAACATCAGAAGATTTTTCGCACCTATCAAGTATTGCATATATAGTGTAGCGCTGTTTGGGATAATTTTGTGTTTTTAACTGTTTTAATAAATTATCCAGTGTTCTTGCAGCTCCTGTTGCATAAACAACTACACAAATATTTGCATCTTTATTAGTGTATTTATCTCTGATTTTTTTTGCAGGCTTTAAGTTTGAGCAGGCAAGTACTATGTAATATAGCGTAAAAATTGTAATATATATGTATAATATAGTCATAAAATTATCCTCAAGAAAAGTTTACTCTAAAAAAAACATTTTCTCAAATAGATAAAAAAGACTTGATTTAAAAAAATGTCTATGATAAATTAAAAAATGTCGGGATGAGTTATCAAACAAAATCCCTTCTCACATTAGCTGGTATAGCGTACGAGGGCTGCTAGCTCAGGTGGTTAGAGCGCACCCCTGATAAGGGTGAGGTCGGTGGTTCGAGTCCACTGCGGCCCATATAAAAAGGACAATGAAAAAATCATTGTCCTTTTTATTTATTAAGATATAGTTTTGCCCATTTCGTAAGCTTCGTTTAACGCTGGATTTCCTTCTATTGCACCAATAACATCTGCACCCAGGCCGCGAATTACCCCCTTTAAATGGGCTTTCTCGTGACAGTCAATCCATCCTTGCAGCCCTTTAATTGCACCATCAAAAGCAGAGGTTTCTGGTTCTGCAGCCGCTGCAAGAAGATAGATATCTTCAAATTTATTATCCATTGTATATAATGGATTAGAGCGGTCTATCATTGTTTTCATCTGACCGCACATTTCATAATAATATACCGGCGTTGCCCATACGATAACTTCTGCATTATGGATTTTTTCTGTAATAGAATTCGCATCATCATCAATTACACAATGATTAAGTTTTTGACAGGCAAGACAGCCTTTACAAAAATTAATGTTTTTGTCATATAAATATACAACATCTACATCATTTCCAGCTTCCCTGGCGCCTTTTTCAAATTCTTGTGCCAATCTGTTAGAATTTCCATTTTTTCTTGGGCTTGTTCCAATAATTAATACTTTTTTGCTCATTGTATAATCTCCTTTTCATTAGAATTTTACACCTTGATAGCTGCTCTAAGTCAAGAGGAGGGATTAATCCAATTTCCTTTTAAATGTAAGCATTGCAAGTGAAAGTGTAATTATTGCAATTAAGATTAAAGGAATCCAGTTTATAAAAACATCATGAAAACTCATTCCTTTGAGGAATATGCCTCTTGTAAGAAGCATGAAAAATCTTATTGGATTAATTAGGGTTAAATATTGCAAAAATTTTGGCATATCTTCTATTGGAGATATAAATCCAGAGAGAAGTATGGCAGGCATTTGAAATGTTATTACACCCAAAATTGCCTGCTGCTGGGTTTTACAGATAGATGATATAAAAAGTCCTACCCCTACTATTGATAATAATGAAATAAAAATTGAAACAAAAAATAGCAGAAATGACCCCATAAAAGGAATTTTAAATGCAGTTATAACTATCAGTGTCATTATGCAGGTAAGGCACATTGCAATTACTAGTGGCGGGATAGTTTTTCCTAGCAGGATTTCAAAGGAGGTAAGCGGACTTACTATAAGCTGGTCAAAAGTTCCCATTTCTCTTTCTCTTGCAATTGAAAGAGCTGTAAGCAGCAAAGTAATTACAAGAGCCAGCATTGCAACAATTACGGTTAAGATGTACCATTTATATTCAAGATTAGGATTATACCAATTACGTATACTCGGTGCAATTTGAGGTGCTATGCCTGTGATATAGTTATTATACTCATTGACTATCTGATTTGCGTAGCCTGATGCTATTGAGGCTGAATTTGTCTGACGTCCGTCTGCTATAATAAGAACTTCTGCCGGATTACCACGTTTAATGTTTGTTGAAAAATCATTATTAATATAAATTCCTATCTGGACTTTTTGGTTATCAATTTTTTCTTTTAAATCAGCCTCATTCTCTGCATAATAGAACTTTCTAAACCTCGGAGAGTGCTCAAAACGTGATAATAATTCTCTTGATTCAACAGTATTTGCACTGTCAATTAATGCTACATCAATATTTTTAACTTCCATTGTAATTGCATTTGCGAATACAAACAGCTGCATTAGAGGCAGTGCAATAATAATTCCTCTGCTTTTAGGATCTTTCCATATTGTAATAAATTCTTTTTTTATAAGAGCAATAATTCTGCGTAAAGACTCTCTAATCATTTGTCCAGCCTCATATCAGTATTTTTGTACACAGCAGCAAAAAGAATTGAGCCGAGAATTGTTAAAAATAATGAGTTAATAATAACTATTTCCCAGACAGTACCTGCCATAAATTCACTTTCGATAAAAGTAATATAGTATCTGGGCGGTAAAATCCTTGTTAATTGCTGAAAGAATACCGGCATAGAATTTATAGGAAACATCAGCCCGGACAGCATTAAAGCAGGGAGAAAACCAATTCCGAGCGATACCTGACTTGCCAGAAACTGATTTTTTAATTTGCTTGATATTAAGAGCCCTATGCCGGATGAAGTAAACAGGAAAAGACCGCTTACAAACATTAAGATTAGTAAGTTACCCCTGAACGGTATTTTGAATACTGCAATACAGAGAGCAACATTAAAACTTACGGATAACATTCCAAGGCAAAAATACGGGATATATTTTCCTAGAACAAGATCTATTTTTCTTACCGGCGTTGTTAAGAGTGCTTCCATTGTTCCCCGTTCCCATTCTCTTGCAACCACAAGTGCAGTAAGCAGTATGCCTATAAGCGTCATAGTGATGGCGACTGAGCCTGGAAGGATAAAATAATGACTGTTCAAATCTTGATTGTACCAGGTTCTTACTACAGGGTTCACAAGAGGCATTTTTGTGGCATTGCTATAACGGCTGCTTGCAAGCCATTGATTAATTATCTGCATTGAATAGTTCTGAACATAGTTAGCAGTGTTAACCTCGCTTCCGTCTGTTATAATCAAAACTTCTGCTGTTTTTGCGCGTGAAAGATTTGTGGAAAAGTCATTTGGAATAATAACAGCTCCCTTTAACCTTGAACGGACTATTCCCTCTTCAAGTTCTTTTTCATTATCGTACACAATAGAGTTTACATATTTACTATGTCCGAAAGATTTTACGAGTGTTGCTATTTCAGGATTTGCGTCATCATTTTTTATTCCTATTGTAACTTTAACCGTATCCAGATTAATCCCGTACATATAAATTAAAATAGAGATTAACGGTAGAACAAAAGCTATAATTATGCTGCTGGGATCTCGTATAATCTGCAAAAATTCTTTTTTTATTAAAGCCTTGAGAGTGCTCATTTTCCGCTCTCCTTAATTAGATTTACAAAAGCTTGTTCCATATTGTCGGCGTTAGCTTTTGTCTTTAATTCATACGGTGTACCCAGTGCAATAGTTTCTCCTTTATAGAACAGGCTTATTCTATTACAGTATTCGGCCTCATCCATAAAGTGTGTTGTGACAAGAATTGTAACACCGAGTTTAGCAAGCGATGTGATGTGATTCCAGAATTCACGCCGTGCAATAACGTCAACTCCGGATGTAGGTTCATCCAAAAAAAGTATCGGCGGGTTATGAATAACAGCGCATGCCAGTGAAAGACGCTGTTTAAAACCTAAAGGCAAATCCTGAGATTTCATATCCTGTATATCGTGGAAGTTAAAAATATCAATAATTTCGTCAACCCTTTTATCTTTGTTCAAAAAGTTTATACCGTATACAGAAGCAAAGAATTCCAGATTTTGTCTGAGGGTAAGATTACCGTACAAAGAGAACTTCTGCGCCATGTAACCCAGGTTAGAACGTGCTTTACTCGGGTTTTCAAGTATATCTATTCCCATAATTTTTGCGGTGCCTCCGGTTGGTTTAGCAAGACCGCACATCATTTTGAATGAAGTTGATTTCCCTGCGCCGTTAGGCCCAAGAAGTCCGAAGATTTCTCCTCGCTGTATGCAGAAAGAATTATTTTTTACTGCATAAAAATTGCCGTATCTTTTTTCCAGATTATCTGCTTCTACTGTGCAAGAAAGATTTGATTCCTGAATTACATAGTTTTGCGCAACTTTTGATGGTTCTTTTTTATAACCGCCCATCAAATCAATAACTTTTTCCTCAAACTCTTTTGTATCACGTGCTAAATCATCAGGTTTCCCGTTATAAATAACCTTGCCTTTATCTAAAACAACAGCGGTATCAAAACTATGAGCTTCATCTAAATATGCCGTTGACCATAAAACAGTAGTATCTGGAGTTATGAGTTTTCTTACCATTTCCATCAGATCATGTCTGGAAATAGGGTCAACTCCAACAGAAGGTTCATCAAGCACTAAGAAATCAGGTGAACCCATTAAAGCGCAGGCAAGACCCAATTTTTGTTTCATTCCTCCTGACAATGCGCCAGCAAGGCGTGTTTTAAAAGGCATGAGTTTTGTAAACTCTAAAAGTTCATCAAACTCGTAAGGTAATTTTTTTAAGTCAGCATATAGCTGTAAATTTTCTTCAATGCTTAAATCTTCATATAGTCCGAATTTTTGCGGCATATATCCGATTTTTGTTGATAATTCTTCTTTTTGTGCAGCCGGATTTAGCCCGAGTACAGTTATTTCTCCTCCATCAGGAATCAAAAGTCCGGTGATGAGTCTTATGAGTGTAGTTTTTCCTGAACCGTCAGCCCCGATTAATCCTGTAATTTTTCCTTTTTCAATATCAAGTGAAAGGCTGTCAACTGCTCTGATTTTCCCAAAAGACTTTGTTAAATTTAATATCTTAACTGTCTGCATTATTACCTATGTTAATTTTTATCGTTACAGGCATTCCCTGACGCAAGTACTCATCAATATCATCTATATAGACTCTTATTCTATACACTAAATCTGTTCTTAAATCAGTAGACTGAACAGTTTTTGGCGTAAATTCTGCAACTGGCGAGATATATCCTACATAACCTTTGTACTCACGCTTTTTGCCAGTATTTGGATTGGTAGTGTCAGTGTAAACATTTACTCCCATTCCGTATTTAATGTTACCCAGATCTTTTTCGTTAACATATGCTCTAATCCAGACAGGTTTATTTTTTGACATTGTATAAACAAGCTGCCCTTTATTGACAATTGCGCCGGGTTCCTGAACTCTAACAGTGACAATACCTGGCTCAGGTGCATAAATTTTTGTATATGCAAGCTGGTTTCTTGCAAATTTTTCTGATGCAACACTTGCTTCGTAATCAGCAGCGGTCTTATCTTTATTGTATGTAAGTGTGTCGCATTCTTCTTTTGAAATTATATTGTCATAACATAGCGGAATATTTCTTTCGTATTTTGAAGCCGCGTCATCTTTTAAGGCCTGCGTGCGCTTTACTTCTGCAGAAGATTTTTCAAAATTTGATTTATAATCCTTATCATCTAATACAGCTATAAGTTCTCCAGAGCTAACACTGTCGCCTTCTTCTTTAAGCATCTTGATTATTTGTCCGGAAACCTGAAAACTTAAATCAACCTGACGAATTTCTATATTGCCGTATAAGGTAAGCTCATTAGGATTAGCTTTTTTTCTCAGCGTAAAATATAATCCGCATCCTAAACCAATAATCAATATTATTACAATTAATGCAATAAGTCGTTTCTTCATAATTTACCTCCTACAGCTTTGTAAAGCGTAAAATAATTTACCAGCCTTTGAGTCTTAGCTTTTATGTATTCGTTTTCAGATGCTAGATAGTTATTTTGTTCCTGTAAAAGATTTGGGGATGATATTACGCCCCTTGAAAATTTCTTAGTATTATTGTTAAAGTTAACGGCTTCATAATTAAGTTTTGATTTTGTACTTATTTCAATATCCTTGTCATATTTATTTATGCAGAGTGCAGTGTTCACTTCTTTTACTGCTTCTAAATCAGTCTGTCTGTAATATTCAAAAAGCTCTTCATATTTAGCTTTCTGGAATTTTAAATTTGCAATTTTTCTTCCGCCGGTAAAAATATCCTGTGTAGCACCTGCAAGCAGCAGAGCAAGTGAACTATTCCAGGAAAAGAAACTGCCGGGAGCTATTGTATTAAATGCCCAGATACCTGTAATATTGAATGACGGAAGAAATTCTTTTCTTGCGACCCGAACATCAATTTTTGCTTTTTCAAGCTGTTTTTCTGCTGATTGAACATCTGGTCTGGCAAAAATAACATCAGAAGAAACAGTTTGGGGGATCTGTCCATTGTACTCAAAATTTATGAATTCACCTGTGTTCAGTGTCCCTGCATTTTGAGCTGATATTCCGCTTAGAACTGCAAGCTGCATTGCAAGAATTTCACGCTCTTTCCTGTACTGAAACAAATTATTCTCGGAGTCTTCATATTTTTGCTTGAATTTATTTAATTCATTTGTGCTAATTACGCCTCTTGCAAATTTTTTATTGTTGTAATCGAGTATTTGTTTATTGTTTTCAGCGATTTTTTCCTGATTGCTGATAAGCGCATCGTACTCAAGAATGTTTGTATAAACCGTCGCAACATCACACAATAGAGATATATAAACAGCTTTTTCTTCAAACCGGCTTGCCTCAAATGCCTTTTTATAACTTCTTGTTTTATCTCTGTTTTTTAGCAGGAAATCTGCTTCATAATTTACCTGAAACGGTAACACAAAAGCGCTTTTACTTAATTTGAAATAATCGACTTTTGGAGTATTAATCCCAAGATAATCTGCACTGACGCTGAATGACGGAAGCTCTTTCCCCAGCGAATATTTTGCCTGCTGTCTGTATTGCTCAACCTGATATGTTGCCTGTTTAGCATTATGATTGTTCTCTATTGCCTGATTTATATAATAAACAAGACAGTCATCATTAAATCTTGTGAAAAATTCCGGATTAAGTTCATTAACATTAACGGCACCGGCATATCCGGCTGACATCATAAATACTGCTATGAAAATAAATCTTTTAAGCATTTTCAGCCTCCTTTATAAGAGTCTGAACGTATAATTTTACGTTTTCTTTTATAATCTTTATATCTTCCTGCGTAAAATCTTCCTGCCCGAGAAGACTGAGTGAAAATGCCGGCAAAATTTTAGGAGAGTTTATCTGTGAAAGTATGAAAACGGTTTTTAATATAACTTCTCTATCAGTTTCTTTTTTTCCAAGAATACAAGCTAAAAGTTTTCTTAAATATTTAAGAAGTTTAGGTGACGTAATATTATTTTTTTGCTGTTCTCTTAGAAGTATTAATATTAAGTCATTTGTGATATTTGCATAAAAAAAATCTACGCACTTATCCAGAATAAGTTCAAGCAGTTTAATTTTTTCTTCTCTGCTTAAATCTTCCGGTTTTTTATTGAAGTCAATAAAGCTGCTGGCAAAATGCATTTGAGCCTCAAGCAAGTTTTCAATTATTCCGTTGTATAGTTCCTGCTTTCCGCCCCAGTAATATGAAATCATACAGATATTGCAGCCGGCGTCCTTACAGATTTCTCTTATACTTACCGCATCATATCCTTTTTGTGCAAATAGTTTTATTGCAGATTTTAAGATTTTTTCTTTTGAATTAATATCGCTCATTCTTTTATAATAAAACAAACGTTTGATTTAGTAAAGTCATTTATAAAATTTCTTTACATAAAGGCCCTCTTTTATATGAGGGCTTATTAATTATATATGTTTTTCAATGTTGGTAATAATAGATGATTTAGGCATTAGGCCTACCATTCGTTCAACAACTTCCCCATTTTTAAATACCAGAAGGGTAGGAAGGCCACTGACCTGATATTCTTTTGCCGCGTCTATATTATCATCAGTATCAATTTTAGCAAAGTTAACCCTGTCATTAAGTTCGGTTTCAACTTCCTCAAGGATAGGGGAGAGTTTTCTGCAAGGACCGCACCAGGTTGCATAAAAATCTACAACTGTTAATTTGTCTGAATTAATTACTTCTGTGTTGAAGCTGTCTACAGTTATTTCTTTTACCATATAAATAAACTCCTTATTTAAATTTTATAAACCTATATTACCATATGCAAGATATTTATGCTATTATACAAATAGGGAGAAACAGGGATGCCGAGAAAAAAAGAAATTGAAATAGTTTTAGATACTGAAACAACGGGGTTAGATTATACCAGAGAGCGAATTATTGAGTTTGCTGCTGTTCGTTTGGAAAACGGGAAAATTAAAGACGAGTTTCAGACTTTGATAAATCCCCACCAGCATATAAGGAAATCTAGTCAGGCTGTTCATGGTATTACTCAGGAAATGGTGGAAGATGCTCCGTCAGAAGAAGAAGCTCTTCCAAAAATACTTGAATTTATCGGCGATTATCCGATTGTTGCTCATAATGTAATATTTGATTATTCTTTCTTGAATGAAGCAAAGCTGAGAGTATTCGGAGAAAAACTTGAAAACCCGAGAATTGATTCGCAGGCAATGTTTAAAGAAATTGCACCTGATATGGAATCGCACGGGCTGGAAGCCTTAACTAAAAGGTTTAATGTAGATTTGACCAATCATCATAGAGCAATGGCTGATACAATGGGGCTTGCGCTTGCTTATCCAAAATTAAAAAAACTGTATCTGCAAAGACTTGACTGGCAGAAAAAACAGCTTGGGAATGTTGATTATCTTTTTGACAGGTATTTGAGAATACAGCAGAGTATTGCGACAATGCAGGCAGAGTTACAGGATTTGAAATCTGTATTTAAACTGCATTTTGAACTTGGCGGCGAGCCGCTTGTTGCAGAAACCGGCGAGATGATGGTTTATCAGTCAAAACAATCTTTTGGATATGATTTAGCTGATATTAAGGATGTTCTTGAAAATGTAGGGGCACTTGAAAAAGCTGTAAAGGTTAACAACGGCTTTATCGACAGGCTTTGCAACGGTCTTAGCTTATCAGAAGAGTACAAAGAGATTATCCGCGATGCACGTCAGGAACTCTCGGAAACAAGAAATATACAAGTAATAAAACCATGCAAACAATAAACAAAAAAAATATTCCTGAAACCATTACTTTAAAGATAGAAAAACTTTCTAATCTAGGGCTGGGGATTGCTAAGCTTGACGGCTATGTAATTTTTGTAGAAAATGCATGCCCCGGGGATATTGTAAAAGTAAGAGTCGGGAAAAAAAATAAAAACTTTGCAAATGCTAAGATTATCGAAGTCATAGAACCTTCTCCGCACAGGGTAGAGCCGTTTTGTCCTATGCAAAAGGTTTGCGGGGCATGCCAGCTGCAGTTTATTGATTATAATTACCAGCTTGAACTTAAAAAACAAATTGTTGAAGATGCTATGCATTCAATCTATGGTAAGGAAGTTGAGGTCAGAGATGTTATTCCAAGCCCGCAAAACAGGGAATACAGGCATAAAATTCAGTACCCTGTAGCTGAAACAAAAGAGTCAAAACGTATTCTCGCAGGATATTTTAAGACCGGAAGCCATGAAATAGTAAATATAAAATACTGTCCTATTCAGCCTTCGTACTGTGACGAAATTATAGATTACATAAGAGTTACTGCAAAGAAATTTAGTGTTTCAGGTTATGATGAGAAAAAACATGCCGGAGATTTAAAGCATGTTGTAATTAGAGCTTCTAATTATAATAATAGGGCTTTAGTTATACTTGTTATAAACTCTGTTAAGATGCTGGAGAAAATAAAGAAGCTGGCAGAAGCTGTTTATGATAAGTTTGCAAATGTTTCAGGTGTCGGGATTAATTTTAATCCTAAGAAAACCAATCTTATTATGGGAGAAAATACTGAAATAATTGCAGGAGAGGCGTTTATTGAAGAAAAATTGTGCGATAAGATTTTCAAAGTAGGTGCTAATACCTTTTTTCAGGTAAATCCTGCGAGCGCCAATAACATATTTGAATATGTAAAGAATTACATTTCTGAAAATTTTGAGAATCCTTTGGTACTGGATGCATATGCAGGTATTACCGCATTTGGAATTTGCCTTTCAGATATTGCTGCAAAAGTTGTAAGTGTTGAAGAGGTTAAAGCTTCAGTAGATTTAGCATCAAAAATTATAAAAGAAAACGGAATAAAAAATGTTGAGCTTCATAACATGGACGCCGGAAAGTTTTTTGAAAAAGAGCTTAACACAAAGGGCAGGAGTTTTGATGTAACTGTGCTTGATCCTCCCAGAAAAGGATGTTCTGAAGAAAGTCTTGATTATGCATTGAAACTTACTAAAGGAAAGATTATTTATGTATCCTGCAACCCTGCTACTCTTGCAAGGGATTTAAAATATTTGACCGAACATGGTGCTAAAGTCGAATTTATTCAGCCTTTTGATATGTTTCCGCATACATATCATGTTGAAGATGTTGCTGTAATAAGTGTATAAACTCTTCTTTTGTGATATCTAAAATCTCGTTCATACAAGTTATGCCTTTAACTTCTTCATTAAAAAGTTTTTCCAGAAGTTCTTTGTCATATCCGAACAAAATAGAACCATGTTGGAGAACGTACCCCTGTTTCCTGCATTGAGCGGAACCGATTAGTTTTTTACCTTTATAACACACATCAGCACCGGTAGATATAAGCATGCAGTAATCAAATTTCATTCCGCCTTTATATCCGCCGCCAAACTCTAATTCAATACCCAGAGTTTTAAAAAAGTCAATTAATATTCCAGAAATTTCTTTATAAGATTCAACTACACTCTGTCCTTCTTTAATCGGAGCTACATAGCTGTATGTGACTTCGTTATCATGCAGGAGCGCCCTTCCTCCTGTTAATCTTCTTACGGAATCAATTTCGCCTGTTAAAAAAGTATCTTTTTGATTTCTGCCCAGCGAGATACATTTTGGCGACCAGCCGTAAAGCCTAAATACCGGCTCTTTTGACTTTTGTTCAATGGCTCTGTCTAAAATTTCTGAGTCAATGCGCATATTATCAGCACCTGAATTTATGCTGTAACCGTAATAAATCATTTTCTTTCCCGTGCTTTCTTAAGCAGAGCATCGTCATTTGTACGTTCAGCAAGCGGCATAGGGATAAATAAGTCTTTGTAGCGTCTTATTGCGTACTGGTCGGTCATGCCTGAAATGTAGTCTGTTACAATTTGTGGAATTTCTTCTTCCGTATAGAATGGTTCCATCATTTTGGCATAATGCTCAAATAATGATTTTATAATATTTTTTGCTTTCTTTTCTTCTGCTTTTGCAATCGGGTCAAGGTAAACATTGTCAAACATCCAGGTTCTGAGTTTTGTAACGTAAAACCATCCTTCTTCTGACATTGTAACCTTTGGTTTATCCATCGAGCTTGTTATTACATCTGTAATCATTTTCCCAAGTCTTGCTGATTGATTGGAGGAAAAATACTTTACACAGTCAGCAGGCAAATCTGCCTCGGAAATTATTCCTGCACGAATTGAATCTTCAATATCATGGTTGATGTATGCAATTTTATCAGCATATTGTACAATCTGTGCTTCCAGAGTTTTAGGCTTATAGCCCCAGGTGTGGGTTAAGATACCGTCAACAGTTTCTTTGCACAAATTCATATCTTCAAGGACTTCTACAACTCTAACGCTTTGCAGGTTGTGATGAAAACCGTTAGGCAAAAGTTCATCCAGTGTTCCTTCTCCGCAGTGTCCAAAGGCAGTATGCCCTAAATCGTGCCCCAGAGCAATCGCTTCTACCAAATCTTCGTTTAACCTTAAGGCGCGTGCCATGGTTCTTCCTATTTGTGCAACTTCCAGAGTATGTGTAAGTCTTGTTCTGAAATGGTCATTATATGGTGATAGAAAGACCTGTGTTTTATGCTTTAAGCGTCTGAATGATTTTGAATGCAGTATTTTATCTCTGTCCCTTTGAAATTCTGTACGAATCTCAAATTGTTCATTTCTGGGGCGTTTTCTGCCCTTAGAATTTCTGCAGGTTGTTGCGTACGGACTTAACTGTTCAAGTTCGCGTTCTTCAAGCTGCTCTTTAATTGTTTTGCATTCAGTATTCATAGCTCTATTATAACTAAAATAAACACGTTTGGCTACAGCAATACATTGTCTTTTTCTATTAATTATTGTATCATTACAATAAGGGAGAGAATTGATGGAAACTTTTTTTAATGCAGAGTATATAATACGTTTATTTCTAGCTCTGGCACTTGGTTTTTCACTGGGATTAGAGAGAGAATTAACTAATAAGTATGCAGGCTTACGAACTCATATTCTGGTATGTCTGGGTGCCTGCATTTTTACCTTGCTTTCAATATATGCATTTCCGACATTTGCAACCGGCGATAACGTTGACATTGCTCAAGCAACCGGCATAAGAGATACATCAAGGGTTGCAGCCCAGATTGTTACCGGGATTGGTTTTATTGGTGCAGGTACGGTGTTGAGAAACGGGCCTATGGTTTTTGGGCTTACTACTGCTGCAACACTATGGATTGCAGCAAGCATAGGTATGGCTTGCGGTGCCGGAATGTACGATGTGGCTATTATTGCAACAGTGTTAAGTGTTGCTGTATTAACACTAATAAGAATTTTGGAAAGACAATTACTCCCGTCTAGCGGTAAGCAGGTAAGACGCTGTAAAATTGTTATATATCTTAATGGAAATGATGTTGAAAAAATTTATAACTTTTTAAATTCATATGTTGATAATATGACGGATTTTTCTTCTAAAAAATTACTTGAAAATCCGGAAAAATCGAAAGTGTCTTCTATATTTGACTTGAATAACAAAAGAATGATGAAGGAAATATACGGTAAACTACGCAATATTGCAGAGCTTGATTCAATAACGCTTCAGGAATTAAATGATTAAGGAAAAGAAAAAGAAAGATAGATTTGGGGCACAGAAAACAAAAAGGCAAATTCTACTTGAATATGGCCGTACAGTGCTGATTTCTTTTTTACTTGCTCTTGTATTTACTATTCTGCTTTCAATTCATGCAAGAAGCGAAATGATAAAAAATTTGTATGAAAATTCAAATGAACAACGCAGAATGAATGAACAGATTGCAAGACAGCTTATAATGCAGTCGGACTTAACAAAGGATTTGAAGAAGAAGAGCTATGCTGTGTGCATGCAGGTCGGAAATATATATGAGCTTGCGCATGAATATAAAAATGCACAGTTTGCATACGAGATTGCTCTAGAAAAATCTGGTTACGGCAGTTATTCTTCTTATTATAAACTCACGAAAGTTTTGATAGCGCAGGAAAAATTCGATGAGGCGCAGAATGTTATAAAATCTGTAAAAGATATAAGCGATAAAAATCTTATCAAGTATAAATCACGTGCTTATATAGAAATGGGTGATAAATACTATTCTATTGGCAAATTTTTGAGTGCAGCGAAGAGCTATGAAAAAGCTAAATTTTATTATGATAAATTTACAAGAAAGGACCCTGTAGTAGAAAGTTCTATAAAGAATAGAATTGTAAATGCATACATTGAAACCGCTGATATAATGGTGAAAAGCGGTTTAAATTCTGATGCTGTAAGGTTCCTTACAAAGGCTGAAAAATACTTGCCTGACAATTTCAATATTAAATATAAACTTGCTATCATATATTCTGATTTAGATCCTGTTAAATCAGTAGAGTATTTTGAGCCTCTTTTAAAAGAAAAACCTCAGCAAATAGATTACGGCGTATATTCAAAAGCTTTAATGAAATCTGCTAATATTATGGACTTGGAAGGCAAGCCTACAAGAGCTAAGTATTACAGATATAAAATACATTCGATTGATATTTTTGTCAATCAGAAAGTTGTTTATAAAAATGATATAGAAGTGCTGCTGGATAAGTTTATAGTCCGCAAGCCCTGGTTTACATACAGACTAAAAGCAGCTTATCGATTTAAGAATGTATCACATACTAATATTAGAAATATGTCTGCTGATTTTGTTCTGAGGCGTGAGGATAAAGTGCTTGAAACCATATCTGTTAAGTGTGTAGGCAAATCGGCACCGCTGTATTCTAATGGTGGTGTTACTGAAGAAATTAAAATAGTTTTTGATAAAAATATTTTTACTAAAAATGAACTTAGCCAGTACTTAATTGATATCTATCTTTATAAAGATGAGAAATACAAAACGCTTGTGAGTACAATGAAAGTTCCGCTCAAAACTATCAATAATACAAAGTAAATTTAGTAGGCAAGTGTAGGGGCTGATTCCAGCAGAATTTTTGTATACTCCTGCTCTGGAAAATTAAATATTTTATCAGTAGTATTTTCTTCAATAAGCCGGCCAAAGTACATAATTCCTACACGGTCTGCAAGATATCTGATAACATTCAAGTCATGGGATATGAAAAGAATTGTTAAATCCTTTTGTTTTTTCAAATCTTTAAGCAAGTTAATTATTTGTGCCTGAATACTTGCATCAAGGGCACTTACAGGTTCATCTGCTATAATAAGCTTAGGGTTTAATATCAAAGCTCTGGCAATAGCAATTCTTTGTCTTTGCCCTCCGGAAAATTCATGCGGATAAAGTTCCAGACTTGTTTGCTGCAGTCCGACATCATTAAGAACCTCTTTTACTAAAGCATTTTTTCTGCTCTTAGAATAGTTTGTATTAATATCCAGCGGCTCTCTTAGTATATCGCCAATTTTCATTTTAGGGTTCAGGCTTGAGTATGGATTCTGAAAAACCATTTGTACTAACTTTGGATATTCTTTTTTTTCAGAATTATCATGTTCAAGAATATTTTTATCTTCAAATAATATTTCACCTGATTTTGGCCGTACAAGCTTAGTTATTGCTTTTGCAAGGGTTGATTTTCCGCATCCGGATTCTCCTGCTAATGCATAAATTTCTCCCTCTTTTATTGAAAGAGAAACGTCATTTACTGCGACAACAAGGTCATCTTTTTGTTTTTTTAAGCTGTTGTATTCAACAATTAAATTTTTTATTTCTAGTAAATTATCCACGTATATATTTTACCACGGTTCTTTTTATGATAAAATCGTCGAAGAGGATAAGGAGTTTTCAATGTTTGATGTTTTTGTAAAAAAGTTTGTGACAGTTAAGAATATTATATTTTTCATTATTGCAATCCTTTTCATAATTTTTATAACTAAGATTAAAGATATTGCAATTCTATTCTTTGCTTCATATGTAATTGCTTGTTCATTAAATCCTCTTGTAGATAAAATGACAAAGAAAATGAGCCGTTCACTGGCTTCTACGCTAGTTTTATGCGGAGTCTTATTAATATCTGCTCTTTTTATTCTGCCATTATTTGTAGTTGCCGGCCAACAGATAAAATCTTTTCTGGTTATGCTGCCGGAACATGTAACAGCTGTAAAAAGCTTTTTAATGAATACTCCGCTGGTAAGTCAATCTACTATAGCACAGCTTGATATCGGGGAGCTTTTGTCGACAGCTTCCGGCTTTACTACCAAGTTTGTAAATGATTCTATCAACTTAAGTATGGAATTTGCTTCTGCAATTGTTTATTTTCTTGCTGCTTGTATTATTGTTTACTATTTTCTAGTAGATAAAGAAACTGTAAAAAAGACCTATAGCAGCTTATTTCCGCGCCCGATGAAGGCTAAAGCAGAAGAAATCCTTGATACTATATCAGTTAAGATTGGCGGGTATATGCTTGCGTTAATTGTTACAATCGGCTGTGTAGGACTAATAATGACAGCAGGTTTAATGTTATTAGGTGTAGATTATGCGCTTCTGCTCGGGGTGCTTAATGCTGTGCTGGATATAATTCCTGTTGTTGGTCCGGGACTTGCCTTAGTTATTACACTGCTGGTTGCATATAAAATGGGGCCGCTAACGCTTGTTCTTATTATATTATTATTCATTATTGCCCAATGGGCTGAAAATAATCTTGTAAGACCATATATCTTTGGTAAATTTTTGGATTTACATCCTCTTATAATATACTTTTTCTTATTTGTAACAGCGCAGTATCTGGGGGTTATCGGAGTTATTTTTGCTCCGGCCATTGCTGCAACTGTATGCGTGTTGATTGAGGAACTTTATATAAAGAATGTGAATTAATGGAGAGATATTTATATAAATCTAGTAGCGGCAACTATAATTTTTTAATGGCTTATCCGGCAATAGAAGAGTTTGCGCTGGCATCACTCGGATATCTATGGCTGTATAAAATTGCTGATACTCATGAAGGTATTAACGCTATAAGATGTTCTACTGACAATGTAGTTATTTCTAAAAAGATTGATAGTATAGCATTTTCAATGTCATTTGATTTTGATTATGCTGGTGTTTTTGAAATTTTGGAAAAATTAAATATTCCATTATATTCTGCAGAAAGAAATGAAAATCATCCTTTAATATTTGCAGGAGGGCCTGTAATTACTACTAATCCTTGTCCTTATGAGGCCTTTTTTGATTTTCTGATGATTGGTGATGGAGAAGAAAGTTTTAAACAGGTTCTTGATATTTTAAAGAGTAATTCTAGATGTGAGGCATTAAAACTTTTTGAGAATGTTGATGGTGTGTATATTCCGGGAAAAAATAAAACGGTCAAAAAGGCTGTAGTTCCGCTTCATGAAGTTATTTACACGCCTATTCTGAGTGATAAAGGATATTTCAAAGATACTTTTATTATAGAAGTTGAAAGAGGGTGTATGAATCGCTGTGCCTTTTGTACTGCTTCATATATAAACCTTCCTTTCAGGAGCTATGAATATGACAAAATTATAGCTGCAATAGATTTAGGTCTTCAATATACAAATAAAATTGCACTTCTCGGAGCGCAAATAAGTGCACACCCGGATTTTGATGCGATAATGAAATACATTGAAGATAAAATTGATAACGGAGTGAATATAGAGCTTGGAATTTCGTCTTTGAGGACAGATGCAGTTTCGCCGCAAATGGTGCAAACCCTTGTTAAAGGCGGACAAAAACACTCAACAATTGCTATAGAAGCAGCTAGTGAAAGATTGAGAAAGTATATTAATAAGAATCTGAAAGAAGAGCAAATCTTGAATGCAGTTAGAATCTCACGCGAGAATGGGCTCAAAGGACTCAAAATATATTCTATGATTGGAATTCCTACTGAAACGCAAGATGACATAAATGAATTTTTAAAACTCGGCAAAAAAATCAAAGATGAAAATAAAGGTTTCAATATAGAATTTTCATTTTCTTCTTTTGTACCCAAACCTCATACACCTTTTCAATGGGCGAAAAGAGAGGATACTAAATCTCTTGAGAAAAAACAAAAATATCTTGAAAAAGAGTTTTCAAAACTCGGTATTTCTGCTAAGTTTTCGAGTATAAAATGGGATTACTGGCAATCTGTATTATCCAGAGGCGGAAAAGAGCTTGCTCCATTTCTTGTTGAAGTATACAGGCGTGGTGCAAAAATAGGAGCATATAAATCTGCATTAAAAGAGTTAGATATAAAAGTAAACGAAAGTTTTAATTTAGATCAATCTCTTCCTTGGGATATTATTGAGATGGAACCTCGTAAAACACTTCTTATTAATGAGTTAAAAAGGCTGGAAAAACGTCAATAATAACATAATCAAAAAAAACTTCTCGGGGGACGAGAAGCTAGGAAAATTAGTTAGGAAGGGATTTAGGGATTAAATCTGATTTATGTCATTTACATCTTACATATATATAAAGGATATAAATTAACTCTAATTTCACAACTTATAAAAATCGTTACAAAACTTAATATAGAAAAATTGTTTTGCGAATTAATGTAAACTTTTGTATATCATACATTGTAGTGTCAATAAATGTGATATATAATGTAGATATGATATGTGGTATCGTTGGTAATTTCAAGAGAGTCTGTAAATGCTTGAAACCCGCTCCTAGACTGCGTTTTAGCTATCAGGGGGGGGGGGCGAAATGCCTATATAAATTTAGTTCGAAGCACCGGAGGTGATTTATGATAACCTTCGGAAGTGATGTTGCTGATTTGATTTTACAGAGAACACTGGGCGAAAATACTCTAGGCTTGAATAACTCAATCAACCGTATGACAACAGGTTACAAAGTTAATCAGGCAAAGGATAATGCAGCGGGTTATTCCATAATAACAGATTTATCAAAGAAAATAAGTTCAATGCTTCAGG
>OKXB01000096.1_pt1 | contig 104567 bp, 81 predicted proteins | sample 1601731 | NCBI WGS metagenome assembly OKXB01 (sample SAMN04414077, study PRJEB24778) | human gut metagenome | material: faecal | host: Homo sapiens
AACTTCATCTAAATATTCTAATTTATTTTTTAAATTATATATTTGCATATTTTTTCTCCATATTACGTATATAATTATCAGCCTCATCTCTAGATTTAAAAATAAATATACTATGATTCATTTTATATTTATCCAATAACTTATAAATTTGTGGCAACTTTTCGTTAGTAAAATTAATAATGCATTGTTTAAAATTTTCATCTAGTTTCTCTTCTACCCAAGGCAAATCGTCTCTTTTTTGGCCGATTCGTGATTTTGCACCTTCAAGACAAACTTGAGTTGGAAAATCCAACAAAAATATAGTATCACATTCATTTATTCTTAATTCTAATGTCTTTTGATAATTTCCATCTATAATCCATTTATCCGTTTTAAAAATTTCTTTTAATTTTTCTTCTAGCTCTTCTTTTGTAATATGTGTACCATCTTTTTTATGATATAGCATATCTATGTGATATAATGGTAATTTAGTAATATTTTTTAACTTTTTAGAAAATGAACTTTTTCCGGCACCAGGACTTCCAATAACAATTATTTTTTCCATTTTTTTCTCCTTCATTTACTATTTATATTTAACATTATAACATATTTTTTAATTTAATCTATATTTCCCCTACATTTTCCGATTTTCCCACTCTTATCCCCTGTCGGGTTTTGTTTTCCAATCAAAAAATGTTACAATAAAAACATAGTAATACAAACAATTACTAAAAACAACAGAAAGGAGGCAAAAAAGTGACAGGTAGTATTGAAAAGCGAGGAAAAAACAGTTACAGGCTAGTAGTATTCAAAGGATACGACCTAGATGGCAGACCAATAAGACATCAAAAAACAATACACTGCAAGAAAAAATCAGAAGCACAAATAGAACTTGCAAAATTTCTAACAGAAGTAGAAAGTGGACTAATAGTAGACGGAAACATCCCAACATTTGCACAATATGTGGAAATATGGACAAAGGATTATGCATTAAAAGAACTAGCACCATCAACTTATTATAGATACAAACGCATGCTAGAAACAAGGATAACTCCATATTTTGGACATTATAAACTAAATAAAATCAAGCCAACAGACATTATGAGATTTTATGATTTACTTGAAGAAGATACTCAAATTATTAGAAGAAAAAACAACAATGGAAAGAAAACAAGAAAGCCACTATCTCAAAAGACAATATTAGAACATCATCGTTTGCTATCAGCAATGCTTCATAAAGCAGTATATTGGCAACTTATTGTAAGCAATCCTGCTGAACGTGTTCAACCACCGAAAACATCTAAGCCATTAAGACGTCATTATGATGAAGATCAAACTAAAATTCTTGTTGATAATTTGCAAAAGTTAAAAGGCAATCAAATTAAATATCGTACTGCAATTTTACTTGATATTTTTACTGGAGCAAGGCTTGGTGAACTTGTTGGGCTTGAATGGAGTGATATTGATTTAAAAAATGGTATTATCAATATTAATAAATCTAGTCAATATCTTTCTGAAAAAGGAGTTTTTACTAAAGCACCTAAAACAGAAAGTTCAATAAGAGATGTTGCAATACCTGATTTTATCGTTTCTTTACTTGAGGAATATAAGTTATGGTATGATGAGCAAAAATCGATCGTAGGCGATTTCTGGCACGAATCTAATAGGCTATTTGTTCAAGATGATGGTAAACCTATTCATCCATCTACAATTAGCAAATGGTTTGAACAGTTTGTTAAAAAGATTGGATTGCCTGTAATTAATTTTCATGGTTTAAGACATACAAATGCAACTCTTCTTATTTCTCAGCAAGTTGATGTTGCAACAGTATCTGCAAGGCTTGGTCATGCACAAATTACTACTACATACAATTTCTATGTTCACCCACTAAAATCTCATGATAGGACTGCTGGAAATGTATTAGAGAATTTGTTAATTTCAAGCAAGGCAGATTAGTAATTCAATATTATCTAAAAATCTTTTTTGTAACTCTCATATTTATATTTTTTTGATTTACTTTGTTGTAAAAATGACTTTAAGAATTTTTATGAAATGAGATTTTCTTAGAGGTTCTATGTCAATTGGGAAGTTGATCCCCAATTTCTCCCCAATTTGACATAATAGTGCTATTTTTAAGCATTATACCAACCAATTTTTAGACAGTAAAAAATCGCTACAACTACTAAGGCTGTAACGATTAAATCAAAATTGTAAAATAAAATCATTTCAAACTCACCTTAGAGTTATGAGTCTCCCCCAAAACAAAACATCTCAATCAACTCTTTATCAGCCAAACCCTTCAAAATCTTCATATCCTCATTCTTCTCACAATACAACCTAAAAACAACATTAAAAATCTCAAACAATCTACAAAATATCAAATCTTCCCTATCACTATTATCATAATAATGTGCAATACCATCAAACTCCGAATTCTTTACATACTCAAAATACCATTGTCTATTTGTTATCTTTTCAGTTTTATCATTAATTTTCTTAAAATTACCATGTACAATTAAAGAACGATAATCGTACAAATCCTGAAGTTCGTTAATAGAAACTTTGTATCCCATCTCATTGCAGCACTTTCTAATCTTAAATTTAAATTGATTTTCCAATTTGCTATTAGAAGCATTCAACTTTTGCACTAAAAAAAATTCTAAACATGTAACCAAATCTATAATAGCTTTTCTTTCTTTTAAATATCTAACTTTTTCAAAATTATTAATAATAAAAAACAAGTCCATAATTTGTGAATCATCTTTAACAAAAGAATCGATAATATAGGGATTCAAAATCATTCCTAAAAAATTCTTTTTGTAATCATTATTTGTATAAAAAGAATGCATTAAAATATCAGCACTGTTTATCAAAGTAATTCCTTGAAACTTTGTCATATCCAAATTAACAATATTAAAAAGATTTAAATATTGTTTTAAAAAATGTTTTCTATAGCCTAAATCTTCAACATCAAAATAATTACAATTATAATATTTCATTATATAACTATCTAATTTTTTCCAATCCTTAACTTCAATAACAATCATATTTTCTTTTAAATGTATTAAATAATCGCAAAATGCTTTTATATCATTATTTTTTACATATTCTTCAATTTTTGTATTTTTATTTTTTCTATATAAACTTCTTATATCATATATTTGCCTTTTAAAAGCATAATATTTTGGGTCATTTAAACATTCTTCTGTTTCAAATAAATATGTTAAATTAGAAAAAATTGAACTTATCGAAAAAATTTTTTTATAATTTTCCCTTTTTAAGTATTCTAGCTCTAAATTACTTGGATTTTTTATGTATATCGGAAAAACATTAGATATTTTTATTTCTTTTTCTAATTTTTCAGATTCTTTTGTGCAAAATATATTTTTTTGCATATATTGATAAAATATTATTTTATTTTGCATTCTTGTAAAATCTTTCCATCAACAGATTTTAAGGTAATATTATCTTCATCAACTACAATATAACTATGTTCACTTCCCCCTTTAGGAATTGAAATAGACCCAGGATTAGCAAAAACTAAACCTTCTTTTTCCTCAATAAAACCTTGATGGATATGACCATACATCATAACGTCAAAATCATCATAAGGAATCTTCTCAATATTATACTTATGACCATGAGTAAAATAAAACATCTTACCATTAATCTCCATCAAAATATGGTCATTAAACTCAAACTCAGAAATCATCTCATCAACTTCGGCATCGCAATTTCCTCTTACAACCAAAAGTTTATCTTTCAACGAATTAAGAATTTCAGCAACTTTCATCGGATTATATTCTTGACTTAAATCATTTCTTGGTCCGTGATAATACAAATCACCTAATAAAATAATTTTGTCTGGCTTTTCTCTTTCATTTATTTCCTTTATTTTTTCTGCATAATATCCAGAACCATGGATATCTGAAATAACTAAAACTTTCATAAAATTCTTCCTTTCTTTTTTCTAAAATTAAACTGTAATCTGCTTTTTATATCATCACTTATGTCATTTTCTTTTTATTTAACTATAAAATTACTGCCACAACAAAAGCAACTGTGACTAATACTCCATAAATCTTAAGCATATTATACCTTCTCTTAAGTCCTAAATCAACCTTTTTTCTCTCTTTTCTCTCTATAAAACTAACAAAACTTGCAAGCACACTTTCAGCTTCTCTTACAATATATCCATCATCTTTATTTTTTCCATCTATCTTTTCGTTTCTTGCATCAATACGTTCTAAACTTTTTGCAACCTTTTTAGATTTAACAACAACAAAAGCTTCCTCAATTAAATTAGATGGCAAGTTTCTTAATACAACAACATTTTTCATTTTACATTTTTCCATAAAACTTTCTCCTTAAAAATTGTTATATTAAAATTCTTGCCATCTTTTCCAAATTTATACATACTAAAATCTAATCTTAGCAATCTAACTAAATTTTAACAAGCTAAAATCAACTCTCTACTGTTTATTTAACTTCATAGAAAGCAACTTAGAAATTCCTTTCTCCTCCATTGTAACACCATAAACAGTATCAGCAGCCTCCATTGTACCTTTTCTGTGAGTAATAACCAAAAATTGAGTACCAACTGCAAATTTCTTTAAAAACTCTGCATATCTATTAACATTAACATCATCAAGAGCAGCCTCAATCTCATCAAGTACACAAAATGGTGCTGGGTTCATCTTTAAGATTGCAAAAAGTAATGCTATTGCGGTAAATGCTCTTTCTCCACCAGATAATAATCCCATACTTTGAAGCTTCTTTCCTGGTGGCTGTGCCTCTATATCTATTCCGCATTCCAAAATATTTGCCTCATCTTCTAGCTTAATTCTAGCTTCTCCCCCACCAAATAACTCCTTAAAAGTTTGACCAAAGTTTTCATTTATAATCTGCATTTTTTCCTTAAATCTAACTTTCATATTATCTGTTATTTCACTAATCATATCTCTTAATTTTGCCATTGTATTTTCCAAATCTAAACGTTGTTCACACATAAAATCATATCTTTGTTTTTGATTTTTATATTCCTCAATTGAATCTACATTTACACTTCCAAGTTCTCTAATATCTTGTTTTAAGCTATTTACCCTTCTTGTTGTAATTGCAATATTTGCTGGCTTTTCATAGCCTTCAACACTATTTGGTGTAAGCTCATATTCATTCCATAGAGATGTAATTGTGTCATTTAAGTCATCCTCTATTTTAGATCTTTTAACCTCAATTTTTACAATTTGACCTTTTAAATCCTCAATTATCTTAAATTCATCAACCTCTTCTTTTTCTTTTAAAGACAATTTTTCATTTGCTGAAAGTCTTTCTTTTTTCATTTTTTCAATATCTTCATCACTAGATAAGGTTTTTGCCTTTAATTCTGCTATTTTGGAATTTGTTTCATTTATTTTATTTTCAAGCTCTTTTTGTTCATTATTAATTTTTTCAATTTGGCTTTCTTTGTTTTCAATGCTTTTGTTTTGATTTTCTATTTCATTTTTAAGCATTTCAGCCATTTCATCAATTGAACTTTCACTTTCATTAAATGATGATACAGATATTTTTAAATTTGTAATATCGAAATTTAAGTCATCTACTTTTTTAGCTGTATCTTTGTTTAAGCTAGAATATTCATTTATTTTTGCCTTTATTTCTTCGTTTTCGTTATCAATTTGTATTTTTTCTTTGTTTTTATCCTCAATAACTTTTAAATATTCTTCTTTTTGCTTTTCCAATTCTGCCTTTTCTTTTCTTAGTTTTTCTAAATGGTTTGATATTCTATCTATATTTTCCTTAACTGTATTTAGTTTTTGATTTTCAACATTGTATTTTATCTCAATTGTTTGAAGTTCATTTTCCAATTTCTCAGCATTTTCAAGTACTTGCTTATTCGAATTTATAATATCTTCTTTTTGCTTTTTCAAATCTTCTTGCATTTTTTTGATATTTTCAATTTGATTTGCTAAGTCCTCAATTTCTTTACTTCTACCTAAAATTTTAACAGTCTTTTTATTAACAGAACCACCTGTCATTGAACCTGTTTGGCTAATAATGTCACCATCTATTGTTACAATTTTAAAGTTGTGTCCATTTTCCTTAGAAACTTTGATTGCTGTATCCATATTTTCTACAATTACAGTTCTGCCTAATAAATTCAAAATTATTTGTTCATATTTTTTGTCATATTTTATTAAATCTGATGCTAAACCTAAAACACCTTGAATGTTGCCTTTTATTTTTTCAGGTCTTTTTCCTTGAATATTTGAAATTGGTAAAAATGATGCTCTTCCTAGATTATTTTTTCTTAAATGTTCAATCAATCTTTTTGCATCTTGCTCATTTTCTGTTACTATATTTTGAATACTTGCTCCTAATGCCATCTCTATTGCTGTTTCCAAGTTTTGAGGCACATCAATAAGCTCTGCTAATGCTCCTTTTACACCTTTTCCTAGCTCTTTCGTTTTCTCACATTCTAAAAGTAAAGCCTTAACACTTCTTTGATAACCATCTTTTTCTTTTTCTGTTTCTACTAAAAATTTATGTTTTGATTCTTTAAAACTTAGTTCTTGTATACTGTTATTTATCTTTATATCGATTGATTTTATTTGTTCTTCTGCCTTACTTTTTTCTGTAATTATATCTTGAAGTTCTTTAGTTACATTATTTTTTTCTTTTTGAATTTCGAAAAAGCCTTTTTCAATTTCTTCCTTAGAAAACCTTGTATTATCTAATTCTGATATACTATTTTGTATATCATTTTGAAGTTGTACTTTTCTTTTTTCTATATTTGAAATATTTGCTTTTTGTTCATTTATATTTCCCTCTATTTCATATTTCAAATCAGTATTTTCCTCAAGTTTTCTTTTGTCATTTTCGATTTCTAATTCTTTTTCAGATAAAGTTTTATTTATTTTTTCTAATTCATTTTGCTTTTCCTCAAGCTCTTTTTCATATTTTTCTTTATTTTCTTTTAGACTTTCTTTTTTACTTAGTTTAAACTTCATCTCTTCTTCTGTTTTCGAAATTTTTGCTTTTGTTTCCTCAATTTCTTCCTTAAACCTTTTTATATTTTCCTCGTTGTTTTCAATTTTAGATTTTGCAACATTAATCTCAGAAGTTAAAGCTTCAACATCTTTTTGGCTTGTAAACCTTAAATTTTGAGTATTTTCTATTTCTTCTGTTAAATCATCAATTTGACCTTTTAGCTCTTCTTTAAGAATCTTTATTTTCTCAAGTTTACCTTCCTCTAAATTGCAAGTATTTTGCATAATTTCGATGTCTTCTTGAACTTTTACCAAATCATTTTTATATTTTTCTATATTATATAAAAATAAACCAACTTCTATACTTTTAAGTTCATTTTTCAAATCCAAGTATCTTTTTGCCTTATCTGATTGTTGCTTTAATGGCTCTAAGTTAGCTTCTATTTCTGTTAAAATATCATTTATCCTTAAGACATTTAGTTTCGTATGTTCTAACTTCTTCTCAGATTCTTCTTTTCTTGTTTTAAACTTTACAATTCCTGCTGCTTCCTCAAATACATTTCTTCTATCTTCTGACTTGTTACTTAATATCTCATCAATTTTTCCTTGACCAATTATAGAATACCCATCTTTTCCAATTCCTGTATCCATAAACAATTCTAATATGTCTTTTAATCTACATTGTGTTTTATTTATGTAATATCCTGTTTCTCCACTTCTATATAATTTTCTTGTAACTATTACTTCTTTATACTCAATTGGAAGTTTGCCATCTTGATTGTCAAATACAAGAGAGGCTTCTGCAAACCCTAATGATTTTCTATTTTGTGTTCCTGCAAATATTATATCTACCGATTTTCCACCACGAAGTTCTTTCATACTTTGCTCTCCAAGTACCCATCTGATTGCATCTGCTATGTTGCTTTTTCCCGAACCATTTGGCCCTATTACACTTGTTATTCCTGGCATAAATTCTAGTACTGTTTTATCTGCAAATGATTTAAATCCTTGTAATTCTAATCTTTTTAAGTACATATTTTTTCCTTTCTTTGTTCTTTTGGGACCGGGTCTTTTTGGTACATATTCTTTTGGGACCGGGTCTTTTGGGAACATTATTTTAGTTGTATTTTATATTAAAATGTCGTATTTTTCAAGGTTATGTTTTACATAATTAATATTTTTATTGTTAAAATTGAATTTTTCACAAAAAAGCAAGAACTGTTATTATATAGTCCTTGCTTTAATAAAATTATTACTATATTGTTTCTAATCTCTTTCTTCCTCTTTATTTTTAACTTCCATCTGTTCCATAACACCATCTTCATTAATATGATATCTCTTAGTTGCCAATTTTTCTGCCAAATCTAATCTATGCGTTGTTAGTAAAAGCATAACATTTCTTTTCATTGCATATCTTTTTATCATTTCTAACTGTTCTTTTATCAATTTATCTTCTACATTTCCAACAGGTTCATCAACTATTACAACAGATGCCCCATCATCAATTCTGTAAAATAATTTTGAAAGTATCAATCTTCTTTGTTGACCTGTAGAAAACTCCATAAATCTTCTTGTAGACATTTGTTCTAATAAATCTGGAAAATCCAAATGAAGTTCATTTAAAATTTTATGTAATTTCATTTTTTCAGATTTAGTTAATTCATAAATATTTCTTTTCCCTGTAATTTGATGTAAAACAGAACTCTCATTTCCTAAATCCATACTAGGTCTAAATGAAATAAATTCCTTGCCTAAACTATCCACCTTTTTTCCACTATCTAATTCTATAACCTCTCGATTATTTATGTCTCCTCTTTTTAGCATTCTTAAAAATGTGCTTTTTCCAGCTCCAGAAGCTCCTGATAGTAATATTACATCTCCTCTTTTAGCACTAAATTCTGGTATCTTTATATAAGTTGAGTAAACAGTCTCACCTGTTTCATAATTCTTTTTAGGATAAAATTTTGCATCTAAATTTTTTATGCTGAATGAATCAAATGGCTCTTCTGCACCTTTTAAGGGATAAACTTTTTCCTCCATTTGAGATATTATATTTTGTGCCTGCTCACAAAGTTCATCAAAATCTTTATATTTTTTAGCATCATATCTTGCTTTTGAATATATTCCATTTATTCTTTGTATTATTATGTCATTTGACTTCATTGATATTAATGCTGTTGCAAATGACTTTCCATCTAAATTTCCATTTTCTGTTATCTTTACTTTTGTGTTTATATAAGCTCCCACAATTAATGCTTGGACAATATCTGATATAGTTTTCAATGATAAATCTATATTTCCTAGCTGATTATCATTTTTTAATTTTTCCTTTGAAATTTTTGCATGTTCTTCTATAATCATTTTTGTCTCACTATCGCTAATCTGTTCATTTCTAAATAAATCCATTTCAATTTTCCATTGTTTATTATCTAATTCTCTATCCTTTTCCTCTTTTTCTTCTGTTTTTAATTTTTCTCTTAATGATTTCTTTACTACTTCGGTTATTATTTTACTAACAACGCTAACAGTTATATATTTAAAATCGCTATTTTCATTATCTTTTTGATTTTTTGCAATTAAACCAACAATTCCAGAAACACTTAGTCCTAGGCCAAAATAATTGACTAACTTATCAGCATATATTTGATTACTTTGTTCCTCATAATGTCTTAAAATTCTCATTACTTCTTCTGGTGTCATAGTTACATCATAGGTAACGTCCTTTTTTTCACCATTAAAAATATCTATTCTTTCCTCTTTTTTCATTATTATTCCATCACGTGCAGCCTGAGATATTTGTGCAAATTCATACAAAGGGTCTATTTCTTCGTGCAAACGCATTTGAAGTCTTGCACTATCTTTAATTCTAAACAAAAAATTTTCAACTAGTTTTCTATATTCTATTACATATTTTTGTATTTTACTAGAATCTGCTTGACTTATTGCTTTTTGTGTAACATTTCTGTCAATTTTATCTTCTAATATTTTTGTTACGCAATCCAGTCCTTCACAAATATAATTCCAATCACTTACCGATAATTTACCATCTTTTATTCTATTTTTTAAATTTCTCTTGTTCTTTTTTATTTTCGGCCTATTTAATTTTAGTTCTTTTTTCACTTTTTGTGTTATAATTTCTATAGATATTCCACTTTTTCCTTTAAAATCCATATTTTGTCCTCCTAAAACACAATCTCAATTTCTATTATATCATAAAATGATAATTTTTTCAATTTTATGTAACCTTTGATGTAAATTTCAGATTAATTCTAAATCTTACAAGAATTTGATTGACATAATTCTTAAAAAGTTATATAATACCACCATAATAAAAATTGAAAAGGGGGTTTTCTCTATGAATACAACTTATAATTCAAGCGAAATACCTCGGGTATGTAAACTGCATCCCAACATTTCTTGCGAAGAATGTACAGAAAATTGCCCTTACATATACTGTCAACATATAGATTGTATGTTATGTACAGAGCGGTATTTCTGCAATATGTGTGCAGGAAATTGTAAAAAATGCCAATTTAGTACATATTGTAAAATATGTACTGAATAATCAATAGAAAGTGGAGTCACTAAATAGATCTCCACTTTTTATTGACTAAAAAATTAATGTATACTATAATTAATTTAAATTTATTTAAAAGGATGTAATATATATGGACTTTAAGGATATTAAAAATATAAAAGACAAAGCTATTGAATTGCAATCAGAAGGAAAAACAATCGACCAAATAAATGAAATCATAGGAATTGACATTGACCCAGAACTTTTGACATCTTGGTGGATAGATAAAAATGGACAACAATATAAATCTGTAATTTTTAAATTATATAAAATGCAAAAAATGGGAAAAAATTTTGAAAAGAAACAAAAGATCCTTTATGAATTAAAAGAAAAGTTGGAAGATATCTTGAAAATTATTCCAAATGATATTGATATGCAAACAAAACTAATGTATACATACATCTACCTAAAACAACTTGATGAAGCTCGTACTCTTGGATATAATTTATTAAAACAAAGTCAGTCTCAAGAAATTTTAAGTGGACTATCAATTTTGGAAGAAAGAAGTGGTAACTATAAAAAATCAATTGAATTTATTGATAAGATTTTAGAAGCTAATCCTAACAATGAATTCTACAAAAATAAAAGAAAAACTTTGTTAAATAAAGGAAAAACTAGTAAATTACATAAACAATATGCTAAAATTGCCACTTTAGAAAGAAGCGTAAATAAATTAATAGAACAAAAAGAAGACGAACTAAGGCTTCAAGGACAATCAGTAAATCACGACCAAATATATACAGAAATGTACGAAAAAATTTATGGCCAAATCAAAGAAATTGCTGAATCAATTTTAGAGAAACAACCATATGAAACTATTGCCAGAGAAAAATTAGTAAAGTCATTATACCTAACAAATAATCCGGATTTAGCCAAAATTACTGGTTCAAAATTTTTAAAAAAAATCCAAATGATGAAATTATTCTTTGGTATATGTGTCGTATTTCTAGAGATTCTGATAATTTAGAAGATGAAAAACATTATCTAGAACAACTTATAAATATTAATCCAGATAAGGCATCTCTAAAAAATATTATGAGATTAGACAAGGTTAACTCTCTATTAGAAAAACAAAAACGTAGAGAAGAAGAAAAAAATATGCCTATTAATTTTACGGAAGAAGATCGAAAAGCTTGGATAGAGCACCTTGAGCATAATTTTAAATATGGTAATATTTCTTTAGCTGATATTGATAAAAAAATTGAAGAAGCTAAAACTTATCCTAACTATATAAAAAGTTTAATTTCTTTATTGGATATAAAGGCAATGATAACTGAAGACTATCAGGGAGAACTTGACGAATTAAATGCTTATCTAGAAAATGAATTTTCAATTAGCAAGGAAGATTATAAAGATATTTTAGAAGCTATGGATAATATAAAGAGGCAAATTGATTATAAAAAAATATCTGATTCTTACAATTACGACGATGAACGCTAAAGGACTGGCAAACAATTGACAGTCCTTTTTTACGCATCCCTCTTCCAATAAAACAAATACTGCTGAGCTAAGCCCTCCAAATCGCCAAATTTTTCCTTAGCAATTCTAGCAATATCCTTCTTATTAACCTTAGTTTCATCAGGATTTTTAATATACAATTCATTCATAACTCTTCTAACCCAAACATCAATTGGAAAAACATCAAATCTTTTCAAATCTGAAAAAAGTAAAATACAATCAGCAACTTTAGGTCCAACACCAGAAAGAGTTAATAATTCTTCTCTTGCCTTTAAAGTATCTACATTATACAAATCTTTTAATACCACCTTATTTTCTAAAACCGTTCTAGTCGTTTCATATAACCTAATATCTCTAAAGCCTGTACCTAACTCTCTAAAATCTTGTACTTCAGCTTTTTTAAGTTCTTCTGGAGTTGGAAAAGTATAATATTTTTCTCCATTCCAATCAATTTCTTTTCCATATTTCTGAGATAACCTTTCAATAATTCCTTTTATTCTTGGAATATTGTTATTTGCAGAAATTATAAAAGAAATAATCGTCTCCCATAAATCTTGATTTAAAATTCTTATTCCTTCTCCATATTTAATACTTAAATTAACATTTTCATCTATTTTAGAAAGTTTTTCTTTAATTTCAGAATAATTCCTGTTTAAATCAAAATAATTTGCTACAATTTCTTTAATATCACCGTTCAAGCATTCCTTTAAAAGTTATCTCATTATTTTGTTTTTGAACATTTAATACCCCTTGTTTGATTACTCCTGTGTAACTTTTGTCTTGTTCTTCGTTCCATCTGAAGCATTGCCCACAGTCAAAAATGTGTTTTAGTTCAAATGAATCTTGATTTTTTAGAATATATTGTTGTTCTTGCATTTTCACACCTCTTTTTGTATTAGTATTTTGAAATTGGGACGGTTCTTTTTTCAAAAAGGAACCGTCCCAATTTCAAAAAATCACTTTTTACTAGTTTTCTTCTTTCTTCCAGTAGCTTTCTTTCTCGTCTTTTTCTCCCCAGTCTCAACTTTTTCTTGTTTTTCTGGATTCCATTTTTCCCCTACTTTAGGCTTATTCCAAGAAATATAATTACATTTATCCGGATTGTTTTCACAAACATAGAATTTTCTACCTCTTTTGGTCTTTTTAACTTGAACCGTACCTCCACAATTAGGGCAAGGAACATCAATTGTTTCCACAATAGGTTTAGCATTTCTGCATTCTGGAAAACCAGGACAGGCTAAAAATTTTCCATATCTTCCATATTTGTAAACCATTAGCCTTCCACATTTTTCGCAAACTACATCTGAAACTTCATCTTCTAGTTTTACGTGTTCTAGTTCTTCCTCAACCTTTTCAACTTCTTTTATAAATGGTCCATAAAACTCTCTAATTATGTTTTTCCACTTTTCTTCACCTTCTGCAATTCTATCAAATCTTGTTTCAATATTAGCAGTAAATTCTTCATTTACAACATCTGAAAAGTTTTCTACTAAAAGTTTATTTACTATTTTCCCAAGTTCTGTTGGAACAAGTTGTTTTTGCTCTTTTTGTATATAATGTCTTTCTAATATTGTTGTAATTGTTGGCGAATATGTTGATGGTCTACCTATTCCTTTTTCCTCTAAAGCTTTAACCAAACTTGCTTCTGTATATCTTGGTAGTGGTTCTGTAAAACTTTGTTTTGGATTAATTTTTTTCTTTTCTACTTCTTGTTTTACCTCTAATGGTGGTAACATTCCTTTTTCCTCAAGCTGTTTTTCGTCAGTTCCTTCTACATATAAAACCATAAATCCTTGGAATTTTAAACTTTGTCCATTTGCTTTAAAGTCATAATCATTGGCTTTTACTGATACTTGCATTGTGTCATATACAGCTGCAGGCATTTGACTTGCTAAAAATCTGTTATATATTAATTTATATAATTTATATTGTTCAGGTGTTAAATATTCTTTTATTTCATCTGGTGAAAGTTCAATATGTGCTGGTCTTATTGCCTCGTGTGCATCTTGAGCTTCTTTATTTGTTCTATAATATCTGTTTTCATAGTATTTTTCACCATAAGTTTTCAAAATCTCTTCTTTTGCTGCTGCTCTTGCTTCTTCCGAAATTCTTGTTGAATCTGTTCTCATATATGTAATAAGTCCTGTATGACCTTGTGGTAGTTTTATTCCTTCATAAAGAACTTGTGCAACTGACATTGTTCTTTTTAATGTAAAATTTAATTTTCTTGAAGCCTCTTGTTGCATTGTACTTGTTGTAAATGGTGGTGCTGGCTGTCTCTTTCTTTCACTTTTCTTTATCTCTGTTACTATATATTTGGCATTCTCTATGTCATTTAAAATTTCATCTACTTCTTCTTTAGAATGAAGTTCTATTTTTTTGTTATTTTTTCCTGTAAAATGAGCCTCAAATTCTTTTTTAGAATTTTTGTCTAATAAATTTACATATATATTCCAATATTCTTCTGGAATAAAGTTTTCAATTTCATTTTCCCTATCAACTATTAGTTTAACTGCAACTGATTGCACACGTCCTGCTGATAATCCTCTTTTAACTTTTTTCCATAAAACTGGACTTATTTTATATCCAACTATTCTATCTAAAACCCTTCTTGCTTGCTGAGCATCAACTAAATTTATGTCTATATCTCTTGGTTCTTTAATAGCTTTTTGTACAGCTCCTTTTGTTATCTCATTAAATGTAACTCTTGTAATTTTGCTTTTATCTTCTTCTAAAATATGAGCTAAATGCCATGCAATAGCTTCTCCCTCACGGTCCGGGTCGGTTGCAAGATACACTTTTTTAGCGTTTTTTGCATCTTTTTTTAAAGATTTTATTAAATCTCCCTTCCCTCTAATATTTATATATTGTGGTTCAAAATCGTGTTCTATATCTACTCCTAATTTTGACTTAGGTAAATCTCTTATATGACCCATTGAGGCAACAACTTTTGTGCTTCCTCCTAAGAATTTTTTTATTGTGTTTGCCTTTGCAGGTGATTCCACTATTATTAATTTGTCAGCCATTATTTGCTCCTTTCAAATCATTGAATCGTATTAAATTATACAAACATTTGGGCTAAAAGTCAATGGAAAATCCAATCGTTTTTCCATTAGGATTGTTTCTTTTTGCAAAAGGAAACGATCTTTTCGTGAAAAGAAACGATCCCAGCGAAAAAAGAAACGATCTTTTCGCGAAAGGAAACGGTCCCAATACAAAAAAAGAGAAGCAAAATTATCTTCGCTTCTACACTTTTTGTAAATCTTCTAAAACATCTTCAACACCAATTGGTGTTACTTCATTGTTTCTGAGTAATGTTAAAATTCTATTTGCTTCATTTATGTCATTTGTTATATCACTCACTTCCTTAGTTTCAATTTTAACATTACCATCTAGGTACTCCGTTTTTACTACCTCTATTCCATATTTTCCCTTAGTATTTTCTGTTTCTTTTACTTGGTTTGTGTTTTTAACATTTTCATCTCGTGCTATTTTGTAATACTCTAGCTTTATTGGATATTTAATCCCAGCTTCCTCCAAATGTTCTTTGGAAATAAATATTCCATCAAAAAATGTTTTCAAAATGACATCCTTTCTTCATTTTTCAACAACCTTTACATAATATATCACAATCCTTTTAAAATTGCAATAGTATTTTCGAATTTTCTTTGATTTATTCGCATTTTTCGACACTATTCTACATAATCACTTACTTGTTTATTTTGGATTTTCCAAGAATTTTTCCAACCATATCTACAATTTTAGTAGATTCTTTATTAGCAATACCTTTTCCTATAGCTTTTCCACTAACAGTAATAGATGCAACAAAAGCACTTACTAAAAACTGAATATTGCTTGAAACTCCATAAGTATTAGATATTTTTAAAGCAATCATAGCACTTATTGCACCACTTACAACACCACAAATGTCCCCTATTACGTCTGCACAGATATTTGCAACTTTTGATGCATTTTTTATAAGTTTAAGCGATGTTTTGGCGCCCTTTGCTTTTTTAGTTGCTTTTGCGTGAAAGTGTCCTTCTTCTGCAACTGTTACAGCAACTCCTATTATATCGAAAACTATACCTATTAATATAACTGCAATCAATATTATTATAGACGCAAATATATTTAGTTTTTCTATTCCATTATTTGATATAAATGATACTGCACCTGACAATATAAATGTTAACACAAAAGCTTGCAGGGCCCATTTTATGTTTGAATTATCTTGTTTATTATTTTTTTCTTTCATATTTTTTAAGACCTATTTGGCCTAATTCCTCCTTAAATTATTTTTTGTAAAAAAAAGAAAATAGAATTTGTTCTATTTCCAAGATTAAAGTTTGATAGATGGTAAAAACTCAAGTAAATTTTACGGTTTAGGTCTGGTTGAATTTCTCTATTTCTTACTATATATTACTACATAGCCGTTTCCGTTTAAAAGAAACATCTAAGTTAATCCTTAGACACCAGATCGCCACTTAAGTCCGTACCTTAATCCTTAAGTTTCCTTGCTTGTTAATTCTAGCAAACATTCTAGAAGTTTTCCTTGACATACTTTTATTTATTGCTAGTCTCTTTTGCAAATGCAATTTCATAAATGATAAAATAATCCCAATACATTCACTCAAGACAGGCTACTCTATGTATTTTGTGTCTTGGCACTCACCATAGGTTTTACTTAAAGTATTTTAAGTTTCAGCGAAACAAGGGTAAACAAATATATGCCATTATATTCTTCCCTTACCTCTTTCTTCCTACTCACACACAAAACTGGCATTTCGCGCACAAACAAGAAGCCCTAATTCGTATGCCCTTTAGTGGATTTTTAGCCCCACCCTCACAATAAAAAAGCACGACTAGAATAATGCACCATCGCGTTATATTATACCAAATTTTTCCAATATTTCAAATCCATTAAAGTTACATTGTACTTACTTTTAATTATCTTTTTGATTAATAATTTTGTTATTTTTATTTTTTCTCATTATATCTTGCTTTTTCTCTCGTTTTTATTGTTTTTTCATTATTAAATCAAAAGACATAATTAAATTTAGATCTAACTATGTCTTTATTTTATTAAATATGTTTTTTTACTTCTTCATAAATTTCTTCGTGAATATCTTCAATTGTTCTTAAATTTCCATCTTTTATACAACTTATTTCGTACCAATTGTAATCTTTTGCAACTTGGCATCCAGCATTATATGCATCTATTAAATGACTTTGATCTTTTTCGTGTATATCTTTTGTCTGAGTATGTGAAAATTTATTTTCTCTATTTTTTATTAACTCTAAACATTTTTCTACTGGCATATTTAAGAAAAATACTTCACTTGGAACTGGCAATCCATATAAATTAAATTCAAAATCCCATAGCCAATCTAAAAATTTCTTTCTTTCTTCTTTATCATATATTTTTCCTGCTTGATGTACCATGTTTGCAGTTGTATATCTATCTGCTAGAATTATTCCTCCATTATCATAATACTCCTTATAACCTGTTTTAAATGTAGCATATCTATCTGCTGCATAAAATGTTGATGCAATATATGGACTTACATCTTTTGCATTTTTTCCAAATTCTCCTGATAAATACATTTTAACTAGTGAAGAACTTGGGCTATCATAGTTTGGAAAGCTTACTGTTTTATATTCTATTCCATCTTTTGTTAATCTTTCTTGTAATTTTTGAAATTGCGTTTGTTTTCCACTTCCATCTGTTCCATCTATAACAAATAATTTTCCCATTTTGTATCGCGTTCCTTTCTTTTCATTTTACGAATTTAGTATAACATAGTTAAGATTAAAATGCTAGCTTTTTTTGAAATGGGGACGGTTCTTTTTTAAAAAAGGAACCGTCCCCATTTCAAAAAAAGAGCCATTACTGACTCTTTCCTAATAAACGTAATTTTGAGGATTAACACACTCCCCATTAATTCTAATTTCAAAATGTAAATGTGGTCCTGTTGAATTACCTGTAGAACCCACTGCTGCAATAACATCTCCTGCTGTTACAGTATCTCCTACTTTGGCATATAATTTACTACAATGACCATACCAAGTTTCAACATCATTTCCGTGGTCTACAATTATTAAATTACCATAAGAACCTTTTTTACCTGAAAATGTAACTGTACCATTTGATACTACCTTTATATCTGTACCTGTAGTGCAAGCAATATCAAGACCTGTATGAGTAGACCTCCTTAAAGAACTTCTTTCTCCATATCTTGATGTAATTCTACCTGTAACTGGTAAAACAGATAATTTAATATTATTTACAATAGCTAGCGCATCTTCATTTTCCTTGTTTTCTTTTATCTCTTTTGCTCCACTTTCGACGTTAGCAGTTGCAACTTCTAATGAGTTTGTATCCACATTTTCTATACTTTCTGTGTATTTTTCATTAATTTGAAGATCTAATTCTAAATTGTCATTAGAAAATTCTTCTTTTATTTCATTAACAACTTTTTCAGCTTCCTCAAGTGTTTTAACATACGTTTTTGTTTCATTATTTAATGCTACTTCATAATACTTGTATGTTATTACAGTATCTGATGTTTTTAGTTTTTCAATTACCTCATCTTCATTCAAATTGCTTGTTCTTTTTAATAAACTTAATTTATATTCAGGTTCTTGAATTAAAGAAACATCTGCTATATATTCACCTTCTTGATTAATTATCTTTTCTTCTATTAAATTTTTAAATTCTTCTATTTTTCCTATATATCCTAGTTTTTCTCCTGCAATTGTTACTTCATATACTGGTTTATATTTTATAAATATAATCGCTAAAATTAATAAAAACCCTGATATTACTATCGCAATAACCTTTGCCATTTCTTTTGTAAGATGTAATAATTTTGGTTTTAAAATAATTATTCACTCTCCTTTAATTGTTATTTTTAGCGAAACTAACGACCATTATACCACATTTTTTTACATTTTGCAAATTTTGGCGAATTTACAGTTTTTCTTAAATAAAAATAAAGCTGAAAACTCGCCATTTTTAGGCGATTTTTCAGCTTTTTAAATTCCATATATTACTAAGCTTCTGGCTCAACTATTCCATAGTTTTTACCATCTTTTAATTTGTAAATAACGCAAACTTTATTTGTTTCGATATTTATAAATGGTAAGAAATTATGTGTTGGTCTTTCTTGTAATTCTAACATTGCATCTTCTGGTGCAAGTGGTTTTATTTCATAATAACCATATTTTAAAATTTCATTTTTGATTTCATGTTTCTCAGTTGCTGTTTGGTTCATATCTTTTAATGAACCTTCTCTCATCATTTTTTCTTTTTTAGTTTTAGTTTTTCTTATTTGACCTTCTAATATATCTATAACTTTATCTATTGAAGCATATAAATCTTTTTCTTCTGCTTCTGCTCTGTAGTTTTCACCATTAGCTGAAATTGTAACTTCTGCTATTTGTTCATTTTTTTCTGCTCTTACAGTAACTTCTGCTTCTGCTGTTTCAAAATATTTGTCGATTCTGTCTAATTTTTTTTCTACATAATCATTGATTGCTTCTGTAACTTTTATTTCCTTTCCTAAAACCTTTATTTCCATAGTAATTCCTCCTTCTTGTCCACTTAGGGACTTTCCTTTTGTAATTTCCACTGTGGCTTTTACCCCTTTTGTGGTTTATATCCACATTATATACATTATTTTCGCTTTTTGCAAGTGTTTTCTAGTTTTTTATTCAAACAAATTCATAATCTCGTCTTTGCTAAATTTACTAATAAATGATGTCTTTGTAGAAAGCATATTATCTACTAGTTCTGACTTCTTCTGTTGAAGCTCGTAAATCTTTTCTTCTATAGAATTATTTGTAATAAGTTTATAAACTTGAACATTATTTTTTTGTCCAATTCTATAAGCTCTATCTGTTGCCTGATTTTCTGCTGATGCATTCCACCAAGGGTCATAATGAATAACCATATCTGCACCAGTAAGATTTAGACCCGTTCCACCTGCTTTAAGTGAAATTAAAAATATTTTAACATCTGGGTTATTATTAAAATCATCAACTAGTTTTATTCTTTCACTAACTTTTGTGCTACCTGTTAGCTTAAAATATTTTATATTTCTTTCTATTAATTCTTTTTGAATTATATCAAACATTGATGTATAACCTGAAAATAGCAAAATCTTATGTCCAGCGCTTACTGCATCTTCTATTATTTCCATACATTGACTTAATTTGCTACTTTCGCCTTTGTAGTCTGAAATAAATAGACCTGGGTGGCAACAAATTTGTCTTAGTCTTGTAAGTGCTGCAAGTATCATTATTTGGCTCTTTTCGAATCCATTTAGTTTTATTTGATCTGCAACTTCTTGTTTTGCTTTTGCTAAATATGACATATATATTTTTTCTTGTTCATCATCCATAGTATTATTTAAAACTGTTATTGTTTTTTCTGGAAGTTCTGTTAATACCTCTTTTTTAGTTCTTCTAAGTACAAATGGTTCAATTAACATTTTTAATTTTGCCATTGCATCTTGATTTTCTTCTTTTACTATAGGTGTTTCATACATTGATTTGAATTTTTTATATTGAAACAAATATCCTGGCATTATATAGTCAAATATTGACCATAATTCTGCTAAAGAATTTTCTATTGGTGTTCCAGTTAAGGCATATCTTGTTTCTGCTTTCAATTCCTTTATAGCTTTTGCATTTTGAGTGTTACTATTTTTTAAGTATTGTGCCTCATCTGCTATTATATATTTGAATATATAATCTAAATCTTTATATTTTTCTATATCTCTTTTTAATAAATCGTATGATGTTATAACTAAATCATAATTTTTTATATTTGCAATTTTTTGCTTTCTCTCATTTGCATTTCCAGAAATCACCTGTACCTTAATATTTGGTGTAAATTTTTTTGCTTCTGCCATCCAGTTTAATGCAAGTGAACTTGGCGATATTACTATACTTGCCATTTTATTTTCATCATTTTTTTCTATATAAGATTCTATTACTGTTAATAATTGAAGTGTTTTTCCAAGCCCCATATCATCTGCTAAAATTCCACCAAACTTATAATTTTCAAGTGTTTTTAGCCAGCTATATCCTATTTTTTGATAATCTCTTAAATCTGCTTTAACCTCTTTTGGCAATGGGATTTCTTCATCTATATTATCTTTTTCTAAATTTTCTACAATTTGCTTATATTCGCTATTTTTAGTAGCTTTTGTGTTATTAAATTTCTTTAATAATTCATTTAGGTACAAAGTCCTGTTTACTGGTAATTTTATAACATTATTTTTTAAATCTTTATAATTTATGTCCATTCCTGATGCAAGTTTGTCTAAAAATTCTATATCTTCATTTTCATTCAAATTCAAAAAGCTTCCGTCTTTTAGTCTATAAAACTTTTTCTTTATTTTATATTTATCCATTACTTCTTGAATTTCTTCTGGTGAAATACTTAATTTACTTAAATCTATATTTAATAAATTATTTTCAACTTTTACTCCTATTGAGCCTAATTTGGGTTCCTTAACTTCCTTAGTTTTAAAATTATCTGTAACCATTACCTCAAATTTTTGCATATAATAATTTATGTCATTTGTTAGAAATTCATATATTTGATCATCATTAGGTAAAATAAATCTTAAATTTTTTACATCTAACATAAATCCTGATTTTTTTATTATGTTTAAATTTCTGTTTTCCTGTAGCTCATTTCTTAAAGCTCTTACTTTTGCTTTTTCGTCTAATGGATTAAACTCTTCATCTCCATAACAAAATTTAACATCTGCAACCAGATAATTATTATCATCATAATCCAAAAATACTTTTACAGCTAATTTTTCTGGCCTAAATTTCTCTATCTCTTCTTCATCAAGACCTTCTACTTTTACATTATTTTCTATTTTAGGCATTATTATAGAATAAAAATCTTTCAAATCTTTTTTCCTTAATAACATTTCTGATGTATAATTTTCTCTAAATGCTTTTATTATTTTTAAATTAGAATCTGAAAATTCTTTATCACATCTATAAAATCTATTTTCTATTAATAAATAATCATATTTATGTCCATTAAATATTGCTAGTTTGAATACATCAACATTAGGTTTTAAAAGTAATTCATCTTCATTTATTTTTGTTAATTCAAATTCTATTCCTGGATTTTGTTCAATAAATTCTAATTTACAATTTGTGTAATCATATACGAAATTTACTTTTTTGTCTTTTAATAAATCATATATTTCGTCTATTATTCCTTCTCCAAGTGTTATTTCTGCTTTGTTTATTGATGATGAATAATAATATCCATATCTATCACTTGAATTTGAATATTTCATAATCTCTGCATATCTTAAAATAAAATCTAAAAGTGGTTTGGCTTCATCTGCAAAATTTTCTCTGTTATGTACAAATTCTAGTTTTTCTCCATATTTAAAGTATTCATTATTTATCATTCTTGTGTAAAATTCTGGCAGGTCCTTTATTTTGTACATTCTTTTGTTTCCAATTTTTAATTCGAGTTTCATCGTGTTTGTAAATTTATCATAATCTATCTTTGGTTCAAATTTTACTTTGTCTTTGCTTGATAACATTACTGCTTCGTCTTCACTTAATATTTTTAGTTCTTCATTGTAAAATGTGCTTATTAGGTTGTTAAAACTTCTATATTTATATTGTTCATTTTTGCTACTTGTTCTTTCTTTTATTTGTACATCATTGTCCCAGTATTTTGTTTGTTCAAATTTCATTAATGTTGCTACTATATGTTTACATACATTGTAGTTTGTTTCATAGTCTAAACATTCACAAGAAGCTATCTCTAGCTCTCCTTTTTGGACTTCTATATTTACTTGGTATTCGTCGTAGTGCCCTGATACAATTGATGTTATGCTGAAGTTGTTTTGGTCCTCGTAGTTTGTTCTTATTATGTTTACTTTGCCTTGATTTATGTATCTTTTAGCTTTTATTGTTCTTGCTTCTCCTGCATCTTGGTATATTTCTTGTGATAGATTTTTATTTACTTGCATTTGGCTCTCCTTTTGATTTTTTCTAGCAAATTATTATATATTATTTTGGGGGATTTTTCAAGGGGTAGTGAGAATTTTAAGTAAAAGAAAAGAATTACTAATCTTAGTAACCCTTTTCATACTTTAATCACTTTTTATTTTATATTTTGAACTATCTAAACTGAAATTACTTGCTACTTCTTCACTATTTAAAACTCTATTATAAAACCTAATTTGATGATATGTTGCAGAACCTGATTTTGTACCATCTTCTTCTAAAGCTCTTATTATAAAGTAGTTACAAACCTCATTATTTCCAATATAATTTTTTGTATAGGTATTTTTGGCTCCATTAATATATAATGTCGCTTTATTTATATCTTTTTCATATGTATATGCTACATAGTATATTTTATGTTGTTTTAATAGATATTCTGTATCCTTTGGTTCAAATCTGTTTTTGAAACTATTTGAAGGATTATTATATATATTTCCCCCAATATAAAATATACCATCAAATGTTCCGTCGCTATTCTTATAATCGTGAAATTTAAAAGTATGCCATCCATTATCAGCTGATAAATACGTTGTTCTTACATTATCGTTATCCTCAAATACCATTTCCAAGGAAAAACTTTCATTTTCTTGTAATCCATAAGGAATTTTAACACATTCATTTGATATCGCTTTGTCTGTTGTATTTCCTTTTACTTTTAAACTCCCATTATTCCATCCACTAACATCATTATTTTCAAAGTTACTTAATACAGCATTATTTTCATTACCACTTAAGTCATACCAAATATTAGTGGTTTTATTATAACCATCATATATATTATGTGTTGCGTCTAAACAAACTTTTAATCCATTTTCGTTATACTTAATAACATCTTCTATAACTTTTCCGCTCTTAGTTATTATATACTTATTGTTTCCCATATTAACTCTAATAGGTAACTCATTACTTTGACTATACTCTATTCCTTTTTCTTTTAAATTTTCTTGTAATTTTATTATTGAAATATTTCCACTATTATCGTAACTTTCTAGTATTCCCAATTTTAAACTTTCTAATTCATTTGCTTTTTGAGTTTTAACTTTTGCTTCAGTTGTTTTATTTAATATTCCATTTTGCCCTGTTAACATACTAACACTAACGCCGTGCTAAAATTAGCAAAACTATTATAGTCACTACCAATGCAATAAGTGTTATTCCATTATTTTTATTCATTTGTTCTCTCCTTTTTATCTTTAATAAAGATGCTTTTTAAAATTAATATATCATTATCAAAGATAAATGTCAACATCTTTGTTGAAGATATTATAGAATTATTTTGGTGATATAGATGTATAGATTAAAAGATATGAGAGAAGATAATAATAAAAGCCAAAAAGAAATTGCAAGCGTTTTAGGCTTGCAACAAAATAGTTATTCCCAAATTGAAAGTGGTAAAAATAACTTACAAATTGATCATTTAATAAAATTAGCTAATTTTTATAATACTTCTACTGATTATTTACTTGGGTTGACTGATAACCCTAAACCTTATTCTAAGTCAAAAAAAGCAGATTAGAATCCTTATCCTAATCTGCTTTCTATTATTTCTCCTTAACCCCATAAAATTCCGCAATCAAATCATCTAATTTAACACTTAGCTCATATATATAATCATAATCTTTTCCCTCTTCAATGCTCTTATTTAATTCATCTCTTAATTTACAAATTTCATCATTTAACATACGTCATTTCTCCTTTAAGTCACAAAAATTATTTTTTCTTTTTTCTCTTACATATACTACTAAATTAACACATATTTTTTGTCACGTCAAGTACTTTTGTGTAGTTTATAAAACTTTCGTAGTCCTTTATTCTACTACGTTTTAGGATATTTGATAACCTTCGACACCATCTATTATTTTACTACAGAAAGAACCATTTTTTCCAAATTGAAATTATCTTTCAAAACTTGATTTACAAAGTTTAAATCCATAATATCCACTTCTTCTAAATAATCAAAAGAATTTATGCCTTTCATAAAATCAGATAAAAACATCCTTGCAATAGATGTAGCATCATTATATTCTTTTACATATTCGCCATAAATCATTTTTTTAGTTCTTTCAAAATCCTCTTCATTTAGACCATTTTTCTTAAAACTTTCTATTTCTTCCCTTAGTCTTTCAAATAAAATTTCTGGATTGTTTGCATTTTCAGTAATTAAAATATGAGCATAATTGTCTCCAAATTCATAAGATAAATTTGGCATAGCAAATATATTTCCTGTTTGATACATTTCTTTGTAAAGATTAGAACTTTCGCCTATAAGCATATTTAAAATTATTTCCATTGCAATATGAATTCTTACTTTTTCATTTTGATTAGGTACCTTACATTTAATTCCTATTGTGAAAATTGGTTTACTTACGTTCATATCTTGCTCAATTTTTTGTTTTACAATTCTCTCAGGCTCATCCTCAAAAATTCTTTTAATTTCGCCATTTTGAGCTGTATCTAATAGTCTTTTTTTGATTTCTTCTAATAATTTTTCTGGCTCAAAATCCCCACTTACAACTAAGCACATATTTGATGGATTATAAAATGTATTATAACATTTGTATAAAACATCTTTATCAATATGACTTATTGTTTCTACCGTTCCAGTAATATCAAGCTTTACAGGATTTTTGTAATACATAGCTTCTAATGCATTTAAGTAAACTCTCCACTCTGGATAATCATCATACATTTTGATTTCTTGTCCAATTATGCCTTTTTCTTTCTCAACATTTTGGTCAGTAAAATATGGATGTTGTACATAATCCATAAATTCATCTAATGCTTCATAGAAATTATCTGTACATTCATATAAATATGCTGTATGGTCATTTGTGGTGTATGCATTTGCATTTACCCCAATTGAAGTTAATACATCTAAACTATTTTTGCCATTTTCTTGTTCAAACATTTTGTGCTCCAAAAAATGTGCTACACCTTTTGGTACTTCTATTGGTTCATTTTCACCTGGTACAACAAATTTGTTATCATTAGAACCATAATGAGTTCCCCAGATTATATATTTTTTTTGTATTCCTTTTTTAGGTATAATCATTACTGTTAAACCATTTTTTAATTTTTCTACATATAAAGTTTCTTTTACTTTTGAATTAAAAATTGTTTGCATATCTTCCCTCCTAATTTCTCAAAAAGTATATTGTATTTATTTCTACTTTTGATGCTACATTTTGTATCTGTTCTTTTGTAACTTTATTTATATTTTCTTTATATTTTTCTATTGTTTCACTTGTACCAGTAAGTTCTTGGCCTAAGAAATATATAATTTCTGTATCTTGTTCATCATCAATTGTATTAATTTGTGAAATTATACCTTTTTTCTCATTTTCAATTTGTTCTTCTGTAAAATCACCATTTTTTAAATCCTCTATTTGTTTTCTAATTATGTCTAAAGCTTTATCAAAATTTTCTATTTCGATTCCAGCATTTATAAAAATATTACTCTTATATCTTACATAACTTGAACTTGCAGTATATGCTAAACTTGCCTTTTCTCTTACATTTTGGAATAATTTTGAATTTGCACTTCCTCCTAACAAGCTATTATATAACATTGCTTCACATTTTAGGTTTTCGTCTTTTAAATCTTCTTCATTAAATGTAATATCACATCCTATTACTATTTTACCTTGTGCTACATCAAGTTTTTCCTCAATTTTTCTTTCTTGTGGTTGTTCTTTTGAGATTATTTTGTTTATTATATATCTAGCATTTCTTGGGTTTAAATTACTCATATCTGCATTTTCATTTATAATTTTTAAAGTATCTTTAATATCAACTTTTCCAGAAACAAAAATATCAATTTTACATTCTTTTAAAAGATTTTGGTAGTATTCGTATAAATTTTTACTGTTTATCTCATCCAAATCCTCTATATAACCATAGTTGAAAAATCCTGCAGGCTCGTCTTTATACATCTCTTCTACACATCTTGACCTTGCATAAGCTGCTTTATTATCTTTTCTGGCTTCTATTCTTTGTTTTATATTTTCTTTTTCTTGATTTACATATTCTTCTTTAAATATTCCATCATCTAAATATGGATTAAATACTATTTCAGTAAGTTTTTCGATACTGTTTTTTAACATATTCTCTCCTTGTTCTGGAAGAAAATCATCATTTAAACTTTCAATATAAAATTTAATTACATGATTATCGCCATTTTTGTTTAAACCACAATCAAAATCTGCCCCATACATACCTTCTAGAGTTTTACTTATTTCTTCTTGTGTTGGCATATTTTTTGTTCCTCTTCTTAATACTGCAGTTAATACTGCATCAAATGTTACATATTTTCTTGATAGTGGTGTTGTTAAAAATATTGCTATTAGGTTTGTTTTAAATTTGTCTGTGTTTATGTTGTGTAATTTTATTCCTTGTTTGATTTCTTGTTTTTTGTATTCCAATTTTATCATTCCTCTCTTTTGATTTTTGATATGTTTTAGTATACTACAAATTATTGTTATTATTCAAGTTATTTTCCATTAAGATCGTTTCTTTTTTTATTGGGACCGTTTCTTTTTGCGAAAAGATCGTTTCCTTTTTTGACGAGATCGTTTCTTTTCGCAAAAAAATACCAAAATGGCACTTATCTAGTACCATTTTGGTATTTCTATATTAATTAAAATTTTCTTTTTCTTGCTGCTTCTGATTTTTTCTTTCTCTTTACGCTAGGTTTTTCATAATGTTCTCTTTTACGAACTTCTTGAAGCACACCATTTCTAGCGCATTGTCTTTTAAATCTTTTAAGCGCATCTTCTATATTACCATTATTAACTTTTATTTCTGACATTATTTATTCCCCCCTTCCGGTCATACATGAATGTATGTGGGATTCTTTTCAATAGGCTTTTTTTCTACCTCTTTACCCGATATACCTATATATTATACTCTATTGAATTAGGGGTTGTCAAGGGCTACTTCATAATTTTCTCTATCTTTCTAGTATTTTCTTTTCTTTTTTTCTCTCATTTCCGAAATCACTTGGTACCACAGGACATTTACACTTTGGTACAAAAGACTCTACACTTCTATGATCATCAAATAAAACCTGTCCTAAATCGTAAATATTAAATCTAGTGAATGTATCAATATCATTTCCTTGTTTATCATAAATATCAAAAATCTCTTCCCCAACCTCGTGAATAACCGCAATCGCATTTTTAACTTCCTCTAAATTTACGTCGTTATTTCTACGTATTTTTGGGAATTTATTTCTAAATTCATAATCTAAAATAAGACAAGCTTCCCAATCTCTTGGTCTTTTGCCTCCTTTTTTATCGATGTTTTCAACCAATTCTCTTGTAACTTTTTGAAGCTCTATTCTCATTCCTGGATTTTGATGATTATTATAAACTGCCAATGTTCCAACAAATGGTGCAGTAAAATATTTTGGTGACACACTATGTATTACAAATTCCATATTTGCATCTTTTCTTTGCTGTTCTTTCATATATCTTTTTAGTGAAATTATATCTTTAAAAGAACCTTGTGGCATATTAAGTTCAGACCCAATCTTGTGGCCTCCTCTAACTCTCCAAATTTGTTCTGCTTCTTCTTTTTTTATTAAGGCCTTTTCATCAAGATTTTCTACCTTGTCCACAAATACACAGTCAACTGTTAATCTCGGAAAATTTTCTTGTAAAAAACGTAATCCATCCAATTTTTTCATAATTTATATCCTTTCTTGTTTTTGTACTTTTGGGACCGGGTCTTTTTGGTACAATTGTTCATTTGGGACCGGGTCTTTTTTGAGCAAAAACATATAAAGAGGCTATTTCAAGCCTCTAACTAACTATCCGCACATTCTACATGTAATTATTTTTTTAGTATCAGCATTGTTTTGAACGTTTTTATCATCTTTGTTCATAATCGTGCCTCCTTTTAAAATATATGTTAATTGCAAATAAAATTGCAAAATTAATAACATTTTAATTTGCTAAACACAAAGGATCTTCAGCAAATAAAGATTTTTTCAAAGCTAATGCTGAGGCCCTACATCCTCCACATATCATTTTATATGTACACTTATTGCACTTACCCTCGAGTTTATTTTTATATTCTCTTAAATCTATAAATAATTTATTAGTTTTTAATATTTCATCTAAAGGTTTATCTTTTATATTATCTGCAAATTTTGGAATATATGAACATGCCCCAACATTTCCTTTATAATCTATGTAAAAAATTTCATCTCCTGCCTGACATCCTGCATATATTTTGCTTAAATCATCATTTTTTATATCTATTCCCCATACCTCTGAAAAAATTGGAATTAATAGTGGATCTCCTGTTCTAAATTTGACATCTAATTTTCTACAATTTTGAATTAATTCTCTTATTATATTTTTATACTCTTCATTTGATAAAACCATATCTTTACTTGCATTTCCAGCAACTATTACTCTTCTTACATTAAACTCTTTTGCGCCCATTTTCGCAATAAAATTTAACAGCTCTACAGCATCTTTTGCTGTCTCCTTTGATAAAGTATATTTTATTGCATATTTTATATTATATTTACTTAATAATGGTAAAGTATCAATAACTTTTTTAAATGCTCCTTTTCTTCGTCTAAATTTATCATGAGTTTCTTCTAAGCCATCTAAACTTATTGATAATTTTATATTATTGTATGTAGAAAGCTTTTTGCATTTATCCTCATCTAACAATGTTCCATTTGTAGTTATTACAATATCTTCAAACTTTTCAGCGTAATCCAAAATATCGAATATATCTTTTCGTAAAAATGGCTCTCCTCCAGACAAATTTAGCATTGTTATGCCATTGTACCAACACTGAGCAAGTAAATTTTTGGCCTCATTTAGTGACATTTTTTCATTATCATTTTTTTCAGATACTCTACAATGTTTGCAATTCAAATTACATTCATTGTTTATATCCCATTGTGCTATGGTTGCCATATTAAAATTCCTCCTTTATGTATCTTTCAAATATTTTAAATGCTTCTATTTGTTTGTCATAAAATTCGTTTGCTTGAATGATCCTATTTATCTCTTCTATTGTGCACCAATATACTTTTTCTACTTCTTCTTTTTGTAAAAATAATTTGGATAAATCTATCTCTTTTTGAACATAATATAAATTATACGTTATTTTGTTTATTTCTGTTTTATATATCAATTTTAGCTCTTGAATATTTATATTAAGGCCAATTTCTTCCCTTATTTCACGTATTGCTCCTTGTTTTGCTTCTTCTCCATCCAATGTATGTCCACTTGTTATTCCATATTTTCCACCCTTTAACAGACTTCTTTTTTGTATTAGTAATTTATTTTGTTGATTTTTTATACAGATTGTTACTACTTGCATATATACCTCTTTTTTATTATTTCTATTATTATATGCAAGTTGTTTTTGATTTATGACTTTTTTCTGATTGGGGACGGTTCTTTTTCGGAAAAAGAACCGTCCCCAATCAGAAAAAAAGAGCTATATTTCAAGCTCTTTTATATATTACCCTTTTTATTTTCAACTACATTGCTTCATCTACAGCTTCTTGGTTCTCATCTGAATTGTCATTTTCTTTAACAACTTCTAAGCTACCAACAGAAACTTCATAAGCTACTTTTTTAACTACTGTTCCATCTTCATATTTCTTTTCATAGTTTCTTGATTGAATTCTACCTACTATTTTTACTTCTGTTCCAACTTCTAGGTTTTGGCAGAATCTTGCATTTCTTCCCCAAGCTATTGATGGAATATAGTCTGATTTGTTGTAAGCTCTATTTACTGCTAATAATATATCTGCAATTTCTCTTCCAAATGGTGTTTGTCTGTAGATTGGCTTTTTGCAAATATAACCAACTAATACAACTTCGTTTGTTATTGTATCTTTTTTTGCAAATTCGTTTGATTCTTCTCCTTCTGCTTCTTCTACGGCATCTTCTAATTTTTCAATGTCTTTTGCAAATACTGTAAGTATTAGTCTGTTTTTTTCATTTTCATAACTGTTGTATGATCTAAATTGTCCTTTTATTAATAATTTTGTTCCTATTGTCATCATGTCATCATTAATTAGTCTTTCTGAAACTGTTACAGGAATTATATCTGCATTCCCGCTTAAACGTGGTGTTGAAAGATCGAATGAATAAAATCTTTCTCCATAAATTTCGTGACTGAATTTCTTTTCAGATGTTACCTTTCCTACTAATGTTAAGTAGTTGTTTTCTAAATAATTTGTATCCAATTTTTATTCCTCCCTATTTCTTTTTTGGATTTATCTAGAGTGCCTCTTTATTTTTCTAGTCTCAAATCTCATAATACCTATTATACAACACTTTTCTGGTTTTGTCTACATAAAGAGTTAAATTTTGTTAAATTTTTTGTAATATTTTACCATAAATAGCCAAAATTGTGAAAATTACAAGCACATTATATAATTTGTTTACATTGTTTTTCTCTATTTCTACATTAAAATCCTGTTCCTCTATAATGCTATTTACAGCCTTAATTTTTCTCTGCACACATATCATTATCTTTTCTTCTTTTATACTTGATATTGTTATTGTTGCTTTTGCATTAAAACCATAAGTAATAATATTTGCTTCCACATTTCTTAAAATTGATAGATTTTCTTTAATATCAGAATTGACAATTATATAATCTGCTTTTTTTATAATTTCTTCCAAATATGATGAATTTTTAGTCATTTTTTCTATATTTTCACATATTACTAAAATATCAAATTTAACATTTTTTACATTTTCGATGCTTTTTCTATTTATATTTATAATTTCAAAATTGCTTTCTTTTGAATTTTTGCTAATTGCATTTTTTATAAAATTACTATCATTTTCTTTTGATATTATCCCAACAAAAGGCATCTCTTTCCCCTTCTAAACTTTAAAGTGTTCTCATCTAATTATATCCTCAATATAAAAAATTTATACCATTTAATGTTAATTATTTTATGTGGGTATCCTTAATTTTGTTTTCAATTATATTTGTATTTTCATCCCCGCACATATTACTATTTTCGTTTATATTTACATTATTATTATAATTCATATTTTGCTCATTAACAGTATTTACTGACGTTTCTTGGCTTCCTGTAATATCTGTATTTAATATGTGAGACATAAAAAATAAAGTAACTATTGTTAGAATAGATACAACATAGGCATAAACTTTTTCTTTATTTATTACAAAAAACATATTTTAAAAAAAACCTCCAATAATAATCTTATATAATTATATGATTATTATTGGAGTAAAATGATATTTTAAATTATTTTATTTGTTTCATAACTTCTTCAGCAAAGTTTTCTTCTTTTTTCTCGATTCCTTCACCTTTTTCAATTCTTGCAAATTCTACTATTTCAGCATTTTTAGATTTTAATAAATCTTCAACTTTCATATCTGGGTCTTTAACAAATGGTTGTTCAACTAAGCAGATTTCGCTATAGAATTTTCCAATTCTTCCTTGAACGATTTTTTCTGCTATTGCTTCTGGTTTTCCTTCGTTCATAGCTTGAACTTTTAGGATTTCCATTTCTTTGTCTAATCTTTCTTGTGGTACAGCTTCTCTATTTAAAAATTCTGGTTTAGCTGCTGCTATTTGCATACAAATGTCTTTTGCTAAAACATTGTCTCCGTTTTTTACGTTTACTAAAACAGCAATTTTTCCATCTCCGTGGATGTATTTTTCTATTAATCCATCAGTTGTTTCAAATCTTACAAATCTACGAATACTTAATTTTTCTCCGATTTTTGCAACTTTATCAACTAATACTTCTGATACTTTTTTACCAGCTTCATCTATTGATTCTTGTTCTAATAAACTTTCTACGTCAGCTGGATTTTTTAAAGCTACTTGTTTTGCAACTGCTTCAACAAATTCTTTAAATTCTGCGTTTTGAGCAACAAAGTCTGTTTCTGAGTTAACTTCTACAACTGCTCCAACTTTTCCATCTTCTGATACATATCCTAAAACTAGTCCTTCTGCTGCTATTCTATCAGATTTTTTTGCAGCTTTTGCAATTCCTCTTTCACGTAAAAGTTCGATTGCTTTTTCCATATCTCCATCTGCTTCTGTTAAAACTTTTTTGCAGTCCATCATTCCTGCACCTGTTTTTTCTCTTAATTCTTTTACCATTGCTGCTGATACCATAATTATCTCCTCCTAATTTAAAATTTATTTAAAATTAGAGTAGAGCAGTTAAGCCCTACTCTTTATTTTTATTATTCTTCTACTTCAGCTACTACTTCTTCCATAGTTTCAGCTTCTTCTGAAGCTACATCTTGAGATTCTTCAAAGCTTTCACCTTGTTTTCCTTCGATTACTGCATTTGCCATAACGTCTGTTATTAATTTAACAGCTCTTATTGCATCATCATTTCCAGGTATAGCATAATCTAATACTTCTGGATTGCAGTTTGTATCTACTATTCCAACTGTAGGTATATTTAATTTTTTAGCTTCGTTTATAGCATTGTATTCTTTTTTAGGATCTACTAGGAATATTACTCCTGGCATTTCTTCCATATCTTTTATTCCACCTAAGTTTGTTTGAAGTTTTTCCATTTCTTTCTTTAATAAAATAACTTCTTTTTTAGGTAATACATCAAATGTTCCATCTTCTTGCATTTTTTCTAAGTCTTTTAATCTTTGTACTCTTGTTTTGATAGTTTTGAAGTTTGTAAGCATTCCTCCTAACCATCTTTGGTCAACATAGTACATACCACATTTTTCTGCTGCTTCTTTGATGCATTCTTGTGCTTGTTTTTTTGTTCCTACGAATAAGATTGTTTTTCCTTCTTCTGCTTGACTTCTTATGAATTCATAAGCTTCATCTAATTTTTTAGATGTTTTTTGTAAATCGATTATATGGATACCGTTTCTAGCTTGGAATATGTATTCTGCCATTCTTGGGTCCCATCTTCTTGTTTGATGTCCGAAATGAACACCTGCTTCAAGTAATTGTTTCATTGCAACTACTGCCATTTTTAATTCCTCCCTTTTTGTTATTTCTTCCATAAGGTTCATAGTTTACAAAGACCTTGTTTTAAGGCACTCCTTTGGTTTGCTCCCCTTATGTGTTTTTTAACGCTTAGTATTCTATCACACTTTTTATGTAAATGCAAGCATTTATTTGATTTTTTATGCAAATTCTATATAAAAAATAGATTTTGCTTTTTTTAACAAAATCTATTTTTTTATATTATTTCTTTTCGTAAACAGTTATATCAATCGAATTTACATATCCTTGTTCATCATAATTTAATTTTATATTAAAAGTATTTTTACTAGAATCAATAGCTGTTAAAATTTCATTAGCTTTTTGCTCGTTTTTTACTCCTTCTTTTATTAATATCTTAATTTGAGTACCACTAACAACTTGATAATCTTCCATATTTTCACTTACTGTTTTTATTAATTTTTGAACATATTCTTGTTCAACATTTTCGCCTTCATATAAGATAAATTTATTATTAAATTTTTCTTTTTTCAATTCTTCATCATCTTTTTCTTGTTGTTGTTGTTTTTGTTCTTTTTCATCGATTTTTAGAATTATATTATTTAATAATTTTGTATTTATAATAGATTGACTTTGCTCAAGACTTGCTATTGCTCTATTTTTTAGGCTATTTAGTATTGATAAGATTCTATCTCCTTCATAATTATTTAATAATATATTATTAGTTTCATCAAAATTGACTGGTATTGCTTCATTTGCTGATAATTCTATTTGTGTCTTTGAGGTAAAGTCAATGCTTGTAATATCTGTACTTTTGTAATTTACATTTGTGTCTACTGCAATTTCTGAATCTGTTTGAACAGTATTTAAGGCAACCTCTAAATTTTGATTTTCATCACTATATGAAAACTCTCTGTTTCTGCCTTGTTCATTATCTGTTTTACCCAAAGTATAAAGTTTTATTTTCTTCTCTTCTCCTGTTATTTCAGTTGTTTTTAGACTAAGTTTTTTACCATTTGAACTATCTAAATCTATTTCATATTCAGCATTTTCTGTTTTTATTAAAGTTCTAACAGTTCTACCTTTTTGCTCATACACTGTAACACTTATTTTTTTAGAATCTTCCCCTTGATATTCTAATCCATCTACAATTTCCTTTAAATTGCTAATATACTGCTCTTTCAAACTCTTTCCTTCTGCTTCATTAAATCCTGCTTCCTTTATTTTTGAATCAATACTATCTAATTTAGCTAAAATTATGTTATCATTTATAGCTTGATTTAATAATTTTTTATATAATTTATCTAATTCATTTTTTGTTATTGTTAATGTGTATGCATTTGTAGTTACACTTTCTTTGTTATTTAGAGTTATAATTGAATTTCTTTTTGATGAATAATGTGCTTTATCTAAATCTTTTAAAACAAGACTCATATATGTATTTGTTAGTTGTTCAACTTCTTCATCTGAAAAATCTAAAAGACCTGCAACATCAACTCCTTTTAAAGTTTCCTGAAAAATGCTTCCATCTAATCCCATACTTGAAACAAAATATGGAACTGTAGCATTTTGAACACTAACAAATTGTTGTACTAAGTTTGCTAATCTGAAACCAAATGTATTGTTTTGGCTTAGCAAATCAACTGACATTAATACATTATCTCCATATAACATAGATATGTTTCTGTATGATGAGTTTTCTTGAGCTTTATTTATTCCTTCTTCTTTTATTGTATATACTTCTTGCTCATCATTTTCTTTTTCAAGATATTTTAATGTTGCATTTGTTGCTTCTTTATAGTCACTTTTTCTTAATAAATCTATATTTTGCTCCTCTTTTGATACCTCAAATACATCTACAATATTTTGCATATCTTGTGCAATATATTTTTGAAATAGTATTTTACTTGATTTTAGCATATCTGTTGTAAAATATAAAACCGTTCCACCAATTCCTACAAGAAATATAAGAACAATTAAAATTATTATTATTATCTTTATTTTATTATCTTGCATTTATATTTCCTCCTTAATTTCTTTGCTTTACTGCTTCATATACTATTATTCCTGTTGAAACAGAAGCATTTAAAGATGTTACTTTTCCTTTCATAGGTATCTTTACAAGAAAATCGCAATTTCTTTTTACTAAGTCACTTATTCCTTTTCCCTCGTTTCCTATAACTATTGCAAGTGGTCCTGTTAAGTTTTGGTCATAATAAAATTTATCTGCATCTATTGCTGTTCCGCAAATCCAAACACCTTTATCTTTCAATTTTGATATTGTATCTGTTATATTGTTTACTCTAGCAATTTTCATATATTCAAGTGCTCCAGAAGCCACCTTGCTTACTGTACTATTTACTTGTGCGGCTCTTCTTTTTGGTATTATTATTCCGTGAACCCCTGCAGTTTCTGCTGTTCTTATTATTGCACCTAAATTATGAGTATCTTCTATTCCATCTAAAATTAGTATAAATGGATCTTCATTTCTTTCTTTGGCAAGTTCTAAAATATCCTCAACTTCAGAATACTCGTATGGCGGAACTACTGCAATTACGCCTTGATAATTTTCTGATTGTGCCATCATATCCATTTGCTTTTTGTCTTTTTGAACTATTATAACCTTTTTTTCGTTCGCTATTGCAATTATTTTATTTATTGAACCTTTTAATTCTCCTTTAGTAATATATATTTTGTTTATGTCTTTATCACTTTCTAATAGCTCTAAAACTGCATTTCTTCCTTCTATTTGGTCATCAAATATTCTTTCTAAATCTTCTTTTATTTTTTCTTCTTTGTCTTCCATTCTCCTATTTTGACTTCTTCTATCCATTGCACCTCTTCTATCTACTATTCCACGGTTATTTTCTCTTCTTGTTTCTTTTCTTCTTGTTTGATTTCTTCTTTCTTCTTGATTTCTTCTATTATTGGTTCTCAATATTTTTCCCTACTTTCTTTTTATTTTAACATACTTAGTATAACATATTTTTGTTTGTTTTTGTAGTGTTTTGATAAATATTTTATTAAAAAATATTCTAGCCTTAAATGTAAAGTTAAGGTTACTTTTAACTATTAGAAAATATTTTTATTTTGTATTGAATTTGCTTTATTTTTTTTAGTATAATATCTACGAACCGCTGGTATAGGGTATAGTTTAATGGTAGAATCCCATACTTCTGACCTACTTGTGAAGGTTCGATTTTCTCTACCCTCTCCAATTTCTAACAGCTTACGAAAAGAGGAGTTATATTTTGAACTCCTCTTCATTATTGTTTTTAGAAAACCCCCAGATAGTCTGGGGGTTTTCTAAAAACAATAATGGACTCTATAAAGAGCCCAAGAAAAGTTAGGGATTTTTTTATGTTATTTATTAATTAAAACTTCATATAAAGGTGAACTTTTATCAATAACATAGGTTCCACCATTTTTGAGAGTGTCTTTTAATGCTTCCAGTCCTGACCAATATTTGTAAAACTCTGTTTTATCTTCGGACTTTGAATATGCATCTGCCAATATCTGATAATACTGAGTTTCCCCATTAGCAATTACATCCGCAGCCTCTGCTTCTGCATTTGATTTTATCGTTCTGACATTTGCATCTGTCTCTGATTTTATTGTGTTTGCAGTTTTTTCTCCATCTGCAGTATATTTCGCAGCAATTGCTTGCCGCTCAGAAATCATTCTTTTATATACTGACTCCTTGTTGTCATCAGGCAAATCCAATACCTTAATCTCTATATTAGTTACTGAAATTCCATAACTATCTAGATTTGTCTTTTTTAAGATATTGGCTCCTAATGAACCATCTTTTCCTGATATAACCTCATCTTGTGATGTACTAGATATCACATTTTTTATAGATGAGTATACAGCTGCATTCAGTCTATCCTGTGCTGCTTCTACACTACTTAACTTGGAATAATACTTCTTTATATCAGTGATTTTCCACGTAGCATATGCATCACAAATCATAGTCTTTTTGTCAGACGTCGTTACATTGGTCCGTGGGATATCATAAATTCTTTCTCCCACAAATATTGATTTAACAGTTTGGATATATGGTATCTTAAAATACACTCCCTCATCAGAATGTACGTTTACCAGTTTTCCAAACTGAAATACTAAAACCTCTCTGTCTTTGACATTATAGTTAAAGGAAAAAGCAAAAGTAAGTACTGCTACTATTGCGATAATTGCTGAAATTATACTGCGTTTTAATTTATTTTTCATTATTACCCTCCATTTCTACATCTGCTAAGCTTTTTTCTCCATTTCCAGTAACATATATAACTTTTCCATCACCTATTACGATTTCCATATTAGGTAAAACTTCTCCTAAAGTATCTAAATATAACCTTTGCTTTATCACTTCAGGATTTTTCTGGTACTCGTCATATATTGCATTAAATTTTGCAACTTCTTCACTCGCCTGATTTACTCTCTCTGTATGAGTGGCTTCTGCAGAACTTTTTATTTTTGATGCAGCAGCTTCTGCTTCAGGTATTCTTTCATTTGTATACTTGTTAGCTTCGTTCACTGCTGTACTTGCTCCCTGTTTTGCGTCTTCCACAGCCTTAAAAGCTGCTTGTACTTCTTCAGTTGGAGCTTCTGTATCCTGAATGCTTATATTGGATACTGTAAGTCCTGTTTGATGTTTATCAAGTTCTAAAATTATATCATCTAGAACCTTAGATTCAATTTCGCTTTTGCCTGTTGTCATTGCAGAATCTACATCAACCTGACCAACTGTATTTCTTATCGCTGCCAAAGCAATGTTTTCCAGAAATGCCTCCGGATCACTTGTTGAATAATGATATTTGATTGGATCACTAATTCTATATTCAACATAAAAATCCATATTAATAAAGTTGAAGTCAGATGTTATCATCAAACTATCTTCATATACAGACTCGTCATTATCCATCTGATATCCGATAGGCATACCTTGGGTTGTTCCATCCATTATATAAGACTTAGCTAAAAATGGAATTTTGAAATGCATCCCTGCATTTTCTATTATGGTATTCTTACCCAAGAATGTTGTAAAACCTATTTGCTGCTCTGTTGTGAAAAATATGGAATTTATTAACGCAACAACTAATATAATCACTGTAATAATTCCTATCAGAAAGAGCCGTACCCTTTTTACTTTTTTCACACTTGCCTTGGAGTTACCCTCAATTAAGAAAGCTTCTTTCCAAAAAACAAAAACTACTCTTGCAAAAACACATAACAAAAAAATCACAATAATTCCAGCCATTTTTTCTCCTTTCTAAACTATAAACTTTTCAATGTTCCCTAACTTTTTTCTGAAGTGATAAATCACTCTTTACATTATAATATTTTCTCAGTCTTATGTCAACTTTTAATTATATATGTTAATTATCAAAAAATTTTCTATTTTTTCTTGAATTTGATTATATTTTTTAGTATAATGGTTAAGAGTTGCGGGTATAGTTTAATGGTAGAATCCCATGCTTCCGACCTGGTTGTGAGGGTTCGATTCCCTCTACCCGCTCCATTTCATATTTTATTCAAAAACTGAAAATTCTCACCAAAATTTGAAAATCGATTTAATCTTCTCTAGTAATTTAATAAAAATATTTTTATTTTCATTATACACAATAATGTCATTCGTTTCTTCTGTTGATTCACCTAAGCTATTAGATAAAGTTCTATTTTTAAACAAATTATCAGGATTATATTGTTCTCTTAATTTCTTTTGATATTCTATTTCATTATTCGAATATATTTCTAATAATTTTCTTCTTTTTTCTTCTGAACACCAATATTGTAAATTTAACCCCGATATAATTGCTATTGTTTTTCTCTTCAAATTTTGATTTTTAATAGGAATCTTAGGATCTATTTTAGGTATATAATTTTGGTCCATTTCTCTCTTGAAATAATTTCTTAATTTTCTAGGAATTTTATTATAATTCTCTCTATCTAATATTTCTAAAAAACTATTTACCTCAGAATAAGCTTGTCTAGTTTCAATATTCATAATTTACTCTCCTATACTCATATCTTGTTGTGGTAATTGTTGCTGTTGTATAAAATCTCTTTCAACATTATTTATTTCCACATTTGCTTCACTTATCTCATCAGCTCTTATATCCATTTCTTCACTTATTTCGGAAACTTGATCTATTAGCGAATTATCACTATAATCTTCTTGTGATTCACTTTCAATTTCATTTGATTCTTCTATATCTCCTGAAGAAATATCAACAGACTGTTCTGGATTAGAAGATTCAATTTCTGGATGCTGTTCATTCCATAGTTTTTCTAGCATTTCTTGTTGCATCTTTTCTATATCCCTATTTAAACAATCAGTATCATATGGAGTATATGTGCCATTTTCCATATCTTTTAACATATTAGCGTTTATTTCTTGTTGTTTGGATAATTGATTTTCTAACTCGTTCTTTAAAATGCTAACTACCTTCTCTCGATTGGTTATGTTTTCTGTTATATTTCCTTGTGCTATTGCTCTAAAATCATCTTCTGTAAGAGGGTAATTTCTATTTACAAAATAGTTTATCCATCTATTAAGTGCATCATAATAATCATACACTCCCGTCTCTTCCATCTCATTTATATCCATATTTACTCCCTTTCCTTTTTTCAAAAAATCAAATTAATTTAAACTGCTTCTTTTTTAATATATCATAACCGATTTAATTACGTCAATTTTTTTGTAAAAATTTCAAATTACAACAACAAATAATTGAAATCTAATTCTAATTAATTTATAATATAAGAAAAAAGATTGGAGTTAAAATAATGGAAAAAGAAAAATCAATAAAAAATATACTTATTTCTTCAAAATTACTAATAATAGTTTTTGAAATACTTCTACTATTAATAGGCTTTTATTTATATAATGCCCATGACCACAATTATACTGGTGACTATCAAATGATTAATTACTCTAATTCTGGAGACTTACCACCTTCGTTGCTCGACTCTAATAATGACTACTTATTACTAAATAACTATTCCGAATATAGTAATTTACTAAAAAAAGCTAAGCAATGCGGTTGGAAAGACATCAAATATACATATGATTCTAATTTTTTTGAAAACAATTCTTTAATTTTTACAGAAATTATATATAAGGGCATTGCGCATTTAAATACAGAATTAATTTCTGTAAACGAACATAGTACATCTGTAAATATGGAAATCTACATAAATGCTACTGGAGATACAACCGATGTTATAGGAAAAGCATATTTTATTCCTGTACCCAAAAAAACAACTATAGCAAAAATTAAATATTTATCTGATTACACCTACCAATATGAAAAATTGATCGGAATAATAATTATTCTCATATCATTAATAGCTCTACTTGCTACATTCTTTAAAAAATCTGAAGATAAAAGTATTAAAGGAACAATGCTTAGACTTTTAAAAATAATTATAGCTTCCATAATAATTATTTTTGTATGTATGACTGCTCTAAATGTATATAATAACGCAAATACTACTATAGATAAACCAATTATATATTTATACCCACAAGAGGATACAGATATAACCGTTAATCTACAATATAGCAATAATATAACAGTTTCATATCCAAAATATAATCCAAATATTGGATGGCATGTTTTAGCAAAACCTGATGGCAATTTAATAGACTTGTCTACAAAGAAAAATTTGTATTCTTTATATTATGAAAGTAAAAGTGTTATTAAGCCTAAAATAGAAAAAGATGGATTTGTAATCAAAGGAAGTGATGCTAGTTCTTTCTTAGAAGAAAAATTAGCTGTTTTAGGTTTAAATGAAAGAGAATCTGAAGAATTTATTATTTATTGGTTGCCAAAACTTGAACACAATAAATATAATTATATAAGATTTGCAACCATTGATGAAATAAATAATAATATGCCTCTAAGTATAAATCCTAATCCAGATACATTAATTAGAGTTTTAATGACATATAAGGGATTAAATAAGCCAATAAATGTTGAAGAGCAAAAATTAGATACTCCTAAAAGAAATGGATTTGTTGTTGTTGAATGGGGCGGCACAATGATTAATTAGGAAATAGCTAATTTATTTGTGGCTATTATGCGTTTTCGTCGAACTACTTGTAATTATTGAGACAGGCGAATTTGAATTAAACAAAAGTAAATATTATTTCACGATATATAAGTCGATTTAGTCGGCTTATTTTTTTGGCTTTTAATTATCTTGATTGGTAAAAAAAATAAGAATTAGCCTCAAAATATTGAAAACAGAGGTTTCTGTGATATGATATCTACAGTAAAAAAAGAAATAGCAATAAGTACTAAGATTGAATGGGCTTGCACTTTTAGTAATTGTAAACCAAAGATAAAAAATTGTAATTTGAGAATGGTAGAAAAAAACTGGCATTGCTTATGTAGAACCACATACTGCTGTTATACTTGAAAAAGAAGCCAATAAAACTCATTACAATGTCGGTGCAAAAGTCAGAAAAACAATACTAACTAATTATGAAAGATGACCAATAATTTTTTATTGGTCATCAATTATTCTATTTTATATTTTTTAATTTGCACTGCCTAAATCACGTATTGTATCTGTTTTTACATTATATGCATATATTTCAGATCCCATACTTATTTCTGTATTTCCATCAACACACCTATAATATACTTTAAAAGCAACTTCATTTTCTTCATTAATATCAGGAGGTGTCATCATATCTTCAACTCCAAAATATTCTACAGTACAAGTACCATTTTTTGAACCTTTATTTTTATTAATATATTCATTGACAAATGGAGTTAATTTGTTTGATAAATTAACTTCTTTAACTAGTTCATTCCCATTTATCATGTTTAAGTCTAAAATATATGTTTTTTTCTTTAAAAAGTCTTGATCAGTATCATATGCATTATCATCCATTAAAAGAATATATCTTTGATTGCTATATAACTTGTATAATCTTTTATTTACCAATGATGTTGTTGTTTGATTTTCTTTTTTATTATTTATAGTGTTATCCACAGTATTAGTATTTGCATTATCTTTACTAGAAACCGTATCAGAAATTGTATTTATCTTTCCTTGTAATTCACCAACAGTTTCATTTAGGCTATTTACTTGTGCTTGAAGTTCAGTAGATTTTTGAGTTTCTGCTGTTTTATCATTATTAAGCTTATAAATGAATATTCCCATAACTATTATTGCAATTATTGCTAATATTAAAAAAAACGTTGATAAACTTATCTTTGTAATATTCTTTTCTTCCATGTTCTCACCTCGCTTTCTTTTGTAAAATAAATTATCCATCTATATTTTACCAATTATGCTTTTTTTTTACAATACCATTTGAAAACCTTTTTTAAATCGGAGCTGTTTTTACTATAAAATTGGATTAACGTCTTTTTTATCCAAAAATTCACAAAAATTTCAAAAAAACATATTGCTATAAATTCCCCATTATGATATCATAATTTCGTTCGAAAATGTAAATAATAAAAACAAATGTAAAAATGAAAGGATGATATAAATGAAATTTGATGCATGGAACGATTTTGAAAAAGGTGACTGGCAATCAGAGATAAATGTAAGAGACTTTATACAAAGAAATTACACACCTTATGAAGGCGATTCAAACTTTTTAGCAAATCCAACAGAAAAAACAAAAAAATTGTGGGATGAAGTATTAGAATTATACAAAGAGGAAAAAGCAGCTCCAGGTGGAGTTTTAGATATAGATACAAAAACTGTATCAACAGTTGCAGCACATGATGCTGGATATATAGACAAAGACCTAGAAGAAATAGTAGGACTTCAAACAGATAAACCTTTAAAAAGAGCAATTATGCCATTTGGAGGTATCAAAATAGTTGAAAAATCATGTGAAGCTTATGGAAGAAAAGTTGACCCAGAAGTTGATAAAATTTTCCATACAATAAGAAAAACACATAATGATGGAGTATTTGATGTGTACACACCAGATGTAAGAAGAGCTCGTTCAAATAAATTATTAACAGGTTTACCAGATGGATATGGACGTGGAAGAATAATTGGAGACTATAGAAGAGTTGCACTTTATGGTGTTGATGTTTTAATAGAAGAAAAGAAACATGAACTCGAAGAATTAGATGTAGACTGCTTTACAGAAGATATAATTCGTCATCGTGAAGAAGTTGCTGAGCAAATAAAAGCTTTAAATGCCTTAAAAGTTATGGCATCAAAATATGGATTTGATATTTCAAAACCTGCTAATAACGCAAAAGAAGCAATCCAATGGTTATACTTTGGATATTTAGCAGCAATAAAAGACCAAAATGGTGCTGCTATGAGTTTAGGTAGAACATCTACATTCTTAGATATTTATATTGAAAGAGATTTAAAAAATGGTACTTTAACAGAAGAAACAGCACAAGAATTAATGGATCATTTTATAATGAAATTAAGATTAGTACGTTTCCTTCGTACACCAGAATATAATGAACTATTCTCTGGAGACCCTGTATGGGTAACAGAAAGTATTGGTGGAATGGGAATTGATGGAAGAACTTTAGTTACTAAAAACTCTTTTAGACTACTTCACACTTTAGTAAACTTAGGACCTGCACCAGAACCAAATATGACAGTTTTATGGTCTACAAGATTACCAGAAGGATTCAAAAGATTTGCAACAGATATTTCAATAAAAACATCATCAATTCAATACGAAAATGATGACTTAATGAGAATCACATTAGGAGATGACTATGGAATAGCTTGCTGCGTATCTCCAATGAGAATTGGAAAACAAATGCAATTCTTCGGAGCTCGTGCAAACCTTGCAAAAACTTTATTATATGCTATCAATGGTGGTGTTGATGAAGTAACTAAAAAACAAGTTGCACCAAAATTTGCACCAATTACTTCTGAATACTTAGACTATGATGAAGTAATGGAAAAATATGATCAAATGATGGATTATGTTGCAAAAATTTATATAAAAGCATTAAATGCAATTCACTATATGCATGATAAATATTCTTATGAAGCAATCGAAATGGCATTACATGATAAAGATGTATTCCAAACAATGGCTTGTGGAATAGCTGGACTTTCTGTTGCAGCGGACTCATTATCTGCAATAAAATATGCAAAAGTAAAAGTAATTCGTGATGAAGATGGAATTGCTACAGACTATGAAGTAGAAGGAGAATACCCACAATTCGGAAATGATGATGACCGTGTTGACCAAATAGCAGTTGACTTAGTAAAACGCTTTATGGAAAAACTACGTAAACATCCAACATACAAAAATGCAAAACACACATTATCAATATTAACAATCACATCAAATGTTGTATATGGTAAAGCAACAGGAAATACACCAGATGGACGTCGTGCAGGTGCCCCATTCGGACCTGGAGCTAACCCACTTCACGGACGTGATAAAAATGGAGCTTTAGCTGTTATGAACTCAATTGCAAAATTGCCTTTCGATTCAGCTGAAGATGGAATTTCATTTACATTCTCAATTACTCCTGGAACTCTTGGAAAAACTGAGGATGAAAAAGTTACAAATTTAGTAAATATGTTAGATGGATATTTCGCAGAAACTGGACATCATATAAATGTTAATGTATTTGATAGAAGCTTATTACTAGATGCTATGGACCATCCAGAAAAATATCCTCAACTTACAATTCGTGTTTCAGGTTATGCAGTTAAATTTACTTCTTTGACAAGAGAACAACAAATGGATGTTATTAACAGAACTATTCACGAAAAAATATAATTTTTTCTGATTGGGGACGGTTCCTTTTCCGAAAAGGAACCGTCCCCAATCCAAAAAATGAAAGGATTATGATATGCAAAACAAAGATGATTTAAAATATTATGCAAAAGTACACTCAGTTGAATCTTTCGGTACCCTTGATGGACCTGGAATAAGATATGTTTTATTTTTACAAGGATGTAGCCTAAAATGTAAATATTGCCATAATAGAGATACTTGGGACATAAATGCAGGAGATTACCGTTCTTTAGATGATATTTTTGATAATATTTTGAGATATAAAAATTATATAAGAAATGGTGGCGTTACTTGCTCTGGTGGCGAACCTCTTTTGCAATTTGAGTTTTTAATTGAACTTTTTAAGAAGCTTAAAGCTAAAGGCATTCATACTTGTATTGATACATCTGGTATGGTTGGTTTGACTGATAAAATGAAGGAACTCATTGATTTAACTGATTTATTTTTGATGGATGTTAAACATATTGATCCAGATAAATGTAAAGATTTAGTTGGATTTTCTAATGAAAGAGAGCTTGCTTTTATTAGGTATTTAAGTGATATTGGTAAACCTATGTGGATTAGACAAGTTTTAGTTCCTACGTTTACTGATGATGAAAATGATTTGATTAAATTAAGAGATTTTATTGGCTCTTTGAAGTCTGTTCAAAAAGTTGAGTTTTTACCTTATCATACTATGGGTAAATATAAGTGGCTTGAGTATGGTGATAAGTATGAGTTGGAAGGCGTACGTGAAGCTAATGATGAGGATATTGAAAGAGCTAAGAGGATTGTTTTGGGACCATAGGGGTCGGTTCTTTTTGGTCCCATTAACCTAAAAATAGAGTAGCAAATTCAAAATTGCTACTCTACTTATGCATATTCTCTAATTCTTTGCAATCTCTCTCATCCAAATTACTAAGTCCAAACTCCAGCAAAGAAATCACAATCCTATTAAAAGACAAATTTTTAAGATTTGCAAGATTTTGTACATCATCTACTATATTTTCTGGTAATCTCAAAGTTTTACTAACTCCGCTATGATTTTGTGGTATTCTTAATTTGTTCATATTTGCAACCTCCTTGCAAGTATTCTATAATAAAAGGCTTTGCAAATATGCACCGAATTTCAGTTGCACTATCATTTAATCAAATCCAACTCAAACCAAAACTCAACGCCACCAGCAACATTTCTAACACCATAGCTGTTGCCATAATTATTCATAATAGCCTTTACCAAAGAAAGACCTATACCACTACCTCCTTTGTCACGATTACGAGATTCATCTGCTTTATAAAATCTATTCCAAATACGAACCATATCATCCTTAGAAAATTCCTCAAATGTATTAAATACTTTAATTCTTACCTTATTAGTATCCTCTAGAATTTCATTTTCAATTCTAACAACTTTTTCGCCATTAATCTCAATCGAATATTTAATAGCATTTGTAATATAATTTGTTAAAACTTGTTCAATATAGAAATCATCAGCATAAACCATAATCTCCTTAGACAAATCTATATTTTTCTCTAACTTTACACTCTCTTTTTCCATCATAACAACAGATTTTCTTAAAATTTCATTTTCTAGTTCAACAATATTAAACTCCTTATTATTAAACTCCATTTTACCATATTCAAGTTTCATAAGTTCTAATAATCTTTTAACTAATCTATCCATTTTACTTGCTTCATCTTGGATAACCTCAGCATAAAATTTTCTAGATTCCTCATCACTGTTTACATTTTCAATCAATCCCTCACTATAGCCTTGAATTAATGCAATTGGCGTCTTTAGCTCGTGTGAAACATCAGATATAAAGCTTTTCCTCATTTCGTCAATTTGAGACTTTTCCTCTATATCCCTTTCAAGCTGAGTATTATTGTTCTGCAATTGTCTAATTGTTTCTTCTAGTGTAGTTGATAATTTATTTATGCTGTTTCCTAGCATATCAACTTCGTCATTTGCATAAGAAGATTTATATTTTTGGCTAAAATCTAGGTTTGCCATCTTTTTAGCAATCTGATTAAGTTCTACAATAGGCTCACTAAATCTTCTTGAGACAACAGACAAAACAGTTCCACCAATTATTATGACAAATATTGCAATTATAGATAAAAACTCATTTGATATTTTTACACTTTCATCAATAGATGTAACAGGCATTCTTATATATAAATGATATGAATTGTCCAAATTTGCAACTAGCATTATGTAATTTATCTTTGTTTTGCTATCACTATATTTACTAATTGTGTATTTTTCGTTTCTTTCTAATACATCAGATTGATTTTTTTCTTCTCTTAAAATTGATATAATCATTTCTCCTATTGCAGAGTAAAAGTCTTTGTTTGAGCTGTAAACACTTACATTTTCATCACTTCTTATCAATATATCAAAATTATTATTTATCGCAATTTTGTCTAATTCGTCTGATAGATTTTTTTGTCTTGAATCATCATTATAATATTCATTTATAGTTTGATAAACATTTTCTAATTGCTTTTCTTTATTGTATTCATAGAACTTTCTTAGTACAAAATTGTTAAGTAAAATAAGTGATATAATTATTGCAATAACAATAATACACAAGGATAAAAATAGCTTGGTTCTTATTGATTTAAAAATTCCTATTTCGTTTTTCATAATTAGATTCCCTTCTTAACTGCATATTTTTATATTTTGGCATTCATGCTAAAATTTAAAGTTGAGACAAGTTATGCTTAATCCCAACTTCGTTTAAATTTATTTAATTTCGAATTTATATCCTACTCCTCTAATTGTTTCAATATATTTCCCTTTTTTACCCAATTTATGTCTAATTTTTTTTATATGGCTATCTATTGTTCTAGAATCCCCATAATAGTCGTAATTCCAGACATTGTTTAATATTTTGTCTCTTGATAGTGCTATTTTTTCATTATCAAGTAGATACTTTAAAAGCTCATATTCTCTTAAACTTAAATCAACAGGCTTTCCATCAACAGTTACAGTTCTTCCTTGGTCGTTAATTACTATACCATCATAGTCTCTAACCTTTTCTTTGTCACCATTGATTCTTTTTAAAATTGCTTCTATTCTTGCGACAAGTATTTTAGGACTAAATGGCTTAGAAATATATTCATCAACCCCAAGTTCAAATCCAAATAATTCGTCTTGTTCTTCGCCTCTTGCTGTAAGCATTATTACAGGAATCTGCGATTCATTTCTTATTTTTCTTAACACAGACCATCCGTCTAGTTTTGGCATCATAACATCTAATAATATTAAACTTATCTTATTTTTGTTTTCCTCAAATACCTCAATTGCCTCTTCTCCATCGCCTGCTTCTAGTGTTTTGTAATCATTTTTAGCTAAAAAATCTTTTATTAATTTTCTCATTCTCGCTTCATCATCTACAATTAAAATAGTAGTATTTTCCATTTGTAAGCATCCTCCTTATTTTGATAGCTTTTTTTATTATACATTATCTTTGTGATGATTTTATGAATTTTTTATGTAGATTTATTTTTTTATTTCTATTGTTTTTGTGTCATAAGCTAAACTTACTTTTTCTTTGTTTAATATTGTAACAATATTTCTATTTACTCCATCTTTTAATTCTAGGAATTCATTATAATCTGTTACATCAAAGTAGAAATATATAGAAATTCTAAAACTGCTTTCTGCTATTTCTGTAAAGTATATACTTATTGTGTCTTTTATTATATTTTCATTTTTCATTAAATCTTCATATATTCTTTGTTTTAATTCAACAATTTTCTCAGGCTTTGTATCTTCTACAATATGAAGATTTAATACATATCTTCTGCGTCTCATTTTACTTAAATTTTCTATTGAGCTAGATGCTATTGCTGAATTTGGTATTTGAAGTATAGAATCATCTAATTGTCTTATTCTAGTACTTCTTAATGTCATATCCTCAACTGTTCCTTGATAGTTTTGTACTTTTATATAATCGCCAACCTTAAATGGTTTATCTGCAAATATTATAAATCCACCAAGCAAACTTTTAACTGTATCTTGTGCAGCCAATGTTAATACAACAGTTCCAAGTCCTAGTCCAGTTATTAATCCACTTAGGTCATATCCAATTTCATAGAATACTAAAAATGTTGCAACTATATATATTCCAACTCTTATAAGTCTTATCATCATTTTTGTTGATGCTTCATTTATCTCTTTTTCGCTTTTATCTCTTATTGCTTTTATAAATCTTGATTTTTTAGTCATACTATTTGCTAAACTGTTTGCAATTGTAATTGTTACTATTACTTTATATATTTTGTTTGCCATAAGCATAAAATCATCTGATAATTCAAATGTTGGTCTTACAAATAAAATTGCTACATATATTCCTGTTACCCTAAAAAATGCTTTTAGTGGCATATAAAATGGATTGTTTTTTATTTGTTTCTTACTTTTGTCAAAATTGAATAGTTTTAAAATTACATAAGAAAATAATGGGCTAAATATATCTAAAACTGCTAGGATTATTATTGCTATAATTAAGTCCATTAGTGTTTCAGCGTTTAAGTTTTTTATTATTTCTAGTATTGTGTTCATATTTTCCTCCTTTTGCCCCATTGGGACCGGTTCTTTTTGTGCCAGCGAGAGACCCATTGGGACCGGTTCTTTTTGGGTCCATTTTGGTAAAATTATTTTAATAATTAAAAATGGCCCCAAAAAGAACCGGTCCCAATGGGTCTCACTATGTCATATAATCTTTTAACTTCTTACTTCTACTTGGATGTCTTAATTTTCTTAATGCTTTTGCCTCTATTTGACGTATTCTTTCTCTTGTTACGTCAAATTCTTTTCCAACTTCTTCTAGAGTTCTAGCTTTTCCATCATCTAGACCAAATCTTAGTCTTAAAACTTTAGCTTCTCTAGGAGTAAGTGTTTGCATTACTTCTGCAAGTTGCTCTTTAAGAAGTGTATATGCTGCTGCATCCTGTGGTGCAGGTGAGTCCTCGTCTTGAATGAAATCTCCTAAGTGACTATCATCTTCTTCACCAATTGGTGTTTCAAGTGATACTGGATCTTGCGCTATTTTTTGAATTTCCATTACTTTGTCAATTGGCATTTCAAGTTCTTTTGAAAGCTCTTCTGGGCTTGGCTCTCTTCCTAGTTTTTGTAATAAATGTCTTGATGTTCTTATTAATTTATTTATTGTTTCAACCATATGAACTGGTATTCTTATTGTTCTTGCTTGGTCAGCTATTGCTCTTGTTATAGATTGTCTAATCCACCAAGTTGCATAAGTACTGAATTTGAATCCTTTTGTATAATCAAATTTTTCTACTGCTTTTATTAATCCCATATTTCCTTCTTGGATTAAATCTAGGAATAGCATTCCTCTTCCAACATATTTTTTAGCTATACTTACAACCAATCTTAAGTTTGCTTCTGCAAGCTCTTGCTTTGCATCTTCATCTCCATCTAAAATTCTTTTTGCTAAATCTAATTCTTGGTCATACGTTAATAGTTTTATTCTACCAATTTCACGTAAATACATTCTAACTGGGTCATCTACATTTATTCCCTCAAATGTATCATCTTGTGTTACTTCATCTAGTTTTAAATTTTCAACTTCTTTTAAATCTTCCTCATTTGGTTCATCATCAAAGTCATCTTTTAAAACATCTACTCCTAATTCTTCCATTACATCAAATACTTTTTCTATTTGATCTTGATTTGCATCATCTAGCTCTAATGCAAGTTCTCCATAAGTTAATTTTCCTTTTTCTTTTGCCTTTTTTATTATTTTTTCAACTTTTTCTTTTGCTTGTGCTTTTTCTTCTGCGCTCATTCTTTTTTCTGGTTTTGCTTCTTTTTTTGTAATATCTTTCTCTTCTTTCACTTTGAACTTCCTTTCTAAAAAATTTCTATTTTATTTTAACTAATTTCAAAATTATATCATTTAATTCTTTACCTAATTCTTTTCTTTTTACTGCATCTGTTTCTGTTGAACTTAAACTAATTAGTTCATCACGTCTTTTTTCCAATTTTTCTCTTTCATATTTTCTTAAAATATCCTCTATTGCCTTTGTGTCGTTACTGTCTGATATTCCATAATCTTCTGCCATAATTGCAGTTAAATGATTTTTTATTTCTTCATCCTCTATTTTATCTAATACCAAACTTATATTGCTATCCTCTTTTTCAAGTTCTTCATATAATGCTTTTACAATTTTTATATTTAAGTCATATTTAAAGTCTTCTATTTTCATATGTTCTTTAATCATTTGAAAATTTTCTGGATTGTTTATTAATATTGATATAATTGTATTTTCCCTTTTTATAATTTCTTCTGATACATTGTTATCCACTTTTGTTTCTTTTTTGTGGATAACCACTGGCTTTGGCTTTTCCAAATTGTTTGTTTGAGTCCTACTTGAATATTGCAATTTATTTACTTGTCCAAAAATTGCCTCTTTAGATATATTATATCCTTTTGATAGCTTTTCTATGTATATTTCTTGTTCAATTGTGTTATCAATTTTAGCAATTAGTTTTGCTATTTCATTTAAAAATTTTACTTTATCACTTGCAACTTCCAAATCTAGATTTTGTTCTAAAACTTTTACTCTAAATTCTAAAAGTGATATTGCCTCATTCATCAATTTTTGAAATCTTGCAGAACCATATTTTATAATGAATTCATCTGGATCTTTTGCACCTGTCATTTGGAGAACTCTCATATCACATCCCATATTTTGCATAACTTCCATTGCTCTCATTATTGCATTTTGACCAGCTCCATCTGCATCAAAACCTAAAATAACCTGCTCAGCATTTCTTCTAAGTAGCCAACCTTGATTTGTGGTTAAAGCCGTTCCAAGTGCTGCAACAACATTTGTTATTCCTCTTTGATGAAGTGATATTGCATCCATATATCCTTCTACTATTAGAAGTTTTTTATGGTCATATCTTTTTGCAACATTTAATCCAAATAAATGCTTTCCTTTGCTGTAAACTATATTTTCTGGCGAATTCAAATATTTAAACCTTTTTGCATCTCCTAAAACTCTTCCACCAAATGCTATAACCCTATTTCTGACGTCCAAAATTGGAATCATAAATCTATCTCTATAAAAATCCACATATTGACCGTATTCATTTTTTTTGACTAGACCTGATTCTAATATTTCTTCATCATTAAAGCCTTCTTTTCTAAGTATTTTATATAGTTCGTCATAATTACCCGAAAATCCTAGATTGTAACTTTCTAGTGTTTCATTTGTTAGCTTTCTTTGTTTTACATATTCTTGTCCTGCTTTTGATTCTGGCTTATATAGCCTTTTGTGATAATAATCTGCTGTAAAATTATTTACTTTATAAACTTTTGATTTTAATTCTTCTTTTCTACTATCTTCATTATTAGTTGATTTTGGAAGCACAATTCCCGCTCTATCTGCTAAATTTTCTATTGCTTCTTTAAATCCTATTCCCTCAATCTTACTTATAAATGTAAATACATTTCCTCCTACTCCACATCCAAAGCAGTGAAATATTTGCTTATCTGGTGATACCGAAAAAGATGGTGATTTTTCATTATGAAATGGACATAATCCAAAGTAGTTTCTTCCACTTCTTTTTAAATGCACATATTGTGAAATTACTTCTACTATGTCGCTATTTTCTCGTACTTCATTTAGTATTTCATCACTATAACGCACTTCTTAACCTCTCTTTCCTTCCCAGATTTTTATTTTCCATAATATATTATTCGACGTATTTTACATAATTCCCTCTTTTTTGTTAAATTTTTTTGAAATGGGGACGGTTCCTTTTTGAAAAAGGAACCGTCCCCATTTCAAAAAAAGTCATTCAGTGATTAGGTATTTTCCTCTTGCGAAATTCATAAAAATATGATATATTAAAACAAAAAAATAGGAGGTAATGTAACTATGCTATGGATTATCTTAATTATCGTTGTTGTAATTATAGCTTTTATAATATCTACATATAATGGTCTAGTTCAATCTAAAATGAAAGTTGATAATGCTTGGAGTCAAATCGATGTTCAACTTCAAAGAAGATTTGATTTAATACCTAACTTTGTAGAAACAGTAAAAGGTTATATGAATCACGAACAAGAAACATTTGAAAAAATTGCTGCACTTCGTACATCTTGGGCAAATGCCACAACTGTTGAAGATAAAGCTAAACTTGATAACGAACTTTCTGCTTCTTTAAAAACAATTATGGCTGTTTCTGAAAATTATCCAGAATTAAAAGCTAACGAAAACTTTAAACAATTATCTGAAGAATTAAGTAATACAGAAAACAAAATATCATTTTCAAGACAATTTTACAATGATACTGTTACTATGTACAATACTAAACTTCAAGTTTTCCCATCAAATATAATTGCTGGTATGTTTAATTTCACAGCTCGTGAATTATTCAAATCAGATGACGAAGCTCGCAAAAATGTTAAAGTTGATTTTGGAAAATAAATTTTTCTGATTGGGGACGGTTCTTTTTCCGAAATTTCGAAATGGGGACGGTTCCTTTTTTAAAAAGGAACCGTCCCCATTTCAAAATTTAATTTTACGAAAAGAACCGTCCCCAATACAAAAACAAATCCCCTCAACTATAATCCTAGAAATATCTAAAATATATCTCTCATTACAAAACTCCCTATCTATACCAGCTTTAATTCCTATATCTCCAACAATTCCTTTATTTTGATATACACCCATTCCCATAACAATTGGTTTTTCTGTAACAAAAATTTCTCCACTTAAATTGTTTTCTGTAATTGCCGAATCTATTGCAACAACAAATTTATTTTTTACTATTGGATAATAACTTTTTAAATCTTTCTGACTGCAAATATTGTTTTCTAAATCTCCTATTACATACTTTTCCCCAATTTTTTCTTTTAAAATGCTTCCAACATATGGGCCTATGCTATCCCAAACAACTTTATTTGAGCCAATACATACGAATACAGTTTCCTCCTTGGTAAATTTCATCCTTCTTCTTAAGGCATTAACATATTCTGAAAAATTTTGCATTATATCACCTAAGTTTATATTTTGTAATTTTATAAATTTTATTAATAAAACAAAAAAATATGTATTTTTTATTCTCTAAAAAATACATATTTTTGGCTAGTTGTTGTTTTTGCTTTCATTGTTGTTCCTTCATATATGTCATCTAAAGGAATTGCAAAATTTATCCAACAAGAATATTTTTCATCATTATTATTTACTATATTTATTTTAAATTTCACCTTACAGTTTAGACTTTCTGTTTCAATTCCAGCTTCTTTTAAAATGCTTCCATCAAATGCAACACTTTTGTTTTCATCCATTTTGTAATGTGATACTATGTTATTATTTAAGTATTCTAATGTTATTGGATTGGAACAATCTGTATAAAATGTTGGCTCATCATAATTTGCTTTTTCATTTTCTTCGTTTGTGTATACTATGTTAAATTCTATTTTGTCATTGCCCTGAATATTTTCATTTTGATTTTCTTGTTGCTCGCTATTATAATTTTCTGTACTTTGCCTAGCATCATTGTTTGAAGCATTTTCACTAGTTGTATTATTAGTGTTTGTTAAACTTATCATTCCATCATCATCAGTATTAATACTTCCGACATCTATAGATTCTGATGTATTTGATTGCAATTTTTGATTATTTAACAAGCCTTCAAACACATTTAGTGTTGAATTATCATTATTTGAATTTACGCTTTTAGTCTTCGTGTCCTTTTTTAGTCCAAATTTTAAAATATTTTTATAATTTAAGCTTTTTTGACCAATGCCACTTGTTCCCTCTAAGCTTATATTATCAATATAAAGTCTTTTTATTGTATTTTTATTTGTAAGCTCTTCTCCATTATTTATATATACCGCTATGTCTGTATATTGATAAATACTCATATCTTGAAGATTTTGCTTTTCACTTAAATCTATAGCATTTGCACTACTACATATAAGGATTTTTTCAACTTTAAAAACTTGTTCTTTATTATTTTCAAATACCTGTACATTTTCTTTTGCGAATTTTTTATATTTTACATTTTTGCTTATTATATTACCATATTCAAACAGAAGTATAATTATTATAATAAAACTAGCAATAAATATTGGTATTATGAATCTATCATTTATTTTTATCTTTCTTTTAAAATTCATTTTTATTTACCTTTTCTAATTATAACTTATTATATAAATATTGCATATAATTAAATACTTTATCTGCCCAACCTGTATCACTTGCATATCTTACATTTACTGATTTTGCTGATGTTCCATTAAAATATGTACCTGTAGCTGTCAATTCATCACTAATTTTTGTTCCAGCAACATGTAAATATTTTGTAGATAAAACTTCTGCAACTTTATTTATTGCATTTTCGTAATTATCAAATGATGTTGCACTATTATATGGATCACTATCATACGCAGTAAAACCAAATAAATTATTTTTGTCATTTGCTATTTTAGATGTTCCCCATGCACTTTCGTGAATTCCTATTGATGCTAAAAATATTCCATTTACTTTATATTTTTGCTCAGCCTTGTAAAAATATTCCGCACTTTGTTCAAATATTTTGTTTTTATCACTTAGGTTATTTGATAAAACTGTTTTGAAATCACTAAGTGTTAGTCCACTTGGTACACTTAAGTCCATATCTACATTTAAGTTATTTTTTAATGTTGCTATTCTATTTTTTTCTTTTATCATAGGTGTTACTGCTTCTGATGTTATGTTTGTTGTTTTTAAATATCCTTCTTTTCCATTATAAGCAACTTTTATCCATTCTTCTCCTGCTTCTTTTATTTTTACATTCAAGTATCTTGGAACATTGCATATTGTATTTGAATCATCTTTTGCTTCTTCTTTTAAATCTTCAGCCTCTAGTAGATACATTTGATCATCTATATGTACACTATATTTTTTTAGAAAATCTGATGTTCCTTTATATATTATTTTTGTTACTACTTCCTCTAAAGTCTTACTATCTATTATTTCTTCATTTATCATTTGATCATCTTTATATTCTTGTAATGCTGTTACTTGAATTTTTCCAATTTTGCCTTCTTGTTTTACTTGTTCTTCATCTCTTGGTAAATTAGGGTTGTCCTCATACTGAGTTTCAAATTGAACATCTCTTTGTTCATTTACCATTTTTTTGTCTGAATTTGTGTTCTCAAGCATTACCTCAATTACATCTATAGATTTTTGATTTTCTTCAAATGCAACTATTGTTTGTTCTTCTTTATTGGCTGTATTTGTTGCAAATATACGGTTTTTGAAAAATGAAATTATTAATGCAATTATAATTATGGCTATAAAAAACCACATTATACTGAATTTTATTATTATTTTTCCATTTTTTACTTCTTTCATAAATCGCTCCCTTCTATTTGCATTTTTAAAATCTACTTTTCCATAAATAATATACTACACTTGAAGTTTATTGTCAATGTAATCATTTACCAAAATCTTCAAAATTGCTGCAACAGGTACTCCTAAGAACATTCCAATTACCCCAAAATATCCTCCACCTATTGTTACAGATAAAATTACAAGTATAGGACTTATTTCTAAAGAGTCTCCTATTATTTTTGGATTAATTATATTTGCATCAATTTGCTGTAAAATTATAATTGATACTAGCATAATTGCTGCTTTTGAAAGTCCACCTGTAATTAAAGTAATTATTGCTGAAATTGATATTGCAATTATTGCTCCAAAGTATGGTATCATATTGAATAATCCTATTGCAAATCCAAGTAATGTTGCATATTTTATGTTTAATATTTTCATTACTATTGTTGCTAAAATTCCAACTATTAAAGCATCTATAAATTGACTTGATATAAACTTGAAAAATACACCATTAGCTCTGTAAAAATATCTTTCTATTTTATTTACTGTTTTTTCCTTAAACATTGATTTTGTCAATTTCTTAAAGAATGATAATATTTCATTTCTTTCTGCTAGTATATAAATTGATACTACAAATGCTACAAATACATCAAATATTCCTGTAGCAAAACCTACTACTCCCTTTACATACCCTGTTATTCTGTCTAAACTTAAATATTGTTGAACATCAAAATTTTGTAATTCTTTTAAAGCATTATATACCTTTTCTGTTTTAAAAATTGAATCTTCTGGTAGGTTATTATATGTTTCTATAACCCTATTATAATAATTTTCCATATTTCCTATTAACTCATTTATACTTTCTATTAATACAGGTAATATAAAATTAATTATTATTACTAATATTAAAATTGCAATTACATAAGTTGTAAGAATTGCAAATTTTCTCGCATTTTTTCTTATAAATCTTGGCTTTGCTTTTTTATAAGACCTCTCAATTTTATTTTCTGGAATGTATAGTAAGTATGCCATTAATAGTCCTGCAAAAAATGGTGATACAATTGATACTAAATTTCCTATTACACTTGTTAAATTTCCTATACCATCTATTATTTTGTAAGCTAACATTAAGCAGATTCCTATTGTAAAGAAAAATAACCAAGTTTTTCCATGACTTTTTATTTCTTCTTTCATTTTTTTACTTCCTTTCTGCCCCATTTGGACCGGTTCTTTTTGGGGCATTTTTCCCAAAAAGAACCGGTCCAAATGGGGCAATTACTAAATTTCAATTTCTAACCCCACTGGACAATGGTCACTTCCATATATGTCTGAATAAATACTTGCTTCTTTTATTTTTTGTTTTATATCATCTGACACAATAAAATAATCAATTCTCCAGCCTACATTTTTTTCTCTTGCTTTTCCCATATAAGACCACCAACTATAGCAATCTGCTTTATCTGGATATAAATATCTAAACGAATCTGTAAAACCCGCATTTAATAGTTCTGTCATTTTATCTCTTTCTTCATCGGTAAATCCTGCATTTCTTCTGTTTGTTTTTGGATTTTTTAAGTCTATTTCTTTATGTGCCACATTTAGGTCTCCACACATAATTACAGGCTTTTGCTTATTTAGATTTAATAAATAAGTTCTTATTTCATCTTCCCAAATTTGCCTATATCCGAAGTCTTTCTAATTCTCTTTTTGAATTTGGAGTGTAAATATCTACCATATAAAATTTATCAAATTCTAAGGTTATTACTCTTCCTTCTTTGTCGTGCTCTGGTATATCTATTCCGTATTTTACAGATATTGGCTCTTGTTTAGTAAATATTGCTGTTCCAGAATATCCTTTCTTTTCAGCACTATTCCAGTAGCAATGATAATTATTAAATATTGGCAGATTTAAAATTTCTTGTATTTCTTTGGTTTCTTGTCCTTCTATTATTTGCATTTTTGTTTCCTGTAAGCAGAATATATCAGCATCTTGAGATTTAAAAAAATCTTCAAAACCTTTTTTTAGGCACGCTCTTATTCCATTTACGTTCCAAGATATTAATTTCATATTTTTCGCCTTTCTTTGGAACCATCGGTGGTCATCGGGGTCGGTTCTTTTTGGTCCAATTTTATATGGATATATTATATAGATTTTTTGTAATTTTGTAAAGTTTTTTGAAATTCTTAATCATTTTTTCGCAACCTATTTGACATAACATCGTTTTTCTTATATAATAGACCCTAATTGGGAGGTCAAACCAAATGGATATCACAATAAATAACGCAATACTAGTCCTAAAAAAATATCTAAAAAATCCAACAACAATGGATAAATTTGAACATTCAATTTGTGTTTCTCGGTATGTGCAAAATATTTGCCAAAAGATGGAACGCATCAGTTGATGATGCAATTATTGCTGGCCTTTTGCACGATATAGGAAAATCACAATCAAAAAAAGAAATGCTAAGCTTATGTATGAGAAATAATATTACTATATATGATTTTGAACTTTGGGGAAATCCTATTGCCCTTCATGGGAAAATCGGATCATTTTTATTTGAAAAAGAGTTTAATAAAAATGAACCAGAAAGATTTAATCAAATTTCTCATGCTATTTCTTGTCACGTTGCAGGAAGTGATGATATGAATCTTTTAGATAAAGTTGTTTTTATTGCCGATAATATTGAACCTAATAAGGATTCAGAGTTATATAAACAATTTAAGGATAATTCTATTGATAGCCCAGATGACTATTTAAAATTAATTATTGATAAAAAAATTGCTAGGTCGATTAGTAAAAGAAGAGAGCTTAATCCTATGACTCAGGCAACTAATGAAACTTTAGAAAGATAAAAAAAGCAAATTGAAGTATATTTTCAATTTGCTTTTTTTATTTTAATACCATCCATTACTTTGGAAATAACTCCAAGCAGAAGATGGGCTACCATATTTTGAACGAATATAACTTAATCCCCAATTAATTTGAGTTTTATAATTTGTCATATAATCAGACCCTGCTGATGCCATTTTTGATGCTGGTAATGCTTGTGGTATTCCATAAGCACCTGAGCTACTGTTACGGGTATTTGGATTCCAGCCACTTTCCCTATTCCATAATTTTACTAATGAACTAAAATCATTATCTGACCAACCGTATACCGCACATCTTTCTCTTGCATACTCTTGATATTCTGCAACAGTACCTGTTATTCTTCCTCTTGTTGATCTTTCTGATCTTGAGGTTATAACATTTGAACTTACTTGTATTATTTTGTTTACAGGTTCTTGAATTGTTTCTTCTGAAATTTTATTTTTTTCAATTTCAGTATCATTTTGATATTTCACTTTATAAGTAACTTTTTTCTTTCCCTCAACACCTTCTTGTAAAACTTTGTTTTTTGTAGATGATGCTCCATCAGATACATCTTTTGTTATAGTTTCAAAAGGTATTGTTTCTTCTTCTTCTACTATTTTCTCTGTAATTTGTGAATATGCTCCAAGTATTGTATCTAGGCTTGTTTCAATTCCACTTTCAGATACTTTTGCAACTTCTATTTCTTGATTAGACTTGTCTGTTATTTTTATTGTTTTATTTGATGATATTTCTTCGTCAATATTTGGTGTTACTTTTTCATTATTTTCTAATATTATATTATTATCTTCTAGTATTTCTTTTACATTTTTCTTTGATGTAAGCACAGTCATTTCATATCCATTTGCTAATTGGATTTTTACTGTATTCACTTGTGTTGTTACAGCCATTACTCCAACTCCTGAAAGTAAGACTAATATTAAACTTACTATTATCATTTTTATTAATGATAGTTTCTTTTTGTTTTTCTGCATATAACAGATACCTCCTTTAACAACAGTTTCTATTATACCGCCTTTTTCGAATTTTGTCAAATTTGGTAATATTTTACTTTTTCGTTTCTGTTGTTTGGCATTAGTATATTATATGCTTTTGTTTCCATTTTTATGAAAAAAATTTTTGATTGGGGACGGTTCTTTTTCGGAAAAGGAACCGTCCCCAATCAGAAAAATTATTTTATTTCATTTCCATAATAACTATCAATCAAAATTTGTTTCATCTCAGAAACTAAAGGTACTCTAGGGTTTGCAGTAGTACATTGGTCCTCAAATGCTCTATCTGCTAATAAATCAATTTTTGTCAAAAATTCAGTTTCATCTACACCCGCATCTTTGAAAGATTTAGGTATATTTAATTTTTCATTCATTTCTTGAATTTTAGTAATTAAGGAATTTATTCCTTCCTCAGTTGTATCTGCCTTTAATCCTACTTTTTTAGCTAGTCTTGCATATTTTTCATCTGCTATAAAATATTCATATTTAGGGAAAGATACAAATTTTGTAGGTCTACTACTATTATATTTTATAACATAAGGTAATAAAATTGCATTTATTCTACCATGTGGTAAATGGAATTCTGCTCCTATTTTGTGTGCTAGAGAGTGGTTTATTCCTAAAAATGCATTTGTAAATGCCATTCCTGCTATTGTACTTGCATTATGCATTTTTTCACGAGCTTCTTTATTATCTCCATGTTCATACGCTTCTAATAAATATTCTATTACTAATTCTGTAGCTTTTTCAGCTAACCCATCTGTATAGTCAGATGCCATATTAGATACATAACTTTCGATTGCATGTGTTAATACATCCATTCCAGTATCTGCGGTAATTGATTTTGGTAGGCTCATTACTAAGTCTGGATCTACTATTGCAACATCTGGAGTTAATTCATAGTCTGCTAATGGATATTTCTTATTTTTAACTTTATCTGTTAATACCGCAAATGATGTTACTTCTGAACCAGTTCCTGATGTTGTTGGTATCGCTACCATTTTTGCTTTCACACCAAGTTTTGGGAATTTGTAAGTACGCTTTCTTATATCCATGAATTTTAATTTTAATCCTTCTGCATCTGCATCCGGATGTTCGTAAAATAGCCACATTCCTTTTGCTGCGTCTATTGCGCTTCCTCCACCTAAAGCTATTATTACATCTGGTTTAAAGTTATTCATTAATTCTAATCCTCTATTTACTGTCTCAAATGATGGATCAGATTCAACTTCACTAAATATTTCACAATGTACGTGATTTGCTCTTTTTCTTATATGATAAAGAATTTTATCCACATATCCAAATTTAACCATTCCTGGATCTGTTACTATAAATGCTCTTTCTATATCTGGCATTTTTTCTAGGTAAGCAATTGAACCTGCTTCAAAATATATTTTTTCTGGAACTTTAAACCATTGCATATTTACTCTCCTCCTTGCAACTCTTTTTATATTTATAAGGTTTACACTTGATACATTTGCAGTTGTTGAGTTTCCTCCAAATGAACCACATCCAAGTGTTAATGATGGCATATTTGTGTTATAAATATCCCCTATTCCTCCATGAGTTGATGGTGAGTTTACAATTATTCTTCCAGCTTTCATTTTCTCAGAAAATTCTAATATTTTTTCTCTATCTTCTGAATGGATTACCGCAGTATGACCTAAACCTCCAAATTCTAGTAATCTTTCGGCTTTATCTAGTGCTTCTTCATAATCGTTTACTATATAATAAGTTAAAACTGGGCTTAGCTTTTCCTTAGAAAATGGATAATCTCTTCCAATTCCTTCTTCATATACTACAATTACCTTAGTATCTTCTGGTACCTCGAAACCTGCTTGTTTTGCAATTTGGTATGGACTTTGACCTGGTATAAATGATTTTAGTTTAAAACCTGTTTCGTCATTCCAATCAAACATTGCATTTTTTAATTTTTCTTTTTCCTCTGGATTTACAAAATAACATCCAGCTTTTTTCATTAATTCTTCAAATTCTTGATATATCTCTTTTTCAACTAATACTGATTGCTCTGATGCACATATCATTCCATTATCAAATGATTTTGACATTACTAAATCATTTACTGATGTTTTTAATTTTGCTGATTTTTCAATAACACAAGGCACATTTCCAGGTCCTACTCCTAATGCTGGTTTTCCACATGAATATGCTGATTTTACCATTCCAGTTCCACCTGTTGCTAGTATTAAATCAACTCCTGGATGATTCATAAGTAATCTTGTAGCTGTAACTGATGGCTCTGGTATCCACAATATACAGTTTTCTGGAGCTCCTGCATTTATTGCTGCTTCTTTTAAAATTTCAGCAGCTCTTACTGAACATTTTTGTGCTGATGGATGGAACCCAAATATTATTACATTTCTTGTTTTTGCTGCTATTATTGATTTGAACATTGTTGTTGATGTTGGATTTGTAACTGGTGTTACTCCTGCAATTACTCCTATTGGCTCTGCTATTTCTACATAGTCATCTTCATCATTTTCTCTGATTATTCCTACTGTTTTTTCGTGTTTTATACTGTGGTAGATGTATTCTGTTGCGAACATATTCTTTGTTATTTTGTCCTCATATATTCCTCTTCCTGTTTCTTCTACCGCCATTTTTGCTAATTCCATGTGATGTTCTAGTCCTGCCATTGACATGGCTTTTGTTATGTTGTCTACTGTTTTTTGGTCTAGTTTTAGGTATTCTTTGGAAGCTTTTTTGGCTTTTTCTACTAATTCGTCTATCATTTGTTTTATTTTCATTTCATCTTGGTTTTCTGGCATTGTTTCTCTCCTCCTATTTTTTCTTATGGTTAGTTTATGTAATTTTATTATATTTATTATTTTTTTGCAATGATTTTTGGAAATAATTTTAAAAATGGGGACGGTTCCTTTTTCAAAAAAGAACCGTCCCCAATACGAAAAAATTAATATACATAATTTTGTGGATTATATGCCACACCATTTACTCTTATCTCAAAATGTAAATGTGGTCCTGTTGAATTTCCTGTAGATCCAACTGCTGAAATTGTTTGTCCTTGAGAAACACTTTGTCCACTAGATACATAAATTTTACTGCAATGTCCATAATATGTTTGAACACCATTTGTATGTTGTACTACAACTAAATTTCCAAGAGAGCCCTTATATCCTGCCCAAATTACTGTTCCAGAAGCTGCTACTTTTACTGGTGATCCAGATGAAGCTCCTATATCTAGTCCTGTATGTGCTCCTGACCTAATGCTACTTACAGAACCAAATCTTGATGTTATTGTTCCTGTAATTGGTTTTATAAGGTTAATTCCAAGAGATGCTGTTGATCTTGACATATTTCTAGATGTTGAAAATCCTGATGCATTTCCACTTCCTTTTGATGATACTTTTGATGTGCTTTTTGTTGATGCAACTTTTGTAATTGTTTGTTCAACTTTCTTTTCTTCATATAAGTTCGAAATTGCCTCTTCTGCACTTGAAAAATCTGCTAAAGCTGTATCGTATTTTTCTATTATTTGTATATCATCACAATTTTCGCTATTTTTTTCTTTTAGCCCTTTAACTACTTCTTCTGCAGTTGAAAAATCAGATACACTTAACTTTTCTTCATTATCATCTAATATTGCATAATATTTATAATATGTAGTTCCTGTTTTTGCTATTTTTTGATATATTTCTTCATCATTTGTTGTTATTCCTCTTTTTAGTAAACATAAGTTATACTTTGGCATATCATCTAATTCTACAAATGCTACATTACCATTATCGCCATTTCCATTTTCTATAAAATCATCAATTCTTGCTTGTAATTTACTCTTTTGTGCACAATATCCTACAAGTTCACCATTTAATGTAACACTATATATTGGTTTATATAATAATATTACAGCACCAATTATAAGAAATGTCGCTATACTTACTAATATAAAGAATTTCAAAGAAGTCCTTATTTTGATAAGTACATTTTTCATTACTTTTATCTCTCCTAATACTCAAAATTTTTTTATATTTTATACCATATTTTTTATTTTTTCAATAATCAAATCTTTGTACTTATCTTTTGTTTTCTTGGAATTTTTCTTATATTCTTCTATTTTATGCTTAATTTGCATACTTAAAAATTCCTATGAATTCTATTTGCAAAGTAAGCACCTAAAAATTAATTAACATTTGGAATTTTAATATACTATATAATTTCAAGTTTCGCAAACTTAGCCATAAGTCTTTTATGTCCTACTTTATCAAAGCTGATATCCACTTTCAAATCTTCGCCCTCTGGTTCAGTTTTTGTAATAACACCTTCTCCAAATTTCTTGTGGAATACTCTAACACCTGTAGAATATTTAGATAAGTCAACACTTTCACCTGCTGAAGATTTTCCAAGACCATTTAAGAAACTTTCTGCTGATCTTCCAAAACTAGAAGCTTTTCCAAATACGGAACTTGCTGCAGCTACTGTTTTGCCAGCAATATCATTAATATTATATGACTTGATTTTACCAGCTCCTGCTCCACTTCCATTTCCATAAGTCCAAGCATATTCTCTTTCTTCTTTTGGCTTTTTAATTCCAGTTCCAAATGAATCCTCATATCCGTCTAACAATTCTTGTGGTATTTCTTCTAAGAATCTTGATGGAGCATTACAGCTTGTTGAGCCAAATACTGTCCTCATTTTGCTACATGTTAAGAATAGATTTTCTCTAGCTCTTGTAACACCAACATAACATAAACGTCTTTCTTCTTCTATTGCTTCTGGTTCTCCAATTGACCTAAATCCAGGGAATATTCCCTCTTCCATTCCTACTAAAAATACAACTGGAAATTCCAAACCTTTTGCACTATGAAGAGTCATAAGTGTTACAGAATCTTCTGCTTCTTCTACATTATCTATATCTGAAGATAATGTCATTCCCTCTAAAAAGTCTTGAAGTGTATTTTCTGCTTCTTCTTTTTCAAATTCCATTGCAACTGTTAAAAATTCTTCTAGGTTTTCTAGTCTATTTTCTGCTTCTATTGTTTTTTCATCTTCTAATGCTTTAATATATCCAGATTTTTTCAACATATATTGTATGAATTCTGAAACAGACATTGTATCTTTTTTTGCTCTTGCATCTTCTATTAAATCAACAAATTCTCTAGATTTTAAATATACTCTATTTAGTCCATATAAATTTGCATCTTTAATTACTTCATACATTGAAACTTCATTATGATTTGCTAATTGTTCAACTTGGTCTAAGCTTGTTTTTCCAATTCCTCTTTTAGGTTCATTTATTACTCTTGTTAAACTTAAATTATCTGATGGATTTTGTGCTAATCTTAAATATGAAATAATATCTTTAATTTCTTTTCTTTCATAGAATTTTAGCCCTCCAACCATCTTGTATGGAATTGCTTCTCTTCTTAAAATATCTTCTATTGCTCTTGATTGTGTATTCATTCTATATAATACCGCAAAATCTGAATATTTGTAATTTTCTTCTCTTTTTAATCTTGAAATCTGCTCTACAATAAATGATGCCTCATCATATTCGTTATCTGCTGAATATACTCTAGGTAAAGACCCCTCTCCATTTTGTGTCCACAATTTCTTCTCATATTTTGTTTCATTATTTTTTATTATTGCATTTGCTGCTTTTAAAATATTTCCTGTACATCTATAATTTTGCTCTAATTTTATTATTTTTGTGTTTTTGAAGTCTTTTTCAAAATTCAAAATATTTGAAATATCTGCCCCACGGAAAGAATATATTCCTTGATCATTATCTCCAACAACTGTAATATTTTGGTTTACTTCTGCAAGCATTTTTACAAGTGTAAATTGAGATTTGTTTGTATCTTGATATTCATCTACTAATACATATCTAAATTTTGATGAATAATAATTTGCTATTTCTGGCTTTTCGTTAAATATTTTTATTGTGAAATTTATTATATCATCAAAATCTATTGCATTATTTTCTTTTAATCTCTTTTGATACAATTCATAAACTGTTGCTATTCTTTCTCTTCTAAAGTCTCCATGAACTTTAAAGGCATATTCTCCAGGTTCTAGCATATCGTTTTTTGCATTACTAATTTCTGCTTGTACCGCTTTTTCTGAAAATTGTTTATCATCTATTTGTAGTTCTTTTAAGCATTTTTTTATTAGTGATTTTTGGTCAGATGTATCAAATATTATAAATGAACTATCATACCCAATTTGATCTATATGTTTTCTAAGTATTCTTACACATATTGAGTGAAATGTTCCCATCCATATATCTTTTGCTGTTTCACCAACTAAACCTGCTATTCTTTCTTTCATTTCATTTGCAGCTTTGTTTGTAAATGTTATTGCTAGTATATTCCATGGTAGCACATTTTTTTCTTGTATTAAATATGCTATTTTATGTGTTAATACTTTTGTTTTTCCACTTCCAGCTCCTGCTATTACTAGTACTGGTCCTTCTGTGTTTACTACTGCTTCGTATTGTTTATCATTTAATCCATTTAGTATTTCTGGCATTTCTTTTTCTCCTCCACTTGCTTAATTGGGACCTATTTAGGTAGGTTTTTTTGGTCCCAGCCAAGCATTTTTATTTGCTTTTGTATTATATATTTTTTGTCTTTTGTTGTCAATAGTTTGCGAATATTTGTTTTATCAAATATAAAAAGAAGCTCCCCCCTTATCTAAAATAGATAAAGAGGGGTAATAACTATTATTTAATTACTTTTTCTTATTTGAAATAAACATTATTGAATAATTATCCAATTCCTGAATAATCTTTGCAACAAATATAAATGCCTCTGGGTAAGCTGGAATCCAGATTTTAATCCGCCCATCTTCGTTTACCACCTTAAAATTAGGCAATTTTTTTGCATCTGTCGTATTTTTTAATACCGTTTCCAGTGCCTTATTAAACTGCTTAACATCTTTCGATGAAAAGCTTATTTTATATGTATCACCTGCTTTACTCATCTTGAAAATCTCCTTACATTCAACCTTGCCACATAAATATGACTTGATTTTTTTGCACAGTTTCCGTTCTAATCTCGAGATATAACTTTGAGAAATGTTTGCCATTTTTGCAATCTCGCTCTGTTTTACATTTGAAATCCTATAAAGCATTACCAATCTTTCCTTTGGGGATAAGCAATTTAATACAATATTTATAAGTTTTTCAAATAAATCACTTGATGTTATTTCATCAGTAAAATCACCTGGATGTGCAATTAAGTCTCTGAGTGTAAGTTGATTTCCTTCTGAATCTACATTTAAAGGTGCATCTAAAGATGTTTCTCTAGAATGTTTCTTTTCCTTTCTCATATACATAAGAATCTCGTTTTCTATGCACCGCGCAGCATAAGTTGCAAACTTGATATCCTTTGATGCATCAAATGTTGCTACTGCTTTTATCAAACCTATTGTTCCAACAGATACAAAGTCTTCGTAATTATCCGGAACTATGTTGAATTTTTTTACCATATAATATACAAGTTTTTGGTTTTCTAAAATTATTTTTTCTTGTTCTTCTAAGCTATAAAATGCATCCATAGATAATCTTCCTCCTTTTATTTCAATATAAAATTAAATATTCTACTATAGTGCCTAGCAATTTGCTGATGAGAGATATTATAGTAAAATTGGAAAATTTTGTAAATAATAATTGGTAATTTTTTCCATTCATTTTATAAAATGGGCATTTTCTTTTATGAAAATTAAATTTTAGTTGCTAAAATACCAATAATAAAACCAATCATATTTCCGAACAGCACTCATTCTTCCCTTATAAAGTTTATTTGATTCTGGAATTAATTCACCTGAAACAATATAAAGCATCGCCCCTGCTGCAAAACTTAAATTTATTGCTATAATAGTTTCAGAAATGCTTCCAATTATGGCTCCAAAGAAAGCTCCAATTCCTGTTGTAACACCTGATAATACAACATAGAAAATTACTTTCCATATTTCCATTCCTCCATTTTTCATTGGAACAGCCATTGATATTCCTTCTGGTATATCATGTAAACAAATAGCAATTGCAAGACCTATCCCCAATTTTGTTGATGCTTCAAACCCTGAACCAATTGCTAATCCTTCTGGAAAATTGTGTATTGCAAGTCCAATGCTTACAATAATTCCCGTTTTTAGCAAATTATTTGTTTGTAATTCTCTTTTTTGATTAAATTTTTTGCTTACTAATAAATCACAAAATATCATTGCTATTATTCCTAAAAATATGCCAAATATTACGGTAAGTATATTTGCTATTCCCAAAGCTTCTGGTATTAAATCAAAACATATTATTGACATCATTAAGCCTGATGCAAATGATAGTATGAAACTTAAAAATTTATTTGACACATTTTTGAAGAAACATCCTATTATTCCCCCAAGTGTTGTTCCAAATGTGCCAAAAAATAAGCCTAATAGTGTGGTTTTTATTATATCCATTTTTTCACCTCTACTAGACTTTATTATTATTTATGCAATTTTATTCATTTTTTCTGATTGGGGACGGTTCTTTTTCAGAAAAAGAACCGTCCCCAATCAGAAAAATTATCCTAATAAATCTTTTACAACCTCATTAATTGCTCTACCATCAGCTGCTGCTCCAATTTTAGCCTTAGCCTCTTTCATAACAGGTCCCATATCCTTCATTGAAGTAGCACCAAGAGAAGCTATAACATCTTTTACAATCTCAGTAATTTCATCTTTGCTCAATTGTTTTGGTAAATATTTTTCCAAAACTTCAATTTCTTTATTTGTTTGTTCTATTAAATCATCTCTTCCGCCTTTTTCAAATTCTACTAAGGCATCTTTTTTACCTTTAACTTCTTTAGCTATAATTTCTATTATTTTATTGTCATCAACTTCTATTCCTTTATCTTTTTCAATTTGTAATATTGCTGCTCTTACCATTTGAACAGTATCTTTTTTTATTGTATTTTTTTCTTTCATAGCTTCTTTTAAATCTTTCATTAATTCTTCTTTTAACATTTTAAATCCCTCTTTCTAATTTTATTTTTTCTCTTCTTCATCCTCTTCTGTTGTTTCATAACCTTTTCCTGTTTTGTTTAAAATTCCATTTATACTATTCATTATGTCCTCTAAATTTTCATCAAAATCGTCTCTTTTTACTTCTAGCATTTTTATTCATCTCCTTTTATTTATTTTCTAAAAATAACTTTGTTGCATTTTCAAAAGTTGCCTTTGCAATTATATCTGGCTCTACTCCCTTAAATTCCGCTAACTTTTGAACTATATATTTTAAATTACTTGAATCATTTCTTGTTCCTCTAACAGGCTCTGGTGCTAAATAAGGTGCATCTGTTTCTATTAGCATTTTTTCTATTGGCACCATTTCTACTATTTTAGGTGCATTTTTTGAGCTTTTGAATGTACAAGTTCCTCCAAATGCTATATACAAACCTGCTTCTAATCCGTGTTTTACAAGCTCTGGATTAAACGGGCAACAGTGTAGTACTCCTGATTTTTTCAGTTTGTATTTTCTTATTATTTCTATTGTATCATCTATTGCTTCTCTTGAATGTATTGATATTGGCATATTTAATTTGTTTGCTAATTCTATTTGTTTTATAAAAGCTTTCTTTTGAAGTTCTTTATTATCATTTCTCCAATAATAATCTAATCCAATTTCACCAATTGCTACATTTTTCTCATTTGATAGTGCTAATTTCTCGATTTTCTCTATACTTTTCCACAGTTCTTCCTCTGTTTGTGGAAGTTCTTCTGGGTGAATTCCAACTGCCAAATATATGAAATCATATTTTTTTGATAATTCTATTGCTTTTTTTGATGTTTCTATATTACATCCCATATTGATGCATCTTGTTACACCTGCGTTTTGCATTTTTTGAATTACTTCAGCTCTATCTTCATTAAATTTTTCATCATCTAGGTGTATATGTGTATCAAAATATTCCATCTTTGCTAATCATATCCTTTCTTTATTCTCACAGTTGCCTTTGTATTGTGCATCAACTCATAAATTAAACAGAAGCTATTTATACAAAACTGTTACATTAGCTACCGCATAATCTTTACAATGTGATATGCTTACATCTACATTTTCTACTTTTCTATCTTTTAAAAACAATATCTCTGTTTTAGGCCTTCCCTGCTTATCATTTACAGTTTCTACATCTTTCCATGATATTGCAAATTTGTCTTCTACGCCCTCAGATACTGCCTTAAATGCTGCTTCTTTTACCGCAAATCTTGCTGCATAGTGTTGATATTTATTTTTTCCTTTGCTTTCACAGTATTCTATTTCTTTTTTTGTATATACTTTATTTAGGAATGCATCTCCTAATTTTTCTATACTATCTTGTATTCTACTTATTTCTATTATATCTACTCCACATTTAACTTTCATATTTTTACCTTTCTTACAATATGTATTATACTATACTGTTGGTTAATTTTCAAGAATTTTGTTGGTCAATTTTCAAAGGTTTTATTGATAAGCTTAAAAAAAGAGAAAGAAGCTCTGCTCCTTTCCCTACTATTTCATACTCATTATAAAATTAACAATATTAAATACAAGTGTTGCAACCAAAACTAATACAATAAATCCTGTTAATTTTTCATTTTTTTCAATCTTCAGTTCACTATATAAAATATTATATTTATTTTTAACATCATTATACAATTTCTCAATTTCAAGAACATCTTTAATATAAGTATAGTACAAACTTCCCATATCATCGGATGTAATTTCTTGAATCCATAACTTTTTAGTAAAATCTATAAATTTCTTTCTCGTAACCTCAATATCTTTTCCTTCTTTGAATTCATAATTCAATTTTTTTAGATAAACCTTTAAATACAAAGAAAGTATATATGTATAAAAATACTGATTTTCGTATTCTGATGGCAATACTGTATAATTATTTATGTCGCAGTCTGAACTTAAAAGATTTACACCAAGTTTAGAAATTCCTACTTTTGAATATTTAGAAAGCCCTATTACCTTTGAATTTTCACACATTACAGAATTCGTATTGCTATCGTTTGAAAGTATATTTACATATTTTAAAAAGTCAGTTTTTATATTATCAAAAGATGTACTTACATTCCATGCATCTTGTTTTATACAAGTATATGAATATGTGTAAAATCTTTCGATATCTAAGTTTAATTTTAATGACTCTATATTAGGTCCTGTAATATTGTTTATAAAATCTTGAAGTGCTTCTATATTCTCAAATGAATTTGCTTGAACTTTTATATTATCATAATTTCTTAGGTTGTTTCCTTCTTGATTTATGTCTCTGAATTTATAATTAAAATTCAAAACATCTGAAAATTCTTCGCTTCCTTCAATATTTGTTTTTAAATATAAGAAGCATATTCCTGTATTAAACAATACTAAGCCTATTTTCTGTATTTTGAAAAATATACTATTTTCATCTACTGTTTTACCTTGAATATCTTGCTCTAATTCATATTCAAATGTTACACTTGGATATCTACTTAAAACAGCCGCTCTTGTTTCTATAGGTAATTCTTCAAATTTGGCCTGTTTTGTTCTATCATCTAATTCAAATGTTTTAAACAAAAAGTCCTTCATTTTAGGTAGAAAATGTGTATATATTTCTAAATCCTTCTCCTTTTTAAATACCCTTAACTTAAATCTTGGGTCTCTTAATAATTTTAATATATATTTACTATATTTACTTTCTTTCATAGTAAATGTTTGTATAAAATATGTATATTGATATCTTGTCTTTAGCTCCATTTTTTTTACTCCTTTTTTTCTGATTTGGGACGGTTCCTTTTGCGAAAAGAACCGTCCTCAATTAGAAAAGTTATTTATCACAATAATAGTTCATATTCAAATCTTGTCCTAAGTGCCATTTTCCAATAAAGTCTATCACTAAATTATTATCTAAATTGTATGTTGGTTCTATAACTGTTTTTCCTTCTTTGTCTATTGACCCCCATACTCCATCTTTTTTTACAGCTAGATAGCCATATTGGTTTTGTTCTTTTGCATCATCATATATATAGTCTATAACTACATTTCCTTTTGAATCCACATAACCATATTTTCCATCTTTTTTGCTTAAGAATAAATTATTTGATGGTAAAATATCTTTAATTTCTTTTTCCTCAAATTTGAAATTGTAGTATTTATATTCTTCGCCTTGTTTTATTTTCATATAGCCATCATCTGTATTTAATTCAGATAATATTCCTTCTATTTTTATTTCAAAATTTGAATTTAGTATTTTTGAATTGTAATTTTCATCTTCTGCAATATATATTCCGGCTTTTTTGTTATATTTTATTTCTTTATATTCAAATACTACTTTTTCGTTTTTGTCTTTGTCTATTAGTCCTGTTTTGCCATCCTTTGTTACTGCAAATATGTCTGTATTTATTTCTTTTAAGCTATCATATTCAGCTTCTATTTTGACATTTCCCTCAAAATCCATTAGTCCGAATTTGTTTTGCTTTTTATATATTATACCACTATTTGCAATTTGTTCTATTTCGTCAAATCCATCTGTTATTACTTTGTTTCCTTGTTTATCTATTAATATTTGTTTTCCATTTTCTTTTACTACAAAATATTTTTCTCCATATATGTTTTCTACTTTCTCGTAATTATTTTCTAGTACTTTTTCTCCAGATAAACTAATAACTCCATATTTTTTTTCTTGGTTTATTGTTATATAACCATTTTTGTAATCTGTTCCTAAACTTTCGATGTCTGAATATTCTGTATCTATTATTTTGCTTCCTTTATCATTTAAAAGTCCTTTTTTTCCGTCTTTTTCTACTATTATGCTGTTTTCTACTCCTTTTAATGTTTCTATGTTATCATAAGTAGTTGATGCTATTTCTTTTCCATCTAAATCTATTAATCCCCATTTGCCATCTTTTTGAACTTTTAAAACATTTTTTTCATACCAGATGTTTTCTGATTCATCATAATTTTCTAATGCTTCTATTTTGTCGTAATTGGTTAATATTTCCTCATTTTTGCTGTTTAGGGCTTTTGTTTTGTAGCTTCCATCTTCCTCGTTTACATCATATGTACATAAAAATACGTCTTTACTTTTATCTATTATGATTGGCATTTCTTGATACGTTGGGTATATTATATTTTCTCCTTTTGAATCGATTACTCCCCATTTGTTTTCACTGTATAGTGCAAAGTAGTCGGTTTTTTCTATTGGTTTCGTATTTTTGGCTTTTGTAAATAGTTTTTTTATTGCAATTATCGCAATTATTATTACTATAATTGCTATTATGACTGCAAATACTTTTTTGTAGTTCAGCTTTGCTTCGTTGTCATATCTTCTACCTTTGCTCATTTTGTTCCTCCAATTATATATTATTTTTCAAGTTTATTCTACTATAAAAGTTTTTGGTTGTCAATTTTTTAATTTACAATTTTTATTAAAAATTTATAAAAAAACCATTGACAAATATCACTATATCGTGATAAAATTATATCTGAAGGGAGGGAATATATGCCTGTTTTATCAAGGTTCTACGGCATTATCATAAGAATGTATTTCCAGCAAAGCGAACACAATCCTCCACATATACACGCTATATATGGAGAACACGTAGCTGCAATTGATTTTCAGAAAAAGAAAGTTATTGAAGGCGAATTACCACAAAAAGCATTAGAATTAGTATATGAATGGATTGATATTCACAAAAAAGAACTAAAAAATATATGGAATACACAAAACTTTAAAGATATAAAACCGTTAGAATAAAATGTAATTATAAAAGAGGTGATAATTATGTTTCATAAAATAAATAATGTGACTGCACTTAAAGATTACAAATTAAGTATTCATTTTGCAGAAGGGGCAACAAAAATTTATAATGTAAAAAATTTAATAGAAACTAATAAAATGTTCGAACCTTTAAAAAATAAAGAATTATTTAACTGTGTTGAGGTCGATATAGGTGGCTATGGCGTTATATGGAATGATAAAATAGATATTTCGTGTAACGAATTATTTGAAAATGGAAAAAATATAAATACCCCATTTGATGGTTTAATGGCTCTTAGTGATGCAACTATAATTTGGGGATTAAATGAAAGCACATTAAGAAAAGCTATCTCTTATGGTAAATTAATATATGGTATAGATGTTTGTAAATATGGAAAACAATGGATTATTTCTATTGATGCAATGAAAAGAGAATATGGTATACCAAAAGAAAAATAAGCTAAAAATACGAATTTTTAGCTTATTTTTCTTTTTTACTTTTCCTTAAACCCCACACCCAAAACCTCTCTCGAATTAGTAATAATTAAAAAAGCTTTAGGATCGATTTTCTTAATTTGTGTCTTTATTTCTGCCAAATCATTTCTACCAATAGCACACATTAAAACAAGCTTTTCTTTATTTGTATACATTCCTTTTCCATAAATTCCTGTCACTCCCCTTTTTATATTATTTTCGATAAAAGTAGCTATTTCTTTATTTTTATCAGAAACTATAAACAACAATTTTGTAAAATATATTCCTTCAAATAATATATCTATAACTTCCCCCATTAAATATATAGCAATGGCTGAATATAGACCTATTTCTATTTTTCCTAAGAAAATGACATTTAATAAAACAATTCCAAAATCTATTATTGTTATTAAATTTCCAGTTCTAAATGTTGGCTTATATTCTTTTATTAAAATTCCTGCTAAATCTGACCCTCCTGTTGATGAGTGTGCTCTTAAAATTAGCGCCGTTCCCAATCCGTGTTAAAATTCCTCCATATATACAAGCTAAAATTTTGTCATTAGTTAGTGGCTCAAACCTGTCTAATATATCTATAAATACAGATAAACTTATTGTTCCTATTATTGATTTTTCCAAAAATCTTCTTCCTATTTTTACTGTTGCAAATAAAAACAATGGTATGTTTAATGCAAGTATTGTTGTTCCCATTGGTACTTTAAATAGGTAATATATTATTGTAGCTATTCCGGAAAAGCCTCCTGAGGATAGTTCATTAGGTAGTAAAAATAATGATACTGCCATTGCCATTATAAATGAACCTAGAATTGTTTCTATTATTTGAATTATAAGTTGTTTAAGCTGCATTTGCTACCTCCTTGCACCATTAGGACCATTAGGACCGGGTCTTTTTGGTACATTTTTTTGATTATAATTAGTATTTGTCATTTTTATTTTTTTATGCTTTTTATTATTTTAACTACATACATTACTATATTTTTTCATTAAGTTTACATTTTAGTTACATTGCTTCCTGCAATTGAAAGCGAGTACAAAATGTGTTATATTTTAATTACAAGATGTAATATACATTTTTTATCGATTATAAAACGAGAGGATGAAAAAAATGATAAATAAATTTAAGAAAAACCTAGGAATAACGTTAATAGCGTTAGTGGTTACTATTGTGGTCTTGCTTATTTTAGCTGGTATTTCTATTAGTATGCTAACTGGACAAAATGGAATTTTGAACAGAGCTACAGAAGCAAAGGAAAAAACAGAAAAGGCACAAATTGACGAATCTGATAAAATGGTTCAAATGGAGGCAATGGTTAAAGCTGCTGGAAAATCTATACCTAATCCATCAAATTATGGTGAAAATCCTAATGCACAGGCAACTGCCGATGGTGCTGGTAAATATTTTGCTTTGCCTGATGGTGCAAAGTATATAACAGGAACTGTTGATACTGGTGTAGTTGTTGAAATAAAAGGAAGTGAGTTCGTTTGGGTTCCTGTGGATGATGTAGTTTTGGATACAAATAGAATCTCAGATTTACCTACTAGTAGTGAAAATGGTATTTCAAGTGGAAAAACCTATACTCCAATGGCTGTGAAAGTTGGAGATGATTATAAGGGAATTTTGTATAATTTTGATGAAAGTACTAGTTGGCTAATGTATGGTAAAAATGAGAATTATCAAGGAAATTCAAATGATTGTAGAGAACCAGATATATTAGCTTCTTACGATGGTGGAATTTATGATACTGTGGAAGGAAATATTACATCTGAAAAACTGACAAAAGAATATAATCTAATGATAGAAAGTGTATTAAAATATAAAGGATTTTATGTAGCCCGATATGAGGCTGGACTAGATACAAATAACAATATTGTATTCAAAGATGCGAGCATAAGTGGTAATATTGCAACAGTAGATGCTAGTCAAACCGACACATCTAGTTGGTATGGATTATACAAAAAAATTAAAACATTTGCAACAACAAATAATAGTAAAGATAAAGTTGTAAGTAGTATGATTTGGGGAAGTCAATACGATGCAATTATGAATTGGATGTCAAAAACCGGAAAATCAATCGTAATAAAAGATGATAAAAAAATAAATACTGAATCAACTACTGGTAAAAATAAAAACGATATACTAAATAATATATACGACCTATATGGTTGTCATAGAGAATGGACAATAGAAGCCAACAATAATAATAGCAGAATTTATAGAGGAGGAAGTTTTGAAGCTAATATTTTTCCATCATATAGAGACATTATGGGCCCAATTGCTCTGTCTAATAGTACATCTTCTCGTGCTACACTTTATATAAAATAAATTATCAAAACCCCGAAGCATATTCAACATAATGCTCTGGGGTTATTTCTATATTAAAAAACTAGCATACAAAGGAATTGACTTAATTCCTCCTGTTTCTCCAAAATTTTTAGTAGACAACCTAATACTATAAACAGGCTTATACCTACTAATATAATAATTTAAATGCTTATCATAATTTGTCAACCAAAAATGTGATTTCACCACGTTTTTTGTTTCAAAATTCGTGATTGTATCACGTTTTTTCATTAAAAATTCGTGGTGAAATCACGTTTTTCCTTTTTAATCTTATTTTCCCCTACTTTCTAAGCTTCTTCACACATTTCTCCAAATTCTCCACCAAATAATCCACCTCATCTCTCGTATTAAACTCCCCAAAAGTAACTCTCAAAGCCCCTCTAATCATATCCTCATTCAAACCAATAGCAGTTAAAACGTGAGATGGGGCTGGGTCTTTAGAATTACATGCAGACCCACTAGAAGCACAAATCCCAACATTATCTAGCTCTAAAAGCAAATCATTTCCGTTAATCCCCTCAAAAGAAATATTACTATTTCCAGGAAGTCTGGCATTTACCGCACCATTTATTTTAATATTAGGTATTTTCTTAGTTACTTCTTCTACATAATAGTTTTTAAGTTCTTTCATCTTTTTAATATGCTCATCAAGTCCCATATCTGCAAGTTCAGCAGCCTTACCAATTCCAACAATTCCTGCTACATTTTCGGTTCCTGCTCTTTTATCTCTTTCTTGATGTCCACCATTCATAAATTTCTCAAAATTAATATTTTCTCTAACATATAATGCTCCTATTCCTTTTGGTCCATTAAATTTATGCCCAGATAAAGAAAGCATATCAATTCCCATTTCATGTACATTTATTTTTACATTTCCGAACAGCTTGAACCGCATCAGTATGAAAAATTATCCCCTTTTCCTTAGTAATTTGAGCAATATCTTCTATAGGTTCAATTGTGCCTATTTCGTTATTTGCAAACATTATACTTACTAAAATTGTTTTGTCTGTTATGTTTCTTCTTAATTCATTTAAATCTATAAATCCTTGGTTATCTACATTTAAGTATGTAACTTCAAATCCTTGGTTTTCTAAGAACTTACAGCTTTCTAAAACTGCGTGATGTTCTATTTTTGTGGTAATTATATGATTTCCTTTTCTTCTATTTGCATAAGCAATTCCTTTTATGGCTGTATTATCTGCTTCTGAGCCACATCCCATAAAATAAATTTCTTGTTTTTTAGCACCAATTAGTTTTGCAACTTTTTCTCTTGCTTCCTCAATTGCTTTTTTAGAATCTCTTGCTAATCCATATACAGAAGATGGATTCCCATAATGCTCGCTAAAATATGGCATCATTTCTTCTACTACTTCTTGCTTTACTTTTGTTGTTGCTCCATTATCAAAGTAATATGTATTCATAATACCCAAACCTCGCTTTCTTAGATATCTTATTTTTATAATATTTTACATTTAGACTTAGTTTATTATATTATTCTGACAAAATTTTGTGAATTTCATCCATCTTTTCCATTGCAGTTTTGTAGCCACATTTATAACATTTTTCAATTTGATTGCTATCTAAAAAGCCTATTTCATCATCAGTTGGAATTGTTAATATAAAATCACTTTTTTCTACATCATCCTCAATTATTTTATTTCCCATAATGTCTATTGCTCTTAGCACAATATCCATAACATTACTATTATTTGTAATTTCTATTGGTGCAAAATTTACTGTTATGACCTTATTAGCCCCACATTTTGTAACCTCGCTTACAGGTATATTATCAATTGTTCCACCATCTAAAAATATATGATTTTCATATTCATAGGGACAAAATACCCCTGGAAAACTGCTACTTGCCCTAACAGCTGCACCAACTGGTATATCTGTTATATATTTATTATAACTTTTATTTTTCTTTTCCTTAGACGTAAAAACATATTCTTTACCATCTTTTATATCAATTGTTGGAATAACTATAGGCATTTTCATATCAGACATTTTATAAATATTTTTTCTGTTTGCAAATTCGTTATATAAATCCTCAATTGAATTTCCATCATTTATTCCAGATATATTAAACTTTTTATTTACAATATACCCACCAACGCCATTTATAATAGACCCAGCACCCATACTTGTTATTGTTTTTCCATATCTTTTAAACAATTCATATATATGTACTGGACTATACCCCATTGCATAAAGTGATGCAACTAAGCTTCCTGAACTTGTTCCTCCTATTACATCTATTTTTATATTTTGTTCCTCAAATGCTTTTAGTACCCCTATGTGCACTGCTCCTCTTATTCCTCCACCAGATAGAGCTAAACCTAATTTCATTAATTATCATCTCCTTTTTTTCTGATTGGGGACGGTTCTTTTTCGGAAAAAGAACCGTCCCCAATCAGAAATGTCCCAAAAAGAACCGGTCCCAATGGGACATTAGAAAAAAGTAGCAATGTTCTTCTTAAACTCTTGCTACTTTTTTTATTCTATCCTATTTTTTTATATAATATACATTTTCAACTGTTACTTGTTCTTTGCTATAATCTCCTATTTTATCAGGATAATTTTCTTTTTTTAATTTTGATATGTCTTGAATTTTGTTACCATTGTTATCAAAATACATTTTTTCCTCATTATCTATTATTACAATATAATCATCATTTTCTGTTTGAACTCCAGGCTTTTCTATTTTCGCAATTTCTTTCATTTCAGATGAGTAAAATTCGCTTGTATTTTGGCCTTTTTCTACTGCTTGAATTATATTTTTTCCTTTTATTTTTTGCAAAGAACTGTATTTCATATCTAAAACTACTTTTCCATTGCTGTTTATTACCCCAAGATTTCCGTTGTCGTCTGTTGCAACAAAGTAGGTTCCGTATAAATATTCTATATATCTATAATTTTCATCTACTAATTTGTTTCCTTCTTTATCTATAATTCCATAATATGTTATATTATTATTCAATATAGTCGATATTTGATAATCTGAATTTTCTGTTTTATATACTGTTCTATTATAGTTTATATCTACTACATTTCCTTGATTATCATATACTTTATTATTTGTTCCTGCCTTTGCATATAGGTAAATTCCCTTTGATTCTATTGAGTCTTGCTCAACTTCTACAATTATTTTTCCATCTAGTTTTGCTACACCATATTTTTTGTTTTTTTGTAAAATTATTATATCATTATCATCATAATATGTCATAGCTTGATATTCATTTTGAATTATGTTTTTTGAGTTTTTATATAATCCATTTTTTCCGTTTTCTGATGCTATTAAATATATATTTTTGTCATCTTCTTTATTGATTCTTTCTATTTCACCATATTTTGTATCTAATATTGTTTTTCCTTTATATGATATATATCCACATTTATAGCCATCATCTGTTTTTACATATACTATAAAGCCTGATTTTTTATATTGGTCTTTTTCTGTATAATATCCGTCTGATAATATTTTATCATATTCTGTTTTTACTATTGTATTTCCTTTTATATCTATAACTCCATATTTATCATTTTTAGATACTAACATTTTTCCCTCTGTTGGTGATAAGTTTTCTATAGAATCGTAAATATTGTCTGTTATTTTTTTGCCATCTGTATTTATTAATCCATAAAGCCCATCTTTGCAATAAATTAATGTACTTTTTTCGTATGCTAATGTACTTGCTACACTTTTTAATTTTATTGGTTCAATATCTTCGTATTCTGTAAATATTTTTTCATTTTTAGAATTTATTATTTCTGTTTTTTGACCATTGTAACATACAAATACGTCTTTTTGTGGATTTGGTAATACTATGTTTGTATAATTTGCATCTATTACTTTTTTTCCATCTTTGTCTATTATTCCATATAGATCATTTTCCTGGTAAATGTAGTAATTGTATTCTTCTACACTTGCTATTTCGTAGTTATATTTTTGTGTGTTTATTTTTTGGGCTATAAATATACCTGCTAAAATTATTAATATTATAAGTATTGCTATCAAAATCTTTTTCTTCATTTTATTTCCTCTTTTCATTTTGATTTTTCTTTTATTATAATACAATATATATTAAATAATTTCAAGTGTTTTTTTCGTGAAAAGAAACGGTCCCAATGAAAAAAGAAACGATCTTTTCGCGAAAGGAAACGGTCCCAATAGAAAAAGAAACGGTCCCAATACGAAAAAATTGCCCTCTTTGTTTCCAAAAAGGACAATTTTTATTTATTTAATTATAGAACAAATTTCTTTATTACTACAACTCCTCCTGCTATTACCGCAAGTGATCCTGCTATTACTATGAATATTGTATAACTCTTGTTTTTACCTGTTGGTGGTGTTATTGTAATTGCCGAATCAGAGTTATCATTTTCACTTGTTCCTCCTTGAGCAACTTTTTGGCTATCTCCAGCCTTATAACTTCCCATAGCACTTACATATTGAGTTGTGTATGTTGGATTAGTTATTCCTATAATTTCTGAGTAACTTAGCCATCCTAAATCGTCAGTTGTATTCGTACTTGGTAATAGTTTGTTTACTGTTACTGTGTAATCAGCCTCAGAGTTTCTTCCTCTTACTGCTTCTGGTATTATATATTGTGTACTTGCTTTTAAAACTTGATCTTTATAATCCTTTTGATTTTCTTCCATAACACCATCTACATAGTAATTTTCTTTCGAGTAGCCATCGTTGTTTGTATATTCATTATTTGTTACATCTATTTTATCTTCTGCTGCTGTTGTATCTACATAATTACATTGTTTGTATGATAAATAGTCTACTATTTTTGTAACTGCTGTACCCACAGGTTCTGAAGAACCTTTTCGTCCAAATCTGTAATATTCGCTTGACGCATAATCTATTTCTGATTTGTTCTTTGCTGTTAGTTTGTATGTTACTGTTACAGTAGAACCAAATAAGTTTGTATAGTCTGTTTCTATTTTTGCATATGATTTGGTTACTCCTGTTAAGAATTCTGATACAGTTTTTATCTCTGGATTTCCATTAATTAGGTTCGTTCCATTTGATAATGTAAGTTTTACATTTTTTATTGATTTTTCTAGTTGTATATCTAAATGTGGTCTTTCTATTATACCAAAATTCATTCCCGCACAGTTTGGTTTGAATGGGTAATCATAGTCTTTGCTGTGTTCCTTTAAGTATTCGAAGTTTACATCTATAGCTTCTGAAAGTGCTTGTATTTGTCCTTTATTAAAGTTTACTTTTGAACTATAATTAATCTCCTTTTGAGATTCCGTTCTCATTTTTATTATCTCTGTATCTGATTTTCTTCCATTCTCGTCAATATAATATTTATCTGTTGCAATTGAGTTTGTTCCTCCCATAACATCTAAATACCAGCTTTCTTGTGAATAATTTGCTGCTGCTCCAGTTAATATTGTAGACTTATAGTCCATTATACTTATATTATTTGCTCCTCCATTTACTATAACTTGTGTTCCATTACTATATGTAAATCTTAAATAATATTCTCCAGTAACTACACCTTTTAACTCATATGTTCCATCATTCTTTACATCCACTTCTCCTTCTTGTGGAGTAAATTTCCATATATTTCCTTCCTGTCTTAAGTAATTTCCTTCTGTACTATATAACTTACTTACAGATTCATCATTTTTATTTAAAAGTGCTACTTTAACTGCTTTTACCTTTCTCTCACTATTATCATACAATCCATTTCCTACTCTCGTATGATCTCTCGCAGATTCTGCTGTTTGAGTGTCCTCAAATACATTTCCAGAAATAGTTCTTTGTTCTGCTAAAGTTAATCTTAATGTTATTGTTCCACTACTTAATTCTTGATTTGCTGTTCTATGTTCATGTTTTACTCTATATGGACTTGGTTTATATCCCCAACTATAATCATATCTTTCATATATATGGTATCCGTTTGCTATTGCTACTGTTGCACAATCTTTGTATATATTTGGGTTATATTTTGAACCTTGGATTATTTGTTGTAATCCTGTTTCTTTTACCTTAAATCGAATTGGAATTGTTACATTACCTCCAGGTCCTATTGGACTTATTGAGTTTTTATATTTTACATTTCCTCCACCATTTCCTTGCCAGTTGCCATCACTTATTTCATACAATTCAGAATTGAATGTATTTGTTAATGATGTTATATTTAAAGATTTCTCCATATATACATCTTCAATATTTATTGTCATTGTATTTGTTATTGTTATATTGTAATCAACATATACTTCAAATTTATTTTCTGATACTGTATTATTATATGCTATATCTGATGGATATAATTTTTGTGTAAACGATGCTGATGAATTTTGAATCGCTACCCTATCATATATACCAGGATTTTGAGGTATATTTTGTACAATTGCTTTCTTACCATATTCGTATGTAAATTTGTAATTGCCTTTCTGTAATATTACTTTATCAAGATTTTCTATTATTGAATATTCTTGATTTACCTTCTTCATCAATCCTAAATTCAATGTTTCTATTGTATAATTATCATCATTATAATATTTCGCTATACTTTCTTCTAATGTACTTGCATCTGGTATTGTAGTTGCTATTCCTGAACCTGTTGCATAATTATCATTGCCCCATTCATGGCTTTCCAATGCTCGTGATGCATTTCTACTTTCAACTGCTAAATCGGCTCTAACTGTTGAATATGTACCATTATCAAATGTAAATCTTACCATATAGTCTCTTAAATCCCAATATAGTACTTGTTTAAAGAATGTAAAGCTATAACTTCCATCACTTCCTGTAGTTGTACTTTGTAATACTGTTCCGTTTTTCTTTATGAATTCTACCTTTATTCCAGATAATTTTTGGTCTCCACTTCCGAAAACATTATCAAATCCATTTCTTTTTCCAGATGGATTTTCTTGCCATACAAATCCTGTTACATGTCTTATCCATTTTTTATTGTTTCTTGTAAGCTTAACGCTAGCGACATTATTGTCCTCTTTTCCTGCTGAATTTACTCCAACATTATATGATCCACAATCTACCCAAGTAGGATGAGATGAATCTGAACCATAATTATCTTGTTGAGTTATATCATATCCTTTTGGTGTTTTATATTCCCAAACATGATATGTACCTCTCTTTATTCCAGCTAGAGTTAAACTTTTTGTTACTGTTATAGATGATGGACTATTTTGATATTTTGAATCTTTTGTTAACCAAGTTCCATCTTGATATTGTATATAGAAATATGCCGTTAAGTTTTGATCAGTCTTATCAGGATCTTTTTTCTCTACTGTTAAAGAATATGCTTTTTTATTTTTTATTGTTGCCTTTGCTTCATAGGTTGAACTTCCCTTCTTACAGCTTATAGTCTTTGTTATTGTTTTATCTGACTTATAATATAAATTCTTAGATTCTACTTCTTTTACTGTAAATGTTTGAGATGTATCATACATTCTTATATTTTTGATACTTATCTTGCCATTCGAATTTGTATATATTGTTGTTGCCGTACTCGTCTGACTTCCGTCCGATTTTATATATTTTTTGTGTGCATTATCATATATAGTAAATCCTATACCTTCTATTCCTGTACTATCATCTGTATCAACTTTGCTTAACTCTAAGTCTACATATTTTTGATTGTAGAACTTAAATGTAACTTTTGTTGGCTCGCTTCCATCTCCACCTTTTACAACAGCTGATTTAGTAGTTGTTGTTCTCGATAATAATGATTGTAAACTTAAATTGTAATTATTTGGTGCACTTGTTTCTGTTACTGTATATGTATCTGGTGGTAATCCTTTTACTGTTTGTTTTGGTGTTACATTTGTTGCTACTACATGTCCTGCAGAGTCTTTTACCGTAAATCTTGCTCCACAAGTACTTGAAAGTTCATAATCTGAGCCATCACTTTTTTTCTTTTCATTATCATATTTTCTTATTATTAATGATCCTGCATATACTGGTCCCCAAGATACTGATTTTGAGCCGTCTTCTTCTGATGTTGTCGTACTTGTTGTATGTTTTCCAGCTGTTTGGCAAGCCCCTGCAGATGTTGAAATATTTTGGTTACTACCATTTTGGTGTTGTCCTGAAATGCTTACACAACTTGCACTATAATCATTTCTCCAGTTTTTAGTTACTTTAGTAGCTTTACCTACTGTAACATTTACCGTAACCCTTGTTACTGCTGTTACTGTTTTAGGAACTTTTACATAAAATGTTTTATTCTTTCCTGATGTCCATGATATAGCATTTCCACTCGCATCACAAATACTTGCTGATCCAGTTCCAGCAACTGTCGCTGTTATAGATGAACCTTTTATAGAATAATTACATTTTACTTTATATGGTCCAACTATATTATAACTAGAATTCAAATAAGTAAATTTCTTTGAAGTAGATTCTTTAGTTAATGTTATTGTTTTTAGAACTGATGTACTACTACTCGTTACATAGCTTCCAGTTGATGTACACCAATAGGTATGATCTGCAACTGCGCATTGGTGTGCTCCTTCCCAAGTACAATGCCAACCATTACTTAACTGACCGTTAGCACCTACCCAGTTAATTGTCTCATACCATCCTGCATTACTAACAGTTGTTCCAATTAACACTGTTGCCATTATCATCATCATTATTGTAGGGAATTTCTTATTATATTTTCTTATTACTCTTATAAGTAAATATACTCCTCCACCAATTAAAATAATTATCAATGTATTTCTATATAATCCTGTACTTACAGAAATAAGTATGTCTGCAGAATCGTAGTCATCTTCACCTTGTACTTTATTTCCTGCTGTTGAATCTACATCTTTTAAGTTTTTAGCATTACTACTTTTTGTTATTTCTGCACTATTTTTTGTAATTCCAACAGAATTACTTGTTACTGTTTTTGTTAAATATAATTTTAATGTTTTACTTTCCCCAGGTGCTAAAGTTTTTGAAGCTAAAGATGTATTTTTTAAACTTCCATCTTTATTAACAGTCCATCCATTGCTGTTAGAATCATCTAATGTTAAACCATCTGGAAGATAATCTGTAACTTCATTTGCATATCCTTCAAGTGTTCCTTCATTTGTTACTATTATGTTATATTCTATTTTTACAATTGAACCTTCTAATTGTTTCTTTGGAATTTCTACTTTTGCAAGTGAAGTATTTTTATAGCTATATTCTTTATCTCCCTTAGAATTACTTACTGTTACTTTACTAATATTTTTCTCTAGTTTTAAGTCAAATACTTTATTCTCAATTAATCCTAAATCTATATTTTCTAAATTTTTATTTAATTGTAAAATATCTGTAATTCCTACTTCTTTTGCTGCGCCATCAATAGTTACTTGAGATTTATTAGCATCATTATTTAACCCTTCATCTACACCTTTAACCTGGTATTTTGTAATCTCATATTTAGATGTATCATATTCGAATAAACAATAATATCTTCCTGCTGGTATATTTTCAAACTTATATTCACCATTGTTGTTTGCTTGTACAATCATCTTTTTATTATCTATTGTAACTATTGAATTAGTTTCTGCATCAAACAATTTTACTGTTGTTCCATTTAGTCTCTTTTCGTTTTCTATTCTTCTTCCGTCTCCATTTTCGTCTAACCAAGTAATACCACTTATGCTATATGTTGCATTTGAATTATTGCCATTATTATTGTTGTCACCATTATCATTATTGTCTCCACTATTATTGTTATTATCTCCACCATTGTTATTTCCGCTATTATTGTCATCACTATTGTCACCTTGATTATTATTGTTGTTATTATCATTGTTATCATTGTCATTGTTTCCATCATCTATATCGTCTTTTTTTCCATCAATATAATCCCAGTCAACATTTGTAATAGCTGTTACTTTAACTATATTAGAAGTTACCGTATTTATTGTAACACCTGATATTGTTGCAAAATTGGAAATCTCTGTATTTTGATCAACCTCATCTACTTTAACCTTTGCCATTATAGTTATTGTTTTTCCAGCTGGAATTACTGTCGTTATACTAATGTCATCTTGACTATCTGTCTTGACTGATAAATCCAATTTGTTTTCAACTAAATCATATTGTAAATTTGCTTCTTCTTCAATATCATAATTTTGTATGTCGTTTTTGAATTCTCCTTCTTGAACTGTTTCTTCCTTTATATTATATGATAAATATGTAGCTTCTACTCCTGTTAAGCCTTTTGGTAAATTATCTGATATTGTTACATTTGTTCTAACTTTAGATTCATTCTTTACTGTTATTTTATAAGTTAATTCATCATCAGGTTTTACATTTTGTCCTTCTTGGTCAAGAGACATAGTTGCTTTTACATATTGTGGATATGCATATATTTTATTTTCGTTTGATATATATCCTGTACCATCAACAGTAGCTGTTGCAGCCATTTTTAATTCTATTTGATTTTTGTTTTCCTCGTAATTTGCTCCTGAAAAACGAATCATTATACTTTGTAAACTATTTGCTTTTATACTTGATATATCTATTTTAAATTTATTGTCTTCTATTTTTCCATTATCAGTTTCATTTTCTGAATATATTACAAAAGAAGTATCATACTTTAGTTCTTCAGGTATTTCTGTTGTTTCAATGTGAACATTATTCAAATCCGAATCTGTTAAATTTGTTAAATCAATTTTATATGCAAATTTATCTGTTCCACTTGTTTGTGCTTTAAGTTTTACATCTATTTTTGCTTGTAATATTTTATTTTTCAATGTATATGTACCATAATTTTCACTATCTACATTTACACTTATATTATTAGAAATATCTGCACTTTCTATTTCATTTTCTAAATCTCCTACAACAACCTCATAATATTCACTTTTTGTCTCTCCTGGCTCTAATGTACTAATATTTTTAAATTGATAATTTTTTACAGTTTCATCTGTAATATAATTGTATACTAAATCATCTTGTATGTTATAAACATACTTTTTCAATTTTTCATCCCAATGTTTTCCACTTTCTACCGTTGCATATTTTGTATAATTAGGCACTTCACCTGTAATTGCTATATTGTTAATTGTTTCATTTGTGTTATTTTTTACTGTTACTTCATATTTTATGACTTGTCTTTCGAAAACAGATTGGTCATCTATTTTTTCAGAATCATTTCCTGTTTCCTTTGATACTATTTCTTGTCCAACTTGTGCGGTTGCTGTAACACTTAAGCCATTATTTTGTTTTAAAGTTTCTACTTTTGATAACACTCTTGCTGGTTCATTATTATTTTCTACTACTGTTTCCTGACTTGCATTACCATTGTTTTGTTGATTGTTATTATCTTGACCATTATTTTCTTGTTCAGCACTATTTTGGTTATTATTTGCTTCCTCAGTTTTATCTTCTTTTTTAGTTTCTGTTATTGCTTGTAAATTAACAGCAATTTGATTTACACCTGTTTCATTATTTTTTCCAATTTCATTTGTGTATTTTATGTTGATATTATCTGAGTAGCTAGTAAATTCTTTATTTAATATAATAGTTGCTGGAATTACTACATTTGTTCCATCTATCATATTATCAAATAAATACTCTGTCTGTGTTCCTTCAATTTTTGCTACAATTACTTTTTTGCAATCTTGATTTTCTACAACATTTACATCTTTTAAGCTAAGTCCATTTGCATTTAGTAAATAGCTGTCTCCAATTACAATTTTTTCAACTGCTGATGGTAATTCAATTTGCAATTCTGGATTTTTAAATAAATTGCAATCACTTTTTGATGTTACTAATGTTGCTGTTATTTTTACATCATTTTGAATGTTACTTGTCCATTCTGTTTTATCTATAGATGTATTTACTTTAGTAACTGCATCTTTTATTTCTGTTTCATTTACTAATTTATTTTCTATATCTCCACTTGTTAATTGATGTTTTGTTACTACATATTTATTGTTTAAGTCTTTCATATTTGGACTTATTGCTTTTGTTTCTTGAATTCTTATTATTCCTTTATTTGCTGGTTTTGAGATTTTGAAGTTTAATCCTGTAACTTCATTCTCAAAATCTAGTGTTATTTCAGTATCATCTGTTTTATAATCTTTATTTATATCTAATAATATATTTTCATTACTATCTAATACTTGTAAAGTTCCTTCGTTTCCTAATACTCTTGTTAAATCTTGTTTATTTATTTTTATTTGTTTATATGTAATATCATTTGTTTCTTTGTATTCATTATCTTCTGTTTTAAATTCATTTGTTTCTTGTAATGTTATTTCATCATCAATTAAATTACTTACAATTACTCTATTGTTCTCAGAAAATTCTGTTGAATAATTTGTTCCATTTGATATATTTGAATTTATATATCCATTATAAATATCTTGTGTATTTATTTTTGTTGAAACAATGTTTCCAGATTCTTCTAATGTTATTTCATTATTAGTTAAATCTTGTATTCTTCCAATTTCCTCATTTTGGCTTTCATATCTTATAAGTACTGGCATAGTAATTTTAGAATTTTCTTCTGTTAATTCTATTTTTTGATTATAATAGAATATTATTTCATATTCATCATAATCTGTTGTACTTCCACTATAGATTTCCCCTTTTTCATTTGCTTCATTACTGTCATATATATGTAAAATCTTACTTTCTTTGTCATATTCATATTTTGCTTCTCTTTGTTCATCTTTTCCATTTGTTGCTTTTGAAGAAATAGAAATAACGTCTATTGTGTCAGGTATGATACCATTAATTTCTGGTATTTTTAGATATGTAGAGTTTTCTTTTACAGGACTATAGTAATCTTCTGTATATGATGGCTTTTCTTTTAAGTTAAACTCAATTAAAGATTTTTCTTGTCCCTTTTCCTCATAATTAAATTGCTTTACTAAACTAAAATTAGTTTTTACGCTTGATACAATTTCTTTACCATCTTCATTATATAATGCTCTAGAGATAAAGATACTTGCACTTATTGCTAATATTCCTATTATTACTGGTATGATGTATTTATCTAAAAATTTAATAATTTGTTCTTTCATCGCCATTTCTCCCTTCCCTATCATTATATTTTGATATTTATTTTTTTTCAATATGGGCATTTTTGTATATTTCGAATTATTACAAAAAACTTCTTAAATCTCTTTACGGAAGCTACTTTGACCAATTTTCAACAGCTATTTTTTAAGTTTATATTACAATTTAATTACATAATAAAAAAAAACGATATTCCCTTACGGAATACCGTTTTTTTATCATTTCACATTATTTTTTTAATGCTTTTTTCTTTATAAATACAATTCCTGTTGCTAATACTATTAATCCTATAGTTCCTGCAATCCAGTAAATTGGTCTCTTATCACTACCTGTTGGTGGTGTAATTGTCAATGTTGTTTTATCTTTAGCTAGTTCCCAATTAAAGCTACTCTTTAATGATGTTAATTTGTCAAGTGAAAGTGATGTTACTCTTGCTTTGTTTGTATAAGCTGTATCATTATCTTTAGATAATAATGATGTTACTGTATAGCTCATACTTTCTGTTGCTCCACTTTCAAATTCTTTCCAACCAGTCATCTTTAAGCTGTTTGTTGTTTCTGTACTTCCATCTGGGTTATTCTTTGTAATTGAAACTTCTACACTTTCTGTATTTCCATCCGAATGTACTACACTTGCAGTTGAACTTGCTTTTGTTGAGTCATAATTGTATTTTTTATCTAATTCGTCTACAATTTCATTTACTTTTACAGCTTTTAAGTATACTTCACCTATCTTTTCACCATATAAGTAGTATTTTCCATAGTCTCCTGAACCTTCAGCTTCTATGTAATCTTTATCAGATTGATTTTCAATTTTTATCTCATATGTTGTTTCTAATGCAGAACCATAAATTAGACTTTGATCAATTTCTAATTTAGCATATTTACTTCCGCCTGTTATTTCATCTAGTGCTGTTAAATATGTTGCTGTTCTATCTGTTGGATTTGCTGATACTAAAGTTGTTCCTGTTTGTGCTGTAAGTTTAACATTAGTTATCTTTTTATCTAATTTTATTATTGTTTCTGGTTGTTCTATTAAACCAAAGTTAAATCCTCCGAAAATTGGTTTTTGTGTATCTGTATCTTTTTGAACATCTGTAGATGTATTTACATCATTTTCAATTGAAATACCTGTCATTGGAGTATATGCATTTAAGTTTGAAGGATAGTCTGTTACAACATTTCCTGATTTATCATATACTGTTCCATCATCATTGTATTTATAGCCATCAAATTTAGCTCTTTGAGTTAAGTCATCTGCTGCTGTTGAATAGTTAGTATTATTTAAATATTTATACCATTCAACTATTTTCTTTTGAGCTTCTGTTTGTTTTGAAGCTACTACTCCTGTTATTGCATTTAAATCTTCTGCTTTAGCTTCCATAGCATTTTTAATTGTATCTCCAGCTCCATTTGATTCAGTATTTATAATTGTTGATTTATAATCATTTGATTTTATGTCTGTAGTTGTATTATCTGCTTTTACCATTTTTTGTGTACCATCACCATAAGTAAATCTTATGTAATAATATCCTGGTACAACACCTTCAAATTCATATGTTCCACCAACTTGTGTTGTTGTTCTAGCTTCTGGTTGACTTACATTTAATTGGTTATTGTTATATTCATCTACATATAATTTTGTTACTGTTGTTTTATCCGCATTTAATAATTCAACTGTTACACTTTGAGCTCTATTTTTTTCATTGTCATCCATTATACCATTTCCAAGATTTGTTCCTTCATTTTTACTTTGTTCTGTTTTAATATCCTCATATACTGTACCAGAAATCTTTCTTCTATCTCCTAGTGATAGTTTTAAGTATAATGCTGATGATTTACGAGATTTACTAATTGTTTTGTGTACATAGTATTTCTTGCTATTAGATTCACTTGTTACTGGATAAATATTAGTTCCTTTAGCTCCATCAAAGTCTCTAACACTTTCATTATTTACCCAAACATTATCTGTTCTTAAATATTCATGATATCCTAAAGCTGTAGCTATTGTAGGTGCATTTTCAAGTTCACCTTCAGTTACTTTTCTTTCTAGTATTCTTCTTAAAGCTTCATCTTTTATTCTAAATTGGATATATGATGTTTCTGTTTCTTGTTTTCCTATACCGTTTTTGTAAACACTATTTTCATTATTTACGTCATAGCTTGCTACTCCGTCTTTATCACTCCATAGTGCAAAATCAGATTTATCTGATGTATTTTCGTTAGTACATAATTCATATCTACTTGTATCATATGAATTTACTAATGAATCTAGATATAATCTTTCTTCTGTATATAGGTCATCTAAGTACATTGTTTCATTATTCTTAACATCAATACTATATACCACATATACTTTTAATTCGTCTGTATTGTTTGCAACATTATATGCTATATCTGTTGGATATATTTTTCCTGTATATGATTTTGTTGAATTTTGTTCATTTACTGTTGGTACATATTTTGATTCACTAGCAGGTGCATCGCCATATTTATATGTGTATGTGTAACCTTTCATATTAATTTTAATATATGCTAGGTTTTCATCTACAGTATAGTCTGCATCATATTGTTCTAGTAATCCAAGATTAATATTTGAAACCTTATATGTTGCTTCATCATAGTAATATGCAAGTGGTGCATTTTTCAATTCGTCTGCTGTTGCTTTATTATCTTTGATGTCTCCATATACTTTATTATTTTCAGCTACTAATTTGTCATTTTCTAAATTAACAACTGTTTTGCTTGTTACAGCTTTACCAGGATTTGCTCCTTCTACTCCTGTTAAGTTATTGTCATCTAATTTTGCTTTTGTCATTTCATATTCTTGAGCTTTTGAGTTAACTTTTGCATCTGTTCCTGTAAATGGATTTACTACTACATAACCACGTTCTTTTACTGTACCATCTTCATTATATGTAGTTTTGTTATTATAAATAAATTCTACATATGCTCCATTTAAGTCCCAATAATAAATGTCTTTGTCTTCATCTGATACTGCATTTTTCTCTGTAAATTTATAGTGTCCATTTGCATCTGTTACTGTTGTAGCAAGTAATTTATTATTTGCATCGTAAAGGTTAACTGTTATTCCTTCTTTTAATTTATCATTACTTTGTTGTCCATCATAAATATGATTTATTTGGTTATCTTTACGGTCTGGATTATCTATCCAAACATCTCCTTCTATTCCTCCAACAACTTTCTTGTTATCAGCTTCGAATTTGAATGTTCCATCTTCTGGGAAATTGATATCAATTTCTTTGTTTCCTAAGTATACCCAATCTCCTGTTAATGAGCTAGATCCTTCTGCTGCTTGTTTGTATCCATCCTGTTTTGTTATGTCATATCCACTTGGTGTTTCTGTTTCATATAAATAATATGTTCCATATTTTAATTTTTCTATTTTTGTTGATGATGGGTATTCTGTAGCTTTATCTCCATAAGTTTTATCTCCTGCTGCATCTCCTGATATCCATCCTTTCGTTCCATCATTTAAAACTGCGTATAGTTTGAATTTACCACCTGATAAAACCATTCCTGTTGTTTTATCTTTTTTGATAATTTCTGTTGTTGCAAGTGATTTGTTTGTAATTTTAACAGTAATTTTTGAGCCTGAACCTGGCTCTAATGCTTGTGAACCTACAAATACCCAATCTCCTGTTAAATCTGTTGAACCATTAGAGGCTTGTTTATATCCTGTTTGTTCACTTAATGCGCAATTATCTGGAGCTTTTGTTTCATATATATAATATGTTCCGTATTTTAGATTTTTTATTTCTGTTTTTGCAGAATATTCTGTTGCTGTTGTTCCGTATGTTTTTTTAGCCTTAGCATCTCCTGATACCCATCCTTTTGTTCCATCTTTTAATTCTGCATAAATTTTAAATCCTGCACCATCTAATTCTTTACCTGATTTTTCATCAACTTTTGATATTATTAATGTTTTTAATCCTTTTCTCTTAAGAGTCCAAGATACTTCTCCATCTACTGTATGTGGTGTGTTGTCATAAACATATAATCCTGTTTGTTGTTGTTGACTACCAACACATACTGCTATTCTTGCATTATAATATTCAAATTTTTCTTGTTTTATACTTACAGTATAATTTCCTTCATCTGGTAATTTAGCTGTTTCTACTGCTAAGAAAAATTGTTTACCATCTAGAATATATTTTCCTGATTTTGCCTCATTAAATTTATTTGACCAATCTTTTTTATCTGTTGACTCTGAAGAGCTCCAATATATTTCTTTATTTGAAGAACTAGTCCATTTTGCACTACTTACTGTAATACTATTTATGCCTTTACCTGCAAAAGATATTGTGAATGGTCCCATTATAGTATAAGACTTATTGTTTATTGTAACTTGCTTTTCTTTTTCTTCTACAGTACTTTTAGATATATCTTTTATTTTTTGATAGTTATTATATTCATCTATTTTTCCTTGAGAGGCAGGATTTTTAGTACCACTGCCTGCCCATTCCATTTCATTTATAATAGCTGATTCATTAACAACTGTTCTTTCTTTTATTGCCTCGTACAAAGCATTTTGTACATAAAATGAGTTACCATCTCTAGAGGCTTCTGCTGCTAATCTACCAACTGATGTTTTTGAACCATCTGCATAAGCTGTTTTTGATTTTTTTGGTGTTGTATTGATAATTGATTCTACCTTTATTCTTCCTTTTGCTTCATCAAAACCAACATCAAATACAGAGTGTATTGTGTTATTCATACTTGTTCCAGAATATCCTGATTCTTTATGCCAGAAACATGTTAAATTTCCTTGACTATCAAGTCCATTCCAAAAAGCTCCACCCATATCTATTTGTTTACCTAACAAATCTTTTGCTTTAGCATTCATATATTGACTTTTAGATGGATTGTAAAGCGAATAGACATTACCTATTAATACATATATAATTGTTAAAAATGCTATACTTGCTATTGCTGTTATAATTTTATTTTTATATTTTTTTATCATCTATTTCACCTCCACCTTATATTTTCTTACTTAAATATTTTTTGTTTACTAAATATGCTAATCCAGCTAATACTACTAGTGTAATTATTGTTGTTGCAACATAATTTACTAATGCTCCTGTACTTACACTTATGATTACATCTGCTGAACCTTTTTCGTTAGTTTCATCTTTAATTCCTAATTCATTTGAACTTTCTGTTATTTCAGCTTTGTTGTTTACTAAACCTGTATTTGAATCTGTCATTGTTTTTGTTAATATTAATGTTAATTCTTTAGATTCTCCTGGTTCAATTTTTGTATTTGCTAAACTTGTGTTATATAGGTTGTTTCCTGATATATACCAATCTGAATTTAAACTTGAGTTAAAGCTTAGGCTTGATGGCATATAGTCAACAATGTTTCTTGCATATCCTGCAACATCACCTGTATTTGTAACTTTTATTTTGTATTCAATTACTACAAGTGAACCACTTAGGTTTTTAGATTTTATTTCGGCTTTTGCTAATGTTGTATTTTCTTTTTGAGCATATTCTGATGTTTTTGAATCATTTTTTACTGTTATTTTTCCAACATATTTTTGTAATTTTAAATCAAATGTGCTTCTTAAAATTAAACCTAAATCTATATTTGATATATTTTTTTCTAGGTTTATTGTATCTGTAGTTCCTGCTGTTATTGTGTTTCCATCTATTGTTATTTCTCTTGAAATTGCATCTGAATTTTCAGTATCATTAGCACCTTTTACTTGATATGTTGTTGTTCCATAAATATTTGTATCATACTTAAATACTATTATGTATTTTCCTTTTACTAAGTCTAATTTGTAAGTTCCATCGTTACCTGTTTTTGTTGTGGCTTCGACTTTACCTGTTTCGGCATTTATAGCATTTACTTCGATGTCTCCTTTTAATTCTTCTGTACTATTTCTTCTTCCGTCTCTATCACTATCTAGCCATACTAATCCTGAAATAGTATATCTTACATCATCGTCATCATCACTACTACTGCTGTTATTATTATTTTGATTATTTCCAGAGTTGTTATTTTCGCCACTATTGTTATTGTTGTTATTTTCTCCTGAATTATTGTTACTATTGTTTCCATTATTATTGTTATTTTCTGGTTCAATTACAGGATTTTCTGTTTTATTAACTAAAATTGTTAATTCATCATCTTTTCTTCTACCATTTTCTTCATCAGAAACTTTTAAAGTATTTGTTATTGATTCTGTATTTAATGCATCTACTTTTCCAACAACATTTATTTTTACTGTTTCACCTGGTTTTAGTGTTTGTTCATTTTTTCTTAAATTGTTATATGATAATTGTCCTAATATATCTTCTTCTCCTGCTTCTGTAGTAATTTTTGCACTTTCTACATCTAGCATTCTATCTATATTATATTCAAGTGAAATTTTATGTTCTTTTTGTTCATTATTTGTAATTGTTGCTGTAAAACCAATTTTATCTCCATCATTTAATTTATCTGTAGAAACATTTATTGCTTTTCCATCTTCATATTCCCCTTGTTGTTCAAGTTTTAGGTTTGTTGAATAATCAGTTACTGTTCTTGTTAATTTATTTGAAATATAGCTATTTTTGTTTGATGTTATAACTTCTGCTAACATCCATACATCCTCTGTTTTATTCTCTCCTAATGAATACTGTGTTGATGGAAACATTTCTATTTTTAATGAATCTCCTGCATTTATAGAATTTACCTTTAATGTCATTATTGATATTCCATCTTTTCCTGTTTCAACACCACTAAGTGCTACATTATCTTCGATTTCTTCAGTTATATTAGCATCTGGTGTTAAGTTACTAGAAAATGCAACTTTTACATCCATATCTTTTAAGTTTTGACTTGTTGTATTTTTAATTACTAATTCAGATTTTACTGTTCCACCACTTGTTAATTCTATCTCATTTGATGAACCATTGAATATGTTTACTTGTAATTCTGCACTTTTAATGTTATTTTTTATTGTTGAAATTGTTTCATTTAATCCTTTATCTTCTGAAACAACTGTTATAGTTCCTTGAGTTTCTGTTCCATCTATTTTTTCATTATTTAACATATATACAGATGCTTCATATTCAAATGTTTTACTTTCACCATTTTTTAGGCTTGAAATTGTTCCTAATGTAATTTCATTTGAATTTGAAATTTCGTAGAAATGTTCTTTAGTTGTTGTATTATAATATGGGTTTATTCCTTCTTTTTCTACTAAGTTCCAAACATATCCATTTTTTTGATTTGCTTTTACTGTAACATTTGTATAATCTTTTCCAGTATTATTTGTTATTGTTACTTTATATTTTATTGTTTGTCCTTCATAGATATTATCATTATCTGATAAACTATCATTTCCAACTGTTGCACTAATTTGTGTATTTAGTCCTGTTTTTGTTTCGTTTGTTACAACTCTTTCTTCTGAACTTTCTGCCATACTTGTTTTTGTTGCTAATACTATGTTTGATGTATTTGATTCAGTATTTCCTTGATAGTCACAACTTACAACTGATGAGAAGCTTCCTTTTTTGTTGTATTTTAGATTTTCTGGTACTGTTACTGGTACATTTAATTTTATAACTTCTTCTTTTTCCATTTCATCTACTACAACTTTGTAGCTTACTGCATCTTCTCTATATTCTCCCCAACTTTGGTCATCTGCTTTAGCATCTTTTTGGTTTGAGTAATAGATTTTTAATTTTCCATTATTTGTTTGTAATTCATTTAATTTTGCTACATAACTTTCATCATCTTGATTTGCTGGTATTTGTCCTATTAATGTAACATTTGAAACTTTTTCTCCATAGTTGTTTATTAATGCTGTATTTAAAGTTACATCTTTTTGATCTGCATTTGTGCTTAATTCTCCATAAGCTGTTTCTTTATCTACTGTTACAACTGTGTCTCCATTGTTGTTATAATTTACAATTTGGTTATATATCATTATTCCATATTGTGATTCGAAGTTTATATCTGCTGATGCTGTTTTTTGTTCATTTTTATTTTCGTTTGAATATGTCATTTCTATTTGACTTGTTTTGCTTGGTGTTAATTTGCTTGTTGCAACATCTAATTTTAAGGCAATTTTTGTTCCACCTGATACATCATATTTTTCTTGTTCACCTTTAAATTTGATAGTTACTTCTGATTCACCATTTGAATTTTTGTCTGAACTTGTGCTTTCAACTTCTAGTCCATTTTTATATAATACTGCATATTGAGCTGATTTTACTGTCATTTCTTTTGGTAATTTTACAGTTACAGTTGGATTTTTGTATAAGTCTTTACTTTCGTCATTTGATTCTAGTGTTGCATTTACTGTTATTGTTTGACTATCTGCTATTGTTGAAATTTTTGATATATCTAAGTTTATATTTCCTAATGTTTCTGTTTCTTTTAATGTTATTACTTTTTCTGCTACTTTTTTATTTGTTGTTACTTTTTCTTTTATTCCTGTTAGACCTTTTATTTCATCTCTTCCATATCCTGCACTTAATATTGCTTTTGTATTTTCAATATTTAGTGTACCTATATTTTCTGGTTTGCTTGTTTCTAATTTAACTTCTTTTTGTCCATCTGGATATGTTATGACAATTTTTCCTTCTTCATTTGCTTCTGTATCTTTGTTTATGTTTGCTATTACTGTTCCATCAGCAGATTTTACTGTTATATATCCATTTTCTCCAAAGATTTTTAGGAATTCGTCTTTGCTAATTTTTGTTTCTTTATATAGAATGTTTGCTGCTTTTTCGTTTTCACCTTCTAAGTATGTAGCTTCTTTTTGTTCTATTTCTATTTTTTCTTCAGATTCTTCTATATAATCAACATTTATTTTATTTGTTTCTGTATAGTCTCTTTCTTCTCCTGTATATATCTTTCCTTTATAAATTTCATTTTCACTACTTTCTATTGTACTTGATATTACACCATCTATTTCTTCTTCAATATGAACATTTTTGTTTTCTGTTATTTCTTTGTTATCATATAATGTTATTTTGTCTTGTATTTGGATCTCTTCATTTGCTATATTTTCATCCTTATTTAAAATATAAGTTACTACAAATATATCACTTGCTTCTTTTTCCCAGCTTATGTTTTCTTTATCCTCATTTGATAAATTTATTGTAAGTTTATTTTCAGCTTTATTATATTCATAGTTTGAATCTCCAAATTCAGCTTTGCTATTTGTTCCATTTGTATTTCTTGCTGTTACTTTTACAGCTTCTACTTTTTCTGGAACATTTAAAGTTAATTCAGTATTTTTTACTGGATAATTGTTGTTTGTAGCCTTGCTATTTACTAGCATTTGTACTAATCTTTTATTTTCTCCATTTACATCATATACTGAATTTGTTAATAATCTTCCATCAAGTTCTACTTTTGTTTCTTCACTTGATTTCCAATCTATTTCAACTTCATCTTTTCCGCTTATTTCTACATGTTTATTTTTCTCAACATTTTTACTGTTAATGTATTGTCCACCTAGTTCTACTGTTGTTTTTCCAGCTAATGTTGTTTCTTTTACTGTATTTTCTTTTTTGGCTTCTATTGCTAATTTGATTGTTGCAGTACTTCCTGCATTTATTTGTTTTAATTTAACAACATTGTCTTTTATTTCTGTTACTTGTGGATCTAATTCATCGCTTTTTATATTAAAGTTTTCATCTGCGATCTTTATTTCTCCATTGAAATATCCTTCATTTTTAACCGATACGTCAACATATAGATATTGTTTTTTATCTATATTTTCCTCGGTTTTTTGTATTTTTTCTCCGCTTTCATCTTGAAAGTACGCAGAAAATTCGACATTTACATTATTTGTTTTTACCGCATCTATGGCATAGCTTACAGCTGATTTACCAACAAATACAAAGTCTGAAACTGTTAATGCAAATATCGCTAAAATTGCACAAATTTTATTGATTAAATTTGTTCTTGTACTGTTCATATTAAATTCCTCCCTTTTTTGTACGCTTTTTACTTATGTTATTATAAAAAAAAGCTATTTTTTAGTCAATAACTTTAACCTTTAATCTGCTCTCGCTCTAGAAAGACATTTTCTATGTATTTACGGAAGCTTTTTTTCGGTTTTGTTTGACTTTTTTATTAAATTTTTATTACAATTATGTTACATTTTTGTTTTTAAACATAATTGTGCACCATACTTACTATTATAAAGCCTTTCGGGCTTTTTTGCAATAGTTTTTTTACATTTTTTGTAACTTTTTATGTAATATAATAGAAATTTTTAACACATATTTCTATGTTTCATATAATATAATTATAAAGAGGTGAAATTTATGAATAATGTTGATATTTCTTATTTAATGAATATGTTAAACAAGATGGATAAAAATCAATTATCTAATGGACTTAATCAACTAAATCAAATTTTAAGTCCTGAGGAAAAGCAAAAAATTATTCAAGCTCTTAATTCTAAAAATAATATGAATTAAGCCTAAGGAGATGAGTTTTATGGCAGAAGATAATATTTCAAATATTATTAATAACTTTAAAAATATGCTAAATAATACGGATAATTCTGATAAATCTAATAATTCAGATGTCAAAAATGATTCTCAAAACCTAAATATAACACCAGAAATGATTGGTAATTTAGCTAATATTTTAAAAAGCAATTCTCAAGATAATTCTTCTGCTAATTCGAGCTCTTCTAATGCAAATAGTTCTTCAAATTCCGATAATTCCGAAAATAACAATAGTTCTTTTGCTAGTAATATAGATTTTGAAACTATTTTGAAAATTAAAACTATTATGGAAACTCTTAATAAAAAAGATGACCCAAGAAGCAATTTGCTTTATTCTCTAAAACCTTATCTTAGAGAAAGTAGGCAAAAAAAATTGGATCAATATGTGAATTTATTTAAAATTACGCAAATTTCTAATTTGTTCAAAAATGAAAAAGGAGATAAAAGCTGATGCCCATTTTTCGTTATCCCTTTTTTTATAATAATTATTATGGTAATTACTATAATAGACCATATTCAAACAAGCAAGGTTATCTTTCTAAGTCTACGGATAATGGTAATTTTCATAATTCTTTACATAATAATTCTAATAAGTATCAGGATAATTCTTCGATTAATTTTGATTCTTCACATACAGAAAGTGATGATTCAAACATAAAAAATAATTCAAAAAAATCAGATTCTGGTTCAGAATATTTTTTTGAATTATTTGGTTTGAAACTTTATTTTGATGATATTTTGTTAATTTGCTTGATTTTCTTTTTGTATCAAGAAGGTGTGAAGGATGATGAACTTTTTATTAGTTTGATTTTGTTGCTTTTGAGCTAGTCAATAACAACTTTATCATCCTCAATATAAACATAAGCTTGTCTATGTAAAGGTTCTTCATCTCTGTCAATTTCTCTAACAATATTAGCAATACGAAGTTGAACAGTGTCTAGCTTACCAGCTGCAATGATTGCTTTTGTATTTCCTTTTGCGCCTGCATGAGCTAGACCCCTAAGTGTTCCAAGAACCACTATATTGTCTGCTGCAACAACTTCTGCTCCTGAGTTTACATCACCTATTATTACAATACTTCCATCTTCTTCTATTTTTTGTCCAGATCTTAGTGAACCTCTATGGAATTTTGTTTCTGATATTGATACTTCTTGTATAAATGTTTTTTTAATATTGTGTAACCCTAATTCTTTTGGCATATCAAAATCAACATCTACCTCTAATTTTTCTTTGATTATTTCTTCAATTTCATCCATTTCTTTGTTTTTTAGCACTTTTCCTGTAATCATTATTGGTGTTTTTTCTTCTTTATATATCTTTTGTAATTGTGATGCTTTTTTCCTTATTTGTGGTATTATATCTTCAATTTTTGCCTCTGGATGTATTTTTATAATTACCAAATTATTTTTTTGACTTACATTTATACAATTTCTCATTATTATCTCCTTTTATTGTATTGCTTCTACATATCCTGTTGCTTGATTTGATTCTTGTATTTCATTTGAATTTATATTCATTCCAAAGTATTCTGCAATTATCTCTCTTGCAACTTCTGCTGTATAAAATCCGTGTCCACCATTTTCAACCATTACTACAACTGCTATTTCTGGGTCGTTAAATGGTGCAAAACCTGCAAACCACGCATTTACATTTGAACCAGCTTCTGCAGAACCTGTTTTTCCTCCAACTTCTATATTGAAGTTTTTAAATACACTACTTGCTGTTCCTCCTTCTTCTGTAACTGATCTCATTCCTTCTAATACTGCATTTATATTTGTGCCTGAGAAGGTTAAATTTTCTGTATTATCATCATCTAATCCTAATTTTTCTTTTACATATTCATTTATTTCTGTTTTTGAACTTTCAGTTCCATCTGCATTTAATATTCTTTTTATTAATGTTGGCCTTATTTTATTTCCGCCATTTGCTACCATTCCTATGTATTTTACTAGTTGAATTGGTGAAAAACTGTTATAACTCTGTCCTATAGCTGCTTGTAAAGTTTGACCTGATGACCAAGTTTCATTAGCCTTTTTGGCTGCTTCTGGTGATGCTAATGTTCCAGACGTTTCACTTGGAAGTTCTATTCCCGTTTTTCTTCCTAATCCGAAGTAATTTGCATATTTGTCTAATGTTTCTATTCCCATTCTGTTTCCTGTTTCATAAAAGAAATAGTTACAAGATTTTTCTATTGCCCCTGAAACATCTAGATATCCATGTCCTCTATGGTAGCTATTGTAATACCAACATCTTGGTTGATAATCTCTGTATCTTGTATATATACCTGTATCATTTATCTTTTCAGTTGTTGATATTACTCCTGATTCAAGTCCTGCTAGTGCTGTTACCATCTTGAATATTGAACCAGGCGCATAAGAACCAGATATTGCTTTATTAAATAGTGAATTGTTTTCTTTTATTTGATTGTATTCTGCCACACTTATTCCACCTACCCATGCATTTGGGTCATAATTTGGATTGCTTGCCATTGCAAGTATTTCTCCAGAGTGTACATCTATTACAGCAACACAACCTCCTTTTGCATCATATCTATTTGAAAATCCACCATTTCTTATTTTTTCTATATTATTTTTTAAAGCTGTTTCCGCAACTTCTTGTAATTTTGAATCTATTGTTAGTACAACAGTTGAGCCTTGCTCTGGAGCTTTTGTAACGGTTTCACCTGTTACTGTTCCATCAACTGTCATTTCTATTTCTTCTTTTCCTTTTTTTCCTCTTAAGTAATTTTCAAATAATGATTCTATTCCTGTTCTACCAACATAATCATCATTTTCATATACATCTTGTTCTTCATTGTATTCTTTTTCACTTATTTTTCCAATATATCCTAATATATGTGATGCCAAACTTCCATAATTGTATTTTCTTGAACTTTGTGTAGTTATTGTAACTCCTGGAAAATCCGAATTTCTTTCGCTAATTTGCGCAACCACATTTCTTGATACATTTTCTGCAAGACTTAGTGGTTTTGTACTACTATAGCCTTTTGTTGACATTTCATATCTAATTGATATTATTTTTCTTGCTTCTTTTATATTCTCTGATGTTATACCATATCTTTTTACAAAATATGCAATTGTATCTTCTACACTTGTATTTTCTGCTAATTTATATTTGGCAAGCCATTTTTTTAAGGTATCTCCTTCTATTGTATAACTTGTACATTCATCATTTACTGGGAAATTATTAGGATATCCCACTTGATTATTTTCAAATAAATTTATAATGTTTAAAATACATTTATTTAATGTTTCATCATCTGATTTTGTTTTATACATTTCTATATTAAATGAACTAGTTGTTGTTGCTAAAACACTTCCCGATCTATCTAAAATTTCTCCTCTTGAGGCTTCTAATATACTTTCTCTAGAGAGTCTTGTATTCGATATTTCTCTGTATTGAGAGCCTTTTATAATCTGCAGCTCAAATAATTTTATTATTAATATAATTCCTATAATATATACTATAATAGTTAA
>OKXB01000100.1_pt1 | contig 101357 bp, 104 predicted proteins | sample 1601731 | NCBI WGS metagenome assembly OKXB01 (sample SAMN04414077, study PRJEB24778) | human gut metagenome | material: faecal | host: Homo sapiens
ATTCATTCATAACCTCAAAAACACAGTCTAAATATTTAATTCTACTTAAACTGTCAGCATTAATAGTATAAGAAGAGAATATTCCAAAATAACATCCTATAAATAAAATACTTGAACTGGTAGCATCCATAATAATATTGGATGTCCAATCAAGCAAGCACCCATTAAATATTATATCCTTTTTATGACCTACTGTATAGGGAACTTCATCTTTCCATATATTAGCATTTCTATTAAACCAACAATTATTAAAATGTATATCAGAAATATAACTTTTAACTGTAATTACTTGCTTTATTCCATTTAGTAAGCATCTATCAATATTTACATTATAAATATCAGCACCATCACTACTTTCAAATATAATAGCTTCATCAGGTCTATTATTAGTATCTGCATATAAAAATTGCAAATCACTTATAGATATACTACTTATTCCAATAACTACTGGCTTATCTATTCTTAATACTGAATGATTACCTATACCCCTAATGCTCCCAACCTCATTTAAGGTCAAAGGACTCTTTATAAAATAAGATTTTCCAGAGAGTTTAATATTAAAAAAGTAATCATAACACTTTTGAATAGCTAAAGCATCATTAATAATACCGTCTCCTTCTGCTCCAAACCACTCAGGGTAAGATTCCACAATACTCCAAGTACCATTGAGAGTAATATCAAGATTAAATATTTTCTGTAATCCTGCATTAATCTTAGTATTATTTCCAACTATAGTTCCATTAGCAAATAACCCTCCCTGAAAGTCTAAAGTACACCCTGTTGGAATAGTAAGTACTGCATTACCTAAATCAATGCTATCTACTATCTTATAAATCACATTAGATTTATTAAACTTAGATTGTTGAGTAGATTGTATATTAGGATATACAACTCCAGAGGTAATACTTTCTGGAGTAGAATTACTATCTGTAGCAGTAACAGAGAAAGATTGTATGCTACTAGCATCCATTAGTGCTTTAGTAGTAACTACTCCTGTAGAAGAATCTATGCTAAAGTAGTCTCCACCTGTACCTAAACTATAGGTATAAGGAGTAGTTCCTCCACTAGCTACTGCTGTAGCTACAGTACTCCCAGCAGGATATGATGCAGCTACTGCTGTTTTATTTATTGTTATATTTAATGCCATATCATTTAATTTGGTTACAAATATACTAAAAATTTCTCATATGTGCAAATAGGAAGGACACTTGAAGTGTCCTCCCATTATACATTAAGTTAATGCACTGCCATCAACATTAGTCCATGTAGTACCATTCCACAATATTAATTTTCCTAACGTAGTATCATAATATTGAAAACCAGAATTATAAGAAACTAAACCAGTAGGTCTATTAGCAGTTGTTCCTTTACTTTTACCAAGAATAGAAATTACTAATGTTCCATCATTATAAGCAGTAGGTGCTGAACCACTTTTCATATACATATCTTCAGCATTAAACCATAAATAATTAGTAGTAATTGTATTTTTAAATACTAAAGGATTTTGATAACTTGGAAGAGCATTAACCATTCCTTGCTTCATATAACCATAAGTTCCTAAATTATAGTTTATTAATGCTGTATTAGCTTTATTATCTATAAATCCACCAGTATCTACTACAATATTAGCCCTAATTAAATATCCTGTAGCATTACCTATTGCATTATAATTATTAATATACCAACAATTATTTGTTCCTGTATTAATATCTATAAAATAAGAATCTGCTTCTATTGATAATACTCTATTATCTCTTATTGTACAATGCACACAAGATGTAAGAGATATACCTGTTGCAGTACTTCTTAATTCTGAAATATTATTTTCACTAACTATACAATTAGTCATACTTGTTAATTTCATCCAAATAGGAGAAGTAGTAACAGTAGTAGATGTTACACTAACAGTATTCTTTGAAATAATAGAAGTAGCAATTTTTTGTATTTCTATTGCAGCTCCTTCTTTAATAAGAAAATAATTATCAGTAATAGAAGTATTAGTATGATATTTAGTTAAATCATCACTTGGTATAATTTTTATTCCAGCTCCATCGTTAGCATTACCAGTAGGCTCTAATTCATTAGAATAAATACTATTGCCAGCAGGTAATCTATCCGAACAACTTAATTCTATACAAGTCTTTGCTCCATAAATAACATTATTGCATACTTTACATCCACCTGTATTATTTAATGATATACCAGTTAAGCATTTATAAATACTTAAATCTGAAATCATAGAATCACCACTATTATAAGTTAATCGTAAAGCTGTTCCTTGTGTAGTATCTATGCCTGTAAAATTACAATGATTAACATTACATTCTCCTGATGCTATTAGAAATATACCATAAGTAGCAAAATTTAAAATACTACAATTAGTAATTTCTAAGAAATTAGGATTATTAACATATAATCCTCCAGCACTATTACAATCAAATTTTATACCAGATATAACAACTCTACTATTTCTCATAGTAGTAGAATCATGAAGATTAACTAAACTTAAAGCATAATCTTCACCTGATTTATTTTTTAAGGCAGCTCCTGAATCTCCTACTATATTAAAATATTTTTGAGGATTTGTTATACCAAAATCTACAGAAGTATTACACAACCAAGTACCTTTAGGAATTCTTACTGTTCCTCCTAATTTTACAAGATTAATAAGATTAGATAATATAGAAGTTATATCATTATCTGTTGTACTAAACCATTTTATATTTAATTCTGAATTACTACAACTTCCAGCTAAAGTGATAGAAGATAATTTAACATTACCTTTTAATTCAGTATTATTAAGAGTAATAGTACCATTACTAAAACTACCTCCCTGAAAATCAAGAATAGAACCAGTAACAATAGTTAATGTTCCGCCATCTAAATCTATATTTCCTACTATTTTATAAGTTACATTACTATTAGACATTGCATTGTTAAGTCTTTCAATAGTAAAAAACTTATTTATAAATTTAACATCAGAATATAAACTACCATCTTCATTTAACCATTGAATGCCATCCCATGTAAGATAAGAAGAATGAACAGATGTATATACTCTATATCCTCTATCTGATTCTGTTAGTTTAGCAGTTAAAGTGTCTAATGCTTCTGTACTTGTAACATTTCTTTCAAGAGTTCTATTTCCATCTGCGGTTCTCCAAGTTAAACCTACACTATCCCAGTATGCAGGCTGTCTATAATTTGTATCAGTTACATAAATTTGAGTTCCCATTCTTTGAGATTTCAAATTAGTAATTTGATTTAGATCAGACATTGTACTATTAGGATACATTTCTCTTGAAGGAAATACTACAGTAGATGGAATATCACTAATATTAATTAAAGTTTTAGTAATAGCAGATATTTCACTCCATTTACCACCATAAATTCCAGCAGTAGAACCTTCTGAAACAGGAGCTTCTATAACTATATATTTAGTTTTACTATTCATGAAAATATTCACTTCAGTATTACCAGCTAAAGGAGAACCTGTTATATTTCCACCAAGACTAAAATATATATTTATATTATCAGCATCTTCGTCATAATTGATATAAGAAAAAACAGGAGTTTGTTGATACATACTAAATCTTGGATAAGAATCAACTCTTGCTTCTATTTTAATATCTCTTATATCTACTAAATTAGCATTATTTCCTATAGTGTATTTCGTAGTATTTATAGGAAGATGAGCAATAGAATAACTACTATTAGTACAGATAGCTACAAATTCTAATTCACCAACAGAGATAGGTTTAGGAATACTAAACTTAATAGCTCTTGTTCCAGATAAACTACCTCTAAATATTTTATGACATTGTATATCTTGAGGATAAGTACAATTATTAAATTGATGTTTATAATCACTTGCACTTACTACTAAATAAGGATTAAGCTCATCAAAGTTACAATTATTAAATATCCATTCTTCACTTATTGTCCAAGGAGATATAGAATTATCATGACTACTAATACCTACTATATGACAATCATTAAACGTAAGACCTCTAGTTTTATTTAATCTTAAAGGAGCAGTAAAATTACAACCATTTATAGTAACTAATTGACCAGTAGGAACTTCCCCTAAATCCCATCTAATAGTAGAACTAACATCATAAGCATTATCTTTAAACTTACAATTAGACATTACAACATTAGTACAAACACCAGAAGGATCTATTTCAGTATAGTCATTTTCAAAATCTATTGCAGCTTTAGGAGCAGTACCTCTAATTGCTTCACTACCACAACCTTCAAAATAAACATTTGAAATAGAATAATTATTACCACCTAAAGAAATACCATTTCTTCTTGCATATAATACTTTTACTCCGTCAATAGTTACATTCTTAGTTGCAGCAAGACATCCTTTATTACCATCTATATTAAGACCTACATTACCTAATCCAATAGCATCTCCAAAAGCATAAGCTAAAGTAACATCTTTAATAACAATATTATTACAGCTCCTAAAATTAAATATATGTCCCCATTCTCCATAATATAAAGTTCCTGCAAAAGGATCTGTATATTTATGATTAAGAGCATCTGCATTGATAGTACCTGTACCACTAATCTGAATATTCTCTTTACTTTCTATATGAAAGATAAAATAAGCTCCTTGATTAGTAGGAATCATTTGAAGGGTATTATTAAATATAAGATGAGTATTAGAAGTAACACCAGTAAATATTCTTAAGAAAGCATATTCTTCTGTATTAAGTTTCCAATAATTTGGTCTTACATCATCTCCAAGATTAGTTCTTCCTTTATATGTATTTTCAAAATAATAAGTTCTATCAGCATCAAAATGAATAGTATTATATACATCATCATTTGAAAGAGCTAATATATTAGTTATAATTTGATTAGATAAGAAATCAGTAGAACTATCAAAAGCAAACCATCTATCATAAATATGTTCTATATTCCAAGTACCTTCAATAACTACACTATCAAATATAACAGCATTGGAATCAGCTTCAATAACAGTATTATTACCATTAAGTGTTCCATTCTTGATGGAACCACCTACAAACTGTAATACACTATTAGCAGGGAGATTAATAGTAGCACCATTTAAGTCAAAGTCATACCTAATCTTATAGATATTATTAGGCATGTTGATCATAGATTGAGTAAGAATATTCTTATTACTTTGAATATTCTTTCTTAATATTCTATAACCTAAACCACTAAAGGTTGAAGTATCATATGCTCTATTAGCTTCTTCAATTTGACCAGAACTATTCTTCTGTAAATCTTCAGGATTTAACTTAACTGCTGCTGTAATTTGACTGTTAATCCAATCAAATACTTCTTGAGCTAATGCAGATAAACCAACAGATGCAGGTTGAAACTCTGCTGTATTATAGGGTAACCAGTAAGAACTATCCTGCCAATGATTATCATCTAAGTTATTGTCATTATAGTACTCAACTGTTAAAGTGTCTGCATAATCTATATAACTTAACCAGATACCTCTTCTCCTATTCTTCATAGGAACCTGTAATCTAGTTGCAGCCTTACTACCTACATAGGGCAAGGCTATAAAGTTATTCCTTACAAGAATATTATCAAGAGATTCCTTGGTAACTCTATCAAGAACTAAGTCTGTAAAGGTCCAAGGAAATATTTTAGAATAGGAGTTTGCACTCCTATCCTTTTTAATTAATTGCTGATTTTCCATCATTTATCAATTTAAACAATTACTACTTTTGAGGTTAAAGTACCATCTCTATTTATAGTTCCAGTATTAGTTACATAGAATGTAGCATCCATAACTAAATTAGCAGAACTTGGAGACATAGGATATGAACTATAAGTTCCTATAATTGTGTTATCAGTTAATTGATTATTAACTGCAACTTCTTGTAATCTAATTCCATAATCCATTTTATTGTTCCCATCTACTATATTATGAAATATCTGAGAATTACTTATATATAATGACACACAAGCATGTGCTTCTGTTGTACCTGTATATGTGTATCTATTATTAGATATAAGATTTCTGCCTATGGCATTATTGGGACCAGAAAGTTGGCATAGTATATTAGCTGGCAATATATCACAGCTAATATCATTATCTTGTATTGTACATTTTTCTATTACTAGAAAAGATGTGTTAGTAATAATATTCTCCTTTATAATAGTAGAAGTATGAGTTCCACTAAAACCTCCTATAAAATTATTCTTAGTGACAACACAATTATTAGTAATGCAACTAAATTTTCCAGTAACACTATTTTTTTCTATTTTACCCTTAGATATAGTAGAAGTACTTACTAAAATACCACTTATAGTATTTCCTATTATATCAGTACCAATGGTAGTTAATGTCACATCTCCTGTAATAGTATTATTAAATATTCTACTATTAGAATACTTTGCAACAAAAGGACCTATACAGTTATTGTTATTAAATGTAACATTAGTTACATTCCCAAAATCTGAATAATTTAATATGGAATCAGTAGCAGTGATTTTATTATTTGTAATAACCATATTACTACCAACACCTATACCTTTTGGAGCAGTTATATTACATCCAGTTATAGTACCTACTTGACAGGCAGATTGAAATATACCAGTAACATCCTCTTCAGCAGACTGAAGAATACAGTTGCTAATTTTGAAATCATTCATATATCGTATTTCAATTGGATAACCTCCACTATTTACAGATATACAATTTTCTATACTTCCAAGATTAATCCCCTCACCAATCATTCTATATCCTGCAAATGTAACTCCATTTACATAACAGTTATAAAATGATATATTGTTGATTATAGCTCCTGCTGCTCTAGCATATGCCATAATACCTATATGACATGCTGATACTTTTACATTCTTAACTATTACATTAGTAATATTTCCATTAGCATTAGGCTCAATGTCGATTGCTGATTGGGGGTCAGTACCTATAATATCAGTAATAGTACAACTATCAACTACTATAGTATCACCTTCAGTAATACTAATACCTTGTCTCCTACTTTTAGACAGATGGCATTTATTAATATTTATTCGTGATGTAGAAGGATTTCCTATGTAAATACTATCACCCCAACAGTTGCTAACATCTATTCCTGTTATCTCAACATTTACTGAATCAAGAATATTAATACCCATTCCCCATTCACCACCTGTATCAATGTGAGTTTCTCTATCACCTATAATAGAACCACTACCAGATACTATAATATTTGAACAGTTTACTATATTAATAATACTATAGTTAGTAAAATTATTACTTTTTAACTGTATGTTACCATTAAGAATCAGATGAGTATTACTATTTAAAGTAATACCAGTCCCTTGATTAGTTTCTATATCTATGTTATATATGCCATCCTCAATTATGATGGTATTTTGTATTCTTGAATTTGATAATGCTATAACTTTTCTTAAATCATTATCTTCTGATAATGAACTAAACATAGAAGTAGATATTGTAGGAACATTCCATGTTCCTTCAATAACAATTGAAGTGAAAATATTTAAAGTACTCCCTAAAATTTTAGTATCTTGACCAGTAATAGTACCATTAGCTATAGAGCCCCCCTCAAATAAAAGAACACAACCTTCTGGTATGATTATAGTCTGACCATTAAGATTATAATCATACTGTATATGATAAATAACATTCTCCTTACCAACCATAGTTTGAGTAAGGTAGTTAATTAATCTGGTTTCACCTGTATTAGGGTCTGTAAGAGTCTGTAAGTTCTTTCTTAAATATACTCTACCCAAACCTGAAAAGTCATCTATACTATAATCTTTATCCTTGAAATGCATATAGGAATTCCCATCTGCATCAGGTTCAGTCATAGTTAAGTCTTCTTGATCAGGAAGTATAGAGTTAACAATTCTAGACTCAAGTAAGTCTACCCATAAAGTAGTGTTATTCCAAGTTAGAACAGACTCACCTTGATATTGGTATAAGTGCCATTCACCTTGTTCATTTAGGAAGGTAATAACCTGACCTACTTTTCTACTTCTCCAAGGTATAACTCTAATAGCTTCATCAAGAGTATTATAAGATATACCATACTTATCAGTGGCATTGATAAAGTCTGATACTCCTAATGCGAAGAACTGACTTACTATATCACTGACAGTAGTATTTACATTCTTACCACCCTGAACTAGAACTATAGTCTCATTTCCTTGAAGAGGAGTAGTAGCTGAATCAAAACTAGTGTCTCTAGCTGCTTTTGATTTCAGATATGCTTCTATTTTTCTATAATCCTCTTGTGTAAAGTACATAACGTATTAATTTGTGTCATTAACCATAATATCTGCCACTTTCAATGCAGACAGAATTGCATTTACCTGAGTAACAACTGTTGCTAATTCAGCCCCAGTTTCTAGGTTTGATACATTAGTAGCTTTCTTCACTCCACCAATTGCACTTGTAGTTGCAGCAGGCAGTGTGTAAGGTTCTGGGATAGTAGGAGTGTTAATCAAATCACTATAATCACCACTATAAGCTACCTTAGCTAAGTCTTGTGTTTCACCAGATGAAACATTAGCCCAGCCATTAGGACCAAAGTACTTTAATGAGCCTCTAAACATCCACAAATCAAACTTTGATGGTGCAGATTCTGACTCAACTATACCATTATATCTTCTCATATTATTTAGTATTATTTGGTTTCTTATTTATTTGTTCTTTCTTTAACTGACTTTCAATCTTCAACTTCTTGTTATCAAAAGCTAGCTTCTCATCAAATTGTCTTATCTTCTCAGCTAGATTAGCTTTAGCCTCTTCACTAAACTCAACATCCTCACTAGTCTCCTCATTAGCATATTTACCCATTTGAGCTATTAGAATTGCAGTCTCATTATCTCTAACATTCATAGTATCCTTTAACTGCATTTCAGCTTGCTTCTGTTGCATTTGAGCTTGAGCTATATTCTGTTGAGCTTGTAACTGTTCTTGCTGAGCTTGCTGTTGTCTTTGTCTAATCTCCTGCTCATCTTTTTCAATCAATCTCTGTTTTTCAGCTAAGCTACTTGAAGTGTAGAGCTTAGTAATAGTAGAGAAGGATAAAGTCTGAGTTTGAAGTGCAGCCTGAGCTAAAGAATCTAGCTTACTGTTAAGTTCTTGAGTTCCATTGCTATTATCTACAACTAAACCATAGTCAGCTTCAGCAAACTCATCACCATCAATCTCCATTATTCTGGTAGATGTATCTGATAATATGTACTGGAACTTCTTAGACCTACCTTTAAGAGCTATCTTAGCTGTTTCAAGTAAGCACTCAAGTACTCTCTTCTTGACATCATCATGTTGAATGAACAACCATTCAGTAATATGTGATGATTGAAGAGTAGCTCTTTCTACACCTCCAACAGTCTCTCTATTACTAATTTGACCTTCTCTTTGTTTAGTAATACCTGCAACTTCAGCCATCTCCATCTTGATAAATTCAAGCAGATTAACTAATTGCTGAATGTAATTACCTTGGTCTAAGTTAATACCACCAGTAGAAGCATTGTTAAGTGCACCAGCTAACTTACCACTAGCAGCACCATAATTACCTTCTTTAAAACTATCCTCTACTAGAACATGATTAACCTTAGCATAGTACATCCATTTATCAACTTCCCAGCCTTTAGGAACCTTAGCTAAATCCATTCTAACTAATGCTCCCCAGTTATTAGCTATAGCCTTATTCAATCTATCATGAATAGTATCATAAAGATAGTTATAAGGCTTCATCATATCTACTAAACTAAAAGGTCTTCCTTGATTTAAGTTATAGATAGAACCTATAATACCAAAGTGACATCTTGATGGATTTGATAGTCTATTATATTGAACCAATCTAGGTCTCATATTAACAAATATCTCATTACCAATCATAGTACCTTCCCATGCTTCATTAATCCACATAGAGTACTCCTCTTCACCTCTATTTCTATCTATTTCATAATCTTCTGGATAGAAGTTATACTCTTCTTCACCTGTTTCAGGATTATAAGATTTAACCTTTTTAACCTTTCTCTTTGATTTCCAATATACTCTAAGTACTCTTAGATTACCAGCTAAATCATAAGGAAGAAGTGATGTACCTACACTTTCAGGGAATAAATTAGCAGGGTCAAAATAGAATCCATCTGAAGTTGTGACCTCATCACCAATCATATTAGCATTGACAAAGCCATATCTTTCATCTATATTATCCATACTATCCACAGTATTCTGACCTATATGATCAGGCAAAGACTCAATATACTTAATATCTTTCTGTGTTAGTACATCATACCATGTATCTATGACTCTACCTGGACTCCAATAGTCCTCAACTATGATAATATCAGCATCTTCTACCTTGTTACTGTAACCTGCTTTAAACACTCTTACTTTAAGAGGATTTAATCTCTCTATTACTGGTTCACCACCTACTATATCACATTGGTAAATCTCTTCACCAACAGCCATAGCATCCATGAAACCCTCATTAAATATAAGAGGAATATCATATTCCTTAATATAATGATTGAGGAGAGCATTAGCTCTAATCTCTTTTAAATCCTGCCATTCATAAGTAAAGTAATCATTGAGCTTTTCAAGCTTTTCATTGAATTCATCTTCACTTTGAGAAGTGTCACTAACCTCTTCTTGAAGTCTTTGTAATAACTCATTCTTCTTATTATTCTCAATCTCTGATATAGCTAGTGGGTTAGTTACAACTACTCTAAAATCAAAGACTCTCTTACTTTCTTCCCCTCTTAGAACATTCAATTTGGAATTCATGATGGGGTAGTGCTGTATTCTATCTGGTATATATCCTGCCTTCAAGTCATCAGGATTCAATACTAGTTGCATATCCTGCATATTAATCTTTCCTCTAAGAAGATTGTAATTAATCTGCTTATGGACAACAGACTTTCTGACAAGACTATAATTAAAGAATGTCTTATTATTAGCCCACAGGACGCAGCTACGTCTCCATGATTTAGTTTTAGCACTGAAAGGCAACATTTGTCGGGGAAAGTTTGCAAACTCCGTGTTCATATACAATTCTCCTTATTTTTATATCTCCATATGTAACCATATGCTGATTTTCTTTTATTATTGCAGCAACTACTAATGTGATGACTTCTTTTAGAAAGAAATGTTTCAGCATCTGTTGCAGATTCAAATTCTCTTAATATTTCATTAGTAGACTTATCTATCATCAAAACAGCTTTAGATAGTGCTACTTTTATTCTATCCTTATGTATATTTGATATAGACTTACCATAATTTGGATGTAAGCTCCCTGCTTTATATTGATATGGTTTTAGTGAAGTACTAACTTCTTCCTTACTTCTAGTTTCCCACATGTGTAAAGCTATTATTCTTTGCTTTTCTATTCTATCTTTTGTACGTTTCTTTCCATATTGAGATGATCTAATCCCTTTATACTTTCTAAGTTTATTTTTAGTAGACTCAGACATAGCTATGGAACCTTCTCCACCATTTGCTATATTGTAACAAATTCCCTTCTTTCTATATCTTGATATAAGTTTAACCTCTAACTTACAAGCAATTTCCTTAGGTAAATTTCTAAAAAGGACTATATGATCAAATCCATCCCAACCGTACTTTTTGATAGAGTAATTAAAATAAGAATTATTTTTATAACCACATCTCCACCTTAATTCAGGATTAGAATGTTTAGTGATTCCTACATATACTTTATTGTTAATCTTATTAACATGTAAGTATATTATATATCTATCTTCCATATAACTTCTATTAGATAGTGCAAAAGTAAGTAAAATAATCCACCCATGCAATACCATAAGTGAATTATTTATACCTACTTACACTCTTTACTAAATTTACTGATACTTTCTTATCCTATTATCATAATTCTCTGTAAAGAAGGGATCATTAGCTAAATCAGAACCTATATCTTCCTTCATTTTAAGATCACCATGTGTAGTAATCATAAACTGTTCTCTATATAACATTAACATACCTAGTGCTCTAACCCTATCTACATTTATATCAGGATTAAACAATATTAACTCCTTAATTAAAGCTCTATTCCTTAATCTATATAAATTAGGTACAGTAACTTCAGTATTTTCTCCATCTATTTTATTAATAATTGTAACTGGTTGTATTAACCAATTCCTAATCAAAGTATTGGCATAATCATTAATTGGCTTATTAGCATTAACTCCCTTGCTTTTATTACCAACTGTAGAATATTTAACCATATCCTTATCTTTAAGATACTCAGGAACATCAGCTAATAAGTATAAACAGTTCATCCTAGCCATATATGCATAAATTCCCTTTTTATTAGATTCATATAAGCATTTAGCATTATAAAACAAACACAGTTTTCTAGTTACTTCAAAATTATCATCAGCATAATCTAATCTACCAGTGTATTCAGCTACTATAGAATCTGTCCATAAATCTAATACAAACATAGAATATAAAGATAGGGTATTTGAGGAGTCATCATCAATAGGGTCTAATCCAGCTATGTATCTATTTGGAAATACATTACCATTATTATCTTTCTCAGGCATATTAAATATCTCTATAGCTCCAGTAGCTTTATTATCTTTCAATGGGAATTCCCTTAGAGGTTTATTACTTGAAGGTGTATAGGTTATACTGCCTTGCTTATCTAAAATAAGATCGCCCACATACACATCATTATATTCAGTAGGATTATTATCTAATTGATTTAATCTTTCATTAAGGTCAGTTATTGGGAATATGTTATTCTTAGTTTTAAGAATTGCCTCTTGTGGGGTAATAGGAATTTCAGCTATTCTCTTTGATATAGAGTTAATATCAGATGAGTTATATTTAACTATATATCTATCTTTTAGTATCTCTAAGATGGCCTTAGTTACATTAGAATTACCATTATCATCATAACAATCTGCTCTATTTATATACCCAGGAAAAAAGTAAGTAAACCTGTTTCTACCTTGCCCTTCTTTGTCATATACATTAGGAACAGAGTTAATATTATAACCTACTGGATTGTACATTAATTCTTGCATAGAACTAAAGTCTGAGTCAGAGTCACCTGCTGTACCATAACCAAATATTAACCCCCAAACATCATCACCATCTTCTACAGATGGTCTAAGTATATTATACAATGTCAGTAATCTAGAAAAAGTACCAGCCTCCTCTAATAAGTATAGCACACCTCTAGAACCTCTAAGTTTAGATTCATCATCTTTAGATGTAATACCTATTACACTATTCTCAGTACCTCTTCTTGTATTAGAGTCTACATCTATATAACCCATAATCCATTGCAGGTCATTAAGTGATGATTTAATTCTCCTTGAAGGAAATTGAGTATTAACGGCATTAAAGTCAATATAATACTGAAACATATCAAGTATTTGATTAGCACCCTGAATATACTTCTTTTCAGATGCTGTAACAACACACTGTACTTTCTTATTAACTTCTTTAGACTCTCCAAGTATAAATCTTTTAGCTAACATAGCTGCACCCAGATAACTTTTACCTTTGCCACGACTAGCTAATTCCATAGCATGCTTTCCTTTACTTCTAGCTTGATCTAAGTAATGAGTTTTATAGTAGTGTCCCTCCCAGACTCTAGGAAAATCTATAACTCTAATAGTCTTTCCTTTCTTATCTTTCTTAGCTAATTGAATAGGACAATAGTTTAAAAAGAAGTAATAATCTCCAGTTATCCATTCACCATCCTCTCTAACATAGCCCTCATAACATCTTCTTATTTCTTCTCTAATCCACTTACCATATTCACTATTTGGATTAGGATTAGGATTTAAATTAGTGTATTTACCTGTCTTTTGAAAATGCAAAGCTGATGGTCTGAAATAGTCCATATTTTCTAAGATATGAGGATTAGTTATGTCTACTATAATCTTACCTTCATTATCTTTAGGTATATCCTTAGTAACCAACCTATTAGGAGATATAAGAGACCTTATATAAGGAACATTATTAATAAAATCAAAAAACTGATCTTGAATCTCTTGAGGCTCCTTATCAACCTTCAACTCTTCTAGTGTACTTTGATAACTATTAAATTCCATCTTCAATCATTTTAAAAAGTTCTAATATAAAGGATATATTAATCTCCCTTTCTACTTGCTCAATATTAGAGTCAACTATTCTATCAGTAACCTGAGTAGTTAGTACCTTTTCTTTATTTTGATTTACTACTAACCAGAGAGTATAAGTTATAGTTTTATATGCTTTAAACTGTGGATTGGGTTCTTTATTTTTCTGAATAACATAAAACCCTTTTAATCCTTTTAACTCTCTTAACCTATTTAATGCTTCTATATAATCCTCTATTCTCATGATAATATTCCATCATCCATTAATGTCTTACTTCCTTGACTACCTCTAGCTCTGCCCTGTTCTTCAATTTCTTTAGTAACTAGTTTTTCTGCTTCTGCTAGGTCCTTAGCTAACTGAGGTATTTGTTTTATTGCTGATGTTATACTATTAATAGTATATACAGGTTTCCCTTTATCATCTAGTAGAGTCAAGTCAACATTTCTTAGAAAGTCTCTAACCTTGTCTATAGCTACCCTAGTATCTTGTAAAAGTAATAAAGAAGTAGTAGTAACAAGTTGCTTATATATATTAATAGCCTCTTCTAATTCCTTAGATGGTTTAAAATCTTTAGGTAATCCTTCTTGAGTTATAATAGCTTTAGACCTTTCTTCATCATTAGTTATATAGTTATATGAACTTCTAGGATCAGTATAAAAATATAAATAACTCATCTGCTTTATAAACTGCTCTTTACTTTGACTTCTATCCTTATTAAACAATACCCTAATAGGCTTCACAAGTAGTGCCTCATCACTTATTTTTATTTCAAAATTTACATATTCTATTAGTTTCATATACATATAAACTTAAAAAGCCTAGCCTAATTTTTACTTAAGCTAGGCTTTGTTATTAATTCAAGTCAATTCTTGGTTTGCCTTTTAGATGCTCTTCAGTCACAATAGTAGGATTAGAGTCAAACTCTTCTACTTCTTCATAGTCTTCAATGACATAATCAATATCTCTATCTTGCAACTTCAAGCATGGTTTACCATCAATTTCAATTATATCAAATTGATAATTCAATTCAGTTTGATATTCCTCCATACCATCTTTTAATGATGGAGCTTGATTAGGCTTTTTAACCTGTTTAGGTTTGAGGAATCTAATTGGATTAATACATACTAAATCACCAACCTGAACACCATTTACATGTGGTCCAACTGCTAATACTGTCTGGAACTCATCTACTGATCTTCTCATCTTTGAACTATCAATTATGCTAGTTCCTGAGAAACACATATCTTTTTCTTCAAGAATGTTCATTGTTGTAATAACAGTAGTGAACATTGGTTTAATCTTCTTAATTACTCTCATTTCTCCCTTATTCTTTTTATATATTCAAATCTCTTTTTAACTCCTAACATTCTCTCATAAGTGCAAGTAAGTTTGCCTAGTATTCATCAGAATGTTCTAATCTATGACAATTAGAGCATAGTAAAATACATTTTTCCACTTCTCTATAAATTCTTTCAGGAATTTTATTATAATGCCTTAAATAACTGGTTATATTAAAATCCTTCTCTTCTGGATTTATGTGGTGAAAATCAAATATTGCACCATTCTTCCCATTATATTCTAAGCCACATATAGAGCACTTATTACCTTTAAGTGCTATGAGTTCTGATTTATGAGAATGACCATAAGACTTCTTTAGCTTCCTAACAGTTTCTAACCTTGATTCTTTTTGGGAAACTGTCATATTATTCTTGTAGTTTTCCCACTTTTCTTTATTATCTAAATAATATTGCCTTCTATAGTTTTTAGCCTCCTCAGAATTGTTATTGTGTTTCCACAATTTAGCTTTATCCTTATTATTCTGATAATATTGTTTCCTGTAAAGCTTCCTCTTCTCTTTATTATTTTGATAATACTCCTTCTGCTGAGCTGCTACTTTTTCCTTATTTTTCTCATACCACTCTTTACTATACATGTCTCATGCTTTTTATCACTTCCCATTGTTTCTTTTTACCCAAGTATCTCTCCCATGTGACTGACATTTTTCCAATACTTGGGATGTTAAAGTTAGTCCTTAACTTACTAAAATCCTCCTCATTCAGTGATTCTTTTAAAGGTAAACTTGTTATAGTTTCCCTTATAAAAGCCCAGTGTGACTCATAAGCCAGCTTCACTACTTCCACTGGAAGGTTAAGTTCTATGGCTACTTTCTTTAATATCTCCTGATAACTCATTGTATATCAAATAAAAGCATTAGTTTAAATGAACCATTATCTTCAGTTATATTAGGTATAAATCTAGGATTTATCTTATTATTAACTATTAGTCCATTTCTCCTTAGTTTCCCCATAATTACTTGAAAGTATGCTGGAGTAACCTTATACTCTTCTCTTATTTTCTTCTTAGAATCTTCAGACATTACTACCTTATCAAGTATATCCTCATCAGATATTACCTTACTTAATAAGTACCTTTCATAAGTAAATGCTGTAATTACATCTATCTCTCTATCAGTTAACTTATGGAATGGCTTAAGGAACTCATACCAATATCTAAAGAACTTCTTCTGAGAAGTAGGTATTCTAATTACATTATTAGCTGCCACTTCCATAATAACCTCCTTATTCTTCAGTTACAGGTTCTTCAGTACCAAATGTAATATCCTCAATCTCTTTAGCACACTTAGCAATAAAGTTTTTACTAAAGACAGAATTAGTAGATTCAACTACTCTAAACAGATAATCAAGTCTTTTAAAGGTATTAGTCATATACATCTCTTGTATAGCACCCTTAAGTTTTCTATTCTCTTCAACTAACTTTCTATCTTGTTCAGATAACTGATGTAACATTCCAGTTAACTGTTCTCTTGATAATTCCTTAGGACCTTTTGGTTCCATCTTCATTTCTTTTTCCATCTTCTACTATTATTTGTTTAAGTAACTTCCACCATAAACTTCACCATACTTCTTCTCCCAAGTATAGATGTCAGTCTTATCTGTTTGAGTACAGCCACACTTATCACAATAGGGCTGTCCATTTACATCTCTAATAGCCAGAGACAAGCATTTAGTGCAATATTCTACTGGTTCACTATTATAATCATATTGCTTTTCCTGTGAGTCTTCCATAAATGTTCTTCTTATATTCATTCATTGTTCTACTATTAACACCAGCTCTTCTAGAGGTGTTCGCCCTATTATTGAAAGGTCTTTTAGGTGTTATAGTACCATATTTAGTCACATCACCTCTTCTAATTGCTCTAGCAACTGACTTATACTTAGACACTGCATCAAAGATAATTAAATCTTTGAGTTCTTCAGGATCATAACTAATATCATTCTTCTCACTCTTTACTAAACTCTCCTCTTTCATATTTCCTTAGTTATTTGTAATACACTAGAACATACTGTTCACCTTGTTTAATAAGTGTAACTATCTGTTCTTTCTTAATCTCCAACTCATTGACAGCTTGAATTATTCCTCTTACAGTAGGTCTATAAATAGCTTCCATATAAGTTTCCTTAGCTTCTACTTCCATTGCCATATTACTTTTACTTTAATTTAGTTGCGAAGGGAAGACTCGAACTTCCAACACAGTATTACTGCTTCTTGTGGTTATGAGCCACACATGTTGCCATTACACTACCTCGCAATTTGAGGAGATTTGCTATTGGTACTCCTCTTTCTCCAGTATCAGCTTAGCTGGAACCCTCTATCATCTACCTCTAATGAGATTCATTGTAGCATAGAGTGTTACTCTGTCACTGAATGAATAACAGCTTTTAGTAACTTCTTTCTTTTAAAGTGCAGTATGAAAACATGTAGTAATCAAGTGCACTAAATATATTTGTATATCTCACCTCTAGCAATCCTTGCTATTGTTGTTTTAGATGCTCCTGTAATTTCAGCTACTTTTCTTCTAGAATTGACTCTTAGAAGTTCTCTAATCTCTTCTACCTTAGAAGGACTCAAACGTCCATTATGATTACCATCATACACTCTATTTATAGTAGATTTCTTCATAAGCTCAGTATTACTTCTTCTAGCTCTACAGTTACAGCTTAGGTGTGAGAATGCTATATTCTCTAAATTGAAAAACAATTCTTTTGGTGTATCTGAATCTAACCAAGGTGTTTTATGTTCTATAGATAACTCTTCTACTTTATCTATTGTATTCCCACACTGATAGCATTTATTCAAATTAAACCTAACAAGTAGATTATATAATATGTTCTTTTTCAAAATTGCCTGAGCAGTACCTATTGGCATACCAAGTTGATTGCTCTTTTTCTTATTACTATTATTCATAATATTAGTTCTTCAACATTATTACAAGAGGCTCTTACCAGAATCGAACTGATATTACTGGAGTACAAAACCAGTTTCCTAACCATTGAAAGAAAGAGCCAAAGTACCTCTGATAGGAGTTGAACCTACATGGATAAATCCGAGGGATTTTAAGTCCCTTGTGTCTAACCAGTTTCACCACAGAGGCATACTTAAGACTATTAGTATGGTCTAATATCACACAAGCCAAACAAGTACCTATATTGATTAATCTCCTGAATAAAAGTCTCACATTCAGATTTAATACCAACATAGACTGTTTCTTGAGGAATCTTATCATAGAAAGCTAATGTATTAGTTCTAACTTCTTCAATAAAATCCATTGCATTTAGTGCATCACTAGGAATTCCCTTAATAACATTAGGCTGCATTTTACCTAAAATTCCCATATATCCTTCAGCAAGAATATCTTGAAAGTCCTCAACTTTCTCTAAGAATTCATCTAAGTAAACATGAATATTCTTCTTAGGTGCTGCCCAATGAAGATTTTTACACTTTGTTTTATAACCTTCTAGTTTATTTATAAAGTTAATAAAGAACTCTGCACCATTAAATGATGATTCATGTACTTCATTATCTTCAATTGGAGTTAATAATCCATATTCCATATATCTTTTATTTTGATGTTACAAAGGTATGTATTTTATTTCATATATACAAGTAATCTGCATATTATTTTTTCCTTGTCAATGAAAAAAACCTAAGTTGGAGTAGAGGGACTCGAACCCCCAGTCTCAGAGAGAAGGGATTTACAGTCCCCCCAGCTACCAATTACTGATTATACTCCAATATTAACTTAACTTCAACTATTAATTGGGAAGAGCAATTTGCTCAACCCAGTCTCTTAAATTATCAACTATTCATTAGAGATAAATGTGTTACCAGTATATCTCCATGCATAGTTCTGTGCAGCTAATTCACAATATGCTTTAACTGCTTTCTTTACTAAATTAAGAACTCTTTTCATAACAATATAAATTTGAAGTTAATATGTTATGTTACCCTATTGAGACTCGAACTCAAATTATTATTTTAGAAGAATAATGTTCTATCCTTTGAACTATAGGGTAATTAATACTATTTTAATCCATAATTCTTGTTACTTGCATCAGTAGGATTAATAATGGCACCATTAACTGTAACCCTATCTACTTGCTCCTCTTCTTTAGTCTCAAATACTAAAGAGAATAGTTCAGATTTACTAATAAACTCTTTCTTCTTTTCTAGGATTGTAGACTCTAGTAATCTAACATGATTCCTGTATTTGTCTAACTCTTCTTCAAGTTCAAGTATATCATAATACTCTTCCTTAATATCATTAGCAGCAGTACCACTCATTAGATGAGGATACTTAAATACCACCTCTTTAATTCTATTCTTATCTTCTACTACTACTTTCATAACTTCCTTATCTTTTTATCTAAATACTTACTATAAATCAAGAACCCTACTCCTACTAAATAAATACCCAAAGGTATTGAAAGTGATATAGGAATTAACACTAAATACTTCAAATACAATGGTATTCCCTGTAACATTGCATTAACTAAAACAGCTAACAATGCTATTAATGAATATATAGTTAATATACCATACCTGTCATCACACTTATCCCTGAGATTAATTAACCTCTTTAACTTCTTTTCTTCTAGTGTATCTTCTTTCTCTTCTATTATAGAAGTATGAAGAATAACACATCTATTAGGGTCTACAAGCATATTACAACTATTTAATTAAAAGAAAACTACTCCTATTTTCACAAACCAGAGTAGTGTGGAAACATGAAATCCAATCATCCCATTTTTCTTTAAAAGCTCTTACATTATGAATTATTGTTCCATCAATCACTCTGCAAAGGTATGTAAAATAGTTGAGATACACAAATATCTATAGTTAATAAATGTCAAGTCACTAAGTATCAATAGAATAACTTCACTTGAAGGTTAGAGTTAAGTGGCTTGTCCACCAAAATACATCCTTGATGCATATAAATATACAATTGAATTATTTTTAAATTTTATTTTTTTATTTTTTTTTGGTGTATAAATGAGAGTGTTTTCTAATTTTAAAATTTTATTTTGGTGTATAAGTGTGGGGAGTAATCACTCATTACACCCCCATTGACTTTGAACTTTGGGATAGTCCCCCCTCATGTTTTATGAGAGACTGCTTATTACTATTCCACAGTACTTGAATTAATAACTAAAAACATTTATATCATGAACAAGAATCTAATCATCTGTACATTAGCACTAGTCTTAGTGCTAACTCTCATAGCATTGAACTATCAAACTAACAGAGTTGATACTGCTAGAGCATACATTAAAGTTTTGGAGAATAACTATCCTGAGTACATAGATACTACATCAGGTAGTGATGAATATAGTGAATGGTATAACTATTAACTCATTACTCTTCCAGTGAATTTGAATTAACATTAGAACCTTGTGGTGTATAGGTTAACCACACAAACATTATGAATATCTTTAGTACATTGAAAACTTATGCAGGTAAATGGAGTGTTAAATCTGAAAGAGCATTTGATGCTGAGGAAATCAACGCAGTTAAACAAGCTGTAGTAGTTCCATCTAATTATGGTAACTCAGTCATGTTTACTATGAAGGCTGGTGGTCAGACTTATATTGCATGTAGTAGTGATGCTACTAGTGCAGTAGGTGAAGTCATTGACTTGTCTAAGGCTACATTGTTAACCCTTGAAAAGGAGGGTGAGGATGACATCTTAAGAATTAGATGTTAAAGTGTGAATCATTGAGTAGACTATTATTATAGTCTACTCTTTCAAGTTTTAATCATTAAATACATTAACATTATGTGGAGTATAATAGGTTTATTAGCTATAGCATCATTGTTTATAGTGAGAGATTAAGTGAGGTCTAACCTCACTTTCTTTTTTAATCATCTGGTAGAAACAATAAAGTAGAAGCAATAAAAAAGAGCAAGGTTTAATACCTCGCTCTTACTTTATATTTAGGTTTAGGATACACCTTATTATAAATATCATTGTAGTTGACTTTGCCTTTCTTTTTAGCTTTAACTATTAACTCTTCTCTTAAAGCTTTCTTAGCTTTATATTCATTAGTTTGCCTGTACTGTTCAAGCATCTCCATATCATATACATTGTAACTTCTAACTGGGATACCAGCTAATGCTGCTCTTCTTTTTACTTGATTAGCCATTTGGATATAATTTAGGTTATTCTCTAACTAGGCTTAAGGAATCTCTCTCCAGGTTAAAAAGGGACCCCGAGGGGTCCTTTTCACCTCATACTACAGCTTTCATTTAGCAGATAACCCCGTTTATATATTATTAGTTTTCACCCTCAGTTATCTCTGGATAGTACTCTGTTATGAGTAAATATCTCTGGTTGTATTACCTGTGCCCTTCTAGTTATCCCTTACTTTCCCCAGTTGGCTACAACAAATTACCTACTAAAATCAACTATCTATGTTTAGATTCCTTAAGCTTGTATTAGATACTTGCTATGTTCTCTAGCCACAAAGATACAAATAATAAATGAGACTACCAAATTTATTAGTAAAGTTTAACTAAGTAGTGCTCATTACTCCTCCTTGGTGCCTGGTTATTAAAAGGAGTTAACAATAAATAGTAACAATTAATAAGCAAAGCTCATTACTCCTCCTTAGCTCTTGACACTCTGCATGAGTTATTGCTATGTTGGAGAGTCATAATTAACATATTACATTAACATTTAAAATTTAGCATTATGAACATTTTTGGAACATTAAGAACTTACGCTGGTAAATGGAGTCTCAAATCAAGTAGAAAGTTTGAAGATGAAGAGATTGACGCAGTATCTAAAGCTGAGGTTGTGCCTTCATCCTATGGTAATTCAGTTTGCTTCTTTATGAAGTCTGGTGGTAACAAGTACATTGCATTAAGTAATGATGCTACTGTTGGTGTTGGAGACTCAGTTGATCTGAGTAAAGCACAGTTATTGACTCTTGAGAAAGAAGGAGAGTCTGATATACTTAGAGTAAAGATTTAATACTATTGTTATAGTGTTAATTTACTTAAAGTAATACTTTAATAAAGAGGTGTAAGTGGCTGAGTATCTGATAAATACCTTCCACTTTACACCTCTTTTTTCACATTTGACATAAGCAACTGATTGGCAAATTAATAACTGTATTTACTGATGAATCTATTAGAACCTTCATTCACAAGTGACATAATTTGGACTATAATAGCCCTATTTGCCATAACAATTGGCTGTATTGTGTCATCAAAAGATAGAAAACATGACTAATTCAACAAGAATTTAGTCACTTTATAGCTAACTTAGTTTATTTATAAACCCTGAAACCTTAGGGATAATAAATTTATTATTCAGGTTTCTACAATGACACATAGTGTAAATCCAATGAACAATTATGCCTAGTTAATCAATGAATAATAGTAGTTGATAACATTAGATAGAGGGCTAAATCTATCAGAAACATAAAGAACAAATATAATATAATATGATAGCACATGAGACAGACAGTAGTTATAATCTATCTTTTAATATAAGCCGCATGAAATTTAATTAAGCAGATGTCATAACGAATAAAGGACTGTGTTGAGATTAGTAAGCAAGACTGAAGCATCAATAATACTTAGTGGGAATTCCAAAATGAGCACTGTTAACTTAATTAGAGAGTAAAGGTATAGATAGGAAAATCCAGGCAATGTGACCGTGGTAAAGTTATGTTAGATTAGTTAGATACAACTACAATAATTAGAGAAAAGGTATCTATTTTCTTTAATGAAAATCTCATTGCAAATTAATTAAGTTGAGTAGTTTAATGGTTAGAACACTAGTTATAAATGGAGAAAGTAACTAGTAATAGAGGTTCAACTCCTCTCTCAACTTCTATTAATAGAGTAAGAGAAAGAGTGACTCATGAGGTCATGTAATAGCATAATAACAATATAATGCGCTTACTCTATTTCTTTATAATATAACAATTAACAAATAACATTTCAAATGAGAAAAAGAATAAACAGAGCATGTATTGCATCCTCAGAGAACTACAGCTCATCAAAGAAAGCTCATAAAGCTATGCTCAAAGAGAATCATGATAATAACAGTAAGTTATTTCTTATGATTAGCACTTCTACTACTCCTAAACTCTCACCACTTGAAGAGTTTGAGTTATGGTTAAAGAGTCAAATCGAACAATTTAAAGCTAGTAGAGTATGAAAAAGATATTAGTTATAATACTTGGGGTGATATTATTCACCTCATGTATTAATGATAGTACTCTTGACTATAGAGATATGAATGCTGTAGTAGTTGTTAAAAGAAGAACATATATGGGGTATAAAATGAAAATAAGATATCGTTCAACGTTAGGTAATAAACATACCTTCAAGAATCTCTTTGTGCCTGAATGTGAGTTCAATCTATATAATATAGGAGATACTATTAAATGAAAACTGCTCAAGATTTTAAGAATGAGGAGAGTGCTAAACAGTACTCTCTTCTCAAGAAAACCATCAATAAACCCATTGGTAAACTAATAAAAGAATGTCATGAAACACTTGAAAAATATAATACTAAGCATACTGTTATTAACAGTAGCTTGTAGTTGTGTGAAGTTTGAGCCTATTGTTAGATACACTGAACCTGATGATACATGGAACCATGCTACCTTTAACCCTTCAAGTGTAGTAGAGTATCATGGTGCTCAATCAAAGAGAGGTTATGTGTATTGGATAATATATACTGATCCTGATTGTGAATGGAATAATCAGGTTATATCTATGGATTGGGAAACTATGTCTGCTGTAATACTCATATTAAAAGCACCATTAGAGGACAGAGATAGACTAATGGATGAGTATGAACCTACTATTCTGTATAAACAAGGTTATCAACCTGTGTTAGTATTAACAGATAAAGATTAGAAATAGAGTTATTTGAATAACTTCATAAAGCAATTGATTCTTGTTTGATAAATGTTTGACAGTAACAGTCAGTATGTGAATATAGACTGTTACATTTTTCTTTAATCTACAAATAAATAATTAAATAATATGGAAGAAAAAAGAAATATCACCATATCTCTTAAAGAAGCAAGAGAATGGTATAAGAGTAATAACAAAGCTCTTAGAGAGATTGCATTAAAAGCTTACTCTGAAAATGAACTGGCTGGTTATGAATACATGAAGGGTCAGATAAGCCTTATCAAGACTGCATGTGAATTACCTTATTCAGAAAGAGGTAAATGGGACACACTCCACAAATTAGCTATTATGGCTAAATACTATAATGGTGATTGGAAGATGGAAGCTGGTAGAATTGGTTATTTCATTGGTAAAGTCACCTCACATGGTCCAATAGTAACAAAGCTAGGTGATAACCTTGCAATTCTTAGGCATGAGACTGCACAATATGCAGGTGTTGTGTACTTTCAAAAGGCACAAGATGCTAAAGATGCAGCTGACTTGTTAGGAGATGAATTGAAGTTGTTGTTTTAGGCATATAATAGGTTAAATTAAATTGATGTAGCTATGTTGTGAAACATGGCTATATATGCTCCTTTAGCTCAGTTGGATAGAGCAACTCACTTCTAATGAGTAGGTCATAAGTTCGAGTCTTATAAGGAGTACATTAGTAAATAATTAAATCAAATAAATTATGGAAGAAACTGTTGTATCTCTGGAGACAGCAAAGCTGTTAAAAGAGAAAGGTTATAGAGATGAATTATGCAGACATTACTATGACTTCAAAGGTGAGTTACAAGTATATCATGGAATGCTTAATTGCCCACTAGGAGATGTAGCAGATGCTCCTGTACAAGGATTAGCTCAACAATGGATAAGAGAAAAAGGCATACATATTGGAATATATGCTAATGCAAGTGGTTGGGGATGGATTCTTACTAAATGTGGAGGAAATGGTTCTTGTATTAAAGAAATTGAAGATGATACATTCTTTGATACTTATGAAGATGCTCTTGAAGAAGGATTGAAACAAGCATTAAAACTTATTTAATATGAACATTGAAGCCAAGTGTAAGAACTGTAGGTTCTGTAAAGAGATGACAGGACCTTATGATACTGATAACTATTATATTTGTATGCGTGGTAGTTTAGCTATTACTGTTAAACCTGAAGAGAAGTGTGCTCATATAGTAGAAGGCTTTGAACCAATAGAGTCTTTATCAAGAGAGCTCTTGAATAATCAACTTAGAAATATAATATATTATGGATGACTATGAATACTATAGCTTATTTCTTACTCAAGAGAGTAAAAATAGGCTTGCTAAATGGCTATTCTTTAATGGATATGGATTTGCTAATGATATTATTAAAGCCAAAGAGAATTGGTATTTGGACCATGTAACCTTACTGCACTCTTTAATTGCAAAATATCATCCTCAGCTTGAAGTAAGACTTGAAGCTCTTACATGGATGCATGCAGGCAATTATATCACATTTGAAGTTAGTGGTATAGGTGAATCACATAATACCTTAGCATTCAGATGTAATATAATACCATACTTCTGTGCTGCTAAAGTACCTCACATCACAATCTGTACATTCAGAGGTGGTGTGCCTGAAGACAGTAATGATATTACTGAATGGAAAGACATTAAACCTATCATAGTAAAAGGAGTATTGAAGAAGGTATGAAAATAATAAGAATATACTCCTGTGGTGAATGTCCTTATTGCAGGAGTAAAACTATAAGGAATAGTAGAAGACACACTACAAGGTATTGTACTTTGATTAAACAATACATTAAAGGTTCATCAATACCTGTAGAGTGTACTTTGAAGGAACAATAAACTAATTAAAAACAGTGATATGGTAATAATTATAGTGTGGATTACAATCCTTATGTGTGCAATTGGTGCTATTGCACTTTACATAGTGAAAGGTAATAGTGTAAAAGGTAAGAAGGTTGAGACTATTAAAAATAAGTTCTCAATTGTAGTAGACCTTAATACTATTAACTCTTTCAAGTATAGAGTGTGGTTTAACAACACTCTTCTTTCATCATTTATGACTAAGGAAGAGGCAATTAAATTTATAAATGAAATAAAGAAAGATTATGAAGGAATGAAATCTGATGGTACTATTTATGAAGAATACATTAGTTAGATACTGGTGGAATGTCAAGAGTTGGTGGTTAGTTATACCAGACTTAGGCAAGATGATTATTGTACTTATACTGATATGTGCTATACAGTTGCTTATAATGTATAGCATATTTGGTATCCCTGATTGGTTTGAGTGGTATATTAGTAAGTGTAATCTTATAGATTTGTAATATGGAAGATAATAAGAACTGTGTTATTCTTTCAAAGAAAGAATATGATGAACTGAGAAGCCAGAGTAATATACCTCGCCTTAGTATAGTTATTGATTTTAATTATAGGTGGAGAGGTAAGAATATTCATGTTGGTGGAACATTAGACCCATCTGAGAAATTATACTATCAAATCAGAAGAATCTGTGATGAGATATTTGAGAAAACTCATAAGATTGTGAAGGAATATGGTGATGAAAGACTGGCTATCCTTGATGAGGCATTAAATATCATCAATGTATTTGAGAATCTTCCTTGGTGGAAAAGAATATTTTATAAACCTAATTATTTCAAGCAATGAATATAGCAGAAATACTCAAAAATGCTCCTAAAGGTACTAAATTATATAGTCCTTTGTTTGGAGAAGTTGAACTTAAAAGTGTAAGTGACACCCTGATAGAAGTTAGAGTAGAAGAGGCAGTCTATACCTTTTATAAAGATGGTAGATATTATCAAAGTTATTCTCATAGCGAATGCTTGCTATTTCCTTCTAAAGATAAAAGAAACTGGGATGATGTTTACTTTTTGAAGGACAAAGCTCCAGTAATGGTAAGTGATGATGGTTATGATTGGAGACTTAGAGGTTTTTGTGATAACCATACAGCATATCTTCTAGATGAAGATGGTAATATAGTAACTTATTGTCATTGGAATTATATGGTCCCCATTGAGAAATTCAACTTTGAGGACCTACAGAGTAACATACCTAATGCATTATATTATGAAAGTCCTAAGAAGAAAAGGGAGTAAAGTATTTATGTTGTTTGCCTCATGTAGTGGTAAAGAACTTAAAGTGTATAACCGATGATTACACTGTTATTCGAGTTTATCCTTCTAGGATTAGTAGGAGGGTTAATAGGGCTATTCTATAGGAATTGCCTTAAAGGAGAGAATCAGATATTCAACTTCATCTACTACAGATGGTTGAAGCCTTGGGCTGAGATTGAAGATGACCTATGGTGCAATGAGTGTATTAACATAAAGCCTAGAAAGATTGATAGATTCAAGGCTTGGTTAGCATACCCATTAGGTTATTGTATATACTGTAATACTACAATCATAACAATTATTCTATGTATATTATATCTATCATCATGGGAAGTATTGCCTGCATGGCAGAATATAATAATAGGAGTAATTACAGCTATAGGAGTGCAGCATTTAGTAGTATTAGATGTAAGTAAGTATTTAATGAATAAACATCCTGATTTTGACAATGAAATATGAATATGGAAGAGACTGCATCCCAGAAATCTGGTATAGCTGATATGTGGGATGATAAAGCAATAGAGATAACTCAAGAAGAGTTAACTATTGAACCAATAGTATTGGAACCAATTGAGATTGATTTTAGTATCAATAAGTAACATGAATAATACAGTTAAAGTAAATCTTTCCATTAAACTGCCAGGCAGTGTAATGTTAAGTCAGCAGGCGGCTGAAAACACACCAAATAGTTTTAATGAGTTTAAAATAGAAGTATCTGGTCCTAAAGGTGAAGACAGGGAAGTTCTTACTGTTCAAACCAGAAAGAGTGCTCCTGCAAGTCAATCATTGAACATCAGCAAAGATGCTTATGATGCTATGATTGATAAGGAATTATGTCCTTATTGGTGTAAAGCAGGAGCTTGGGCTGGCATGAATGATAAGATGAGACTTGAAGCTCACTTGAAGAGGATTGCTGAAGGGCTTGGTGGTACTTCATTTACCTATCAAGTATTTGAAGATTAAGTTTTGTTTTTCGTTTTGTGTTTTAATTTCAATTTCAAAAGAGCTTGCTTGTGAAAGTAGGCTCTTTTTCCTTTCAACTCATTAAATTTAAAAGATTATGGAGAAAAGAAATACTAATTTAAATACTTTGTTCAAATAAACGAGAGGGGTAATAATATGCAGTTAATTCATTTCAAAGAAGATACTGATTGTGTTTATCCTGTAGGAGCCTCATTTAACAGAAATAGAGACTACATAGTTGAAGTAGCTCGTACTATTCACACCATAGCAGGAAAAGAGAAACGTATTGCATTAATATGTAGAGGTACTTCTGGTACTATACTAGCTGGAGCTGTTGGGTATATCTTAAAGAAAAAACATCATGATGTTAATATTATAGTATCAAGAAAGTGTGAGGAAAGTGCACATGACTATAATATGTCAGGTGTAGGATTTCTTCAATCTACAGATAAACCTTTCTCTGTAGTTATAGATGATTTCATGGATACTGGTAATACTGTAAAAGCTATCTTAAAGGATATTGATTCTAATGTTACTCTACCTGTATTAGATATGCTATGTGTTGATAACTATCTAAGTGATAAAAAGATAGCAGAAAACCCAATTATATATGAGTTCCTTCAGAGATTTAATTGTGTACTATGTAACAAAGCAAGAGAGAAAGGCAATAATGAACCTATTATTATAGATGGATATGATGTATCTTAAAATATTAGTTATTGTATCACTAATAGCTTATATAACCAGTAGAATAATTAGATATAAACCTAGATTTGATTTAATTCAATCTAGGGATAAATATCATTTATTCTTCTGGTTTAATAAGTATGATTGGTTGGGTAACTGTAGTAGAACCTACATAAAACTATTTTAATATGAGTTATGAACTTAAAATGCAAGGAGTAGGCAATGGTAAAAGATCAAGATTATACAAGAAGACTAAAAGAGCTTCTATGAATAAGATTGATGCTACTCATTTACCTATGAGAGTACAGTCTGACAAAGGTGGTTATTGGGGTCAAACTAGTAGAGGATTAGTACATATCCCATATAGTAAGATAAGGAAGTTCCTAATGGCAAGAGTTGGAAGACCAGTAGATAAAGTCTATTCAGAGTTTCTTCAAGAGGGTAGTAAATATGCTCAAATAAGAAATCTTCAAGAAATATTTAATGAGTTTATACACCAACGTGATAACTATGCTAATCGTGGTCTTAAGTTGGGTGGATTCTATGTATCTAATGGTATTCTCAATTATAAGGCATCTAAGAAGAGGGTAGAACTATTTAATAGGTCACATGTAGAGTATAACCGTAGCCATTTTCCAGACTCTGAGACTATGAAGAATGTAACTCTTGTCTTAGGTATAAGAGGTCCACAACTGCTCACTAAAATGTGGGTAGTAGTTAAAGGCAACCTTATGCTTTTGCCAGTGTATCTTGTTAGTAGTATTAGATGGGAATCACTTCAAGACTCTAATGATAAAACAATAGGAATCTATGGAAAGAAGGCTGTTGAACAACTAAAAGAGTTTGTTATAGCTAAGGTAGTTAAGTATGGTTCTCAGTATGCAGTTACTGTATGGAAATCTTCTACTTATAAGAATTGGAGTATAAATGATTACTACTATTATGTAGTTAAAATCTCAGATATTGAAGCATACAAAAAAGAGAAATATAAATTATAAAATAAATAAGATGCAGATATTAAATCTAGTTAGACCAGAGAAAAGTGATATTAAGTTTGAGATTATCACATTTCCTGATGGTGAGCCTCATATCAAACTTGAGGGTATTGATAGAAAGAACAAGGTTAATGTTGTGTGTAGAATTACAAGTCCAAAAGACCTGTTCATCCTATTACAGATAGGAGATATACTGAATAGGCATGAGGTTTCATTTGGTATACATATATACTATCTTATGTCTATGAGAATGGATAGAGTTATTAGTTTTAATGAGGCATATTCATTGAAGATAGTAGCCAATCTCATTAATAGTATGAATCCAGAAGCTGTAAATGTGCTTGAGCCTCATTCAATCAAGACAGAACTCCTTATTAAGGAGTTTTGGGGTCATTTGGAGCCAAGAATACCTAACTTCACTGGTTATATTCCAGTATATCCAGATGCAGGTGCAGTTGATAGGTATCAAACACTTGGTGAAGTTCTCATATGTAGTAAAACTCGTAATCCAGACACAGGTAAATTAGAAGGATTTCATATAGAGAATCCTGAATTACTTCAAGATGAAGATTTTAAAGACTTTCCTCTTGTAGTTATGGATGATCTATGTGATGCAGGTGGAACCTTTGTAGGAATTGCTAACAAGATTAGAGAAGTTAATCCTAACAGGAAGTTAGCTATCTATGTAACTCACATGGTTAACCCCAAAGGTATCACTACTCTCAGTGAGAACTATGATGAAGTGTATTTCACTAATTCATATGCAGATTGGGATGAATGCATGAAATTACCTGATAATGTAAGAATCATTAAAGTTATCTAATCATGAAACTAAGAGATTTTGTTACTGTATTTATTGTTATATGGATGGTAGGACTTACAGTACTTGCCTTTCATATATTCAATATAGAGAAGAAGCCTCCTGCACATTATGTTAAGTTAGAACAACCAGAGTTTCTCAATGAAGAATTGAATGATAGTACATTGCTAAAAGCCCTTGTCTATTATGAGATTAAGGAACCTTTGATAGTATTGGCACAAGCTAAGCTTGAGAGTGCTAATTATAAATCAAGGCTATGTAAAGAGAAGAATAACATCTTTGGATTGTATAATAGTAAAGCCCAACAGTATTATAACTTTGACCATTGGACTAATTGTATCATAGCATATAAGAATATGATAGAGTATAAGCAGAAAGATGGTGAAGACTATTATCATTTCTTACTTAGAATTAAATATGCAGAAGATATTGAGTACATTAGTAAAGTTAAATCAATTGTAAGTAAATTACCTCCGTAGATATGAATAGAGATATAGTATCAAAAGACATACAGTCTATAGATTCAAGTAACATACTCCTTGAACTTCCTACTTCATTTGGTAAGACTAAACAAGCTTTAGACTTAATGAATAAGAGAAAACCTAAGAGTATTCTTATCTTAGTTCCAAGACTTGTCTTAATAGATAATTGGAAGGAAGAATTCACTAAGTGGAAGCTTGATAAATACTTGAAGTATGTAACATTTAGTACTTATGTAGGAATAAAGAAGCATAAAGATAAATCATTTGATATGTTAATAGCAGATGAGTGTCATCATTTTACTGAGATGTCTTTAGGACACATAGATACTATGAAGTTCAAGTGGTGTGTGTTACTATCAGCTACTGTTGGTAAATTCAAGGATGAACTAAAGTGTCACTTCAAAGGACTATATTGTTACCAAGTAACAGCTAAGAAGGCTATAGATGAAGGTATTTTACCTGATCCAAGAGTATATCTTATACCTTATAAGTTGGATAATACTAATAGGAAGTATCCATTAGAATTAAAGAATTCATCTAAAGGAAAGAAAGTTACTTGTGATTATGGAGACAGATGGAAATATCTTAAGAATAAATCCTACACATCTATAACTGTACTATGTACTCAAGCAGAATATATCTATGAGATTGGCTCAAAGATTGAATATTGGAAGAGGATGTATATGAGGAGTAAGAATGATGTCATTAAAAATAAATGGCTATATCTAGCAGGTTTAAGATTAAAAATGCTAGGTACATTTAAGAATCCTATTGTACAAAACCTTCAAGTGTTACTTAAGAACCACAGAAGTCTTACCTTTTGTAACTCTATTGAACAAACAGAGATATTAGGTAAGAACTGTATCAATAGTAAGAATAAAGACTCTATTGAAATTCTTGAGAAGTTCAATCAAGGTAAAGTTAATCACATAACGTCGTGCAACATGCTCAATGAAGGTTGCAATTTGACTAATTGCCAAATAGGTATTTACGCTTCCTTGAATAGTAGTGATACTATGATTAAGCAGAAGTTAGGAAGGTTACTAAGACATCCTAACCCTGTATTAATTATACCTTACTACAATAATACAAGAGAAGAAGAGATAATTGAGAAAATGCTTGAGGATTACAATCCAGAGCTTGTAACAGTAGTTGAAAGTTTAAATCAGATTAAGGTATGACAATTACAATTGATGAAGATGTTTGTGCTAAATATAATCTGACTATGAGTGAAGTGTTGGCAATAGCTCTTGTGAAGACAGGAGCTGATGTGCCTACTTTATTTGCTAATCTTGAAGATAAGAAGGCATTAGTTAAGGATATGTTTAATAAGTATCTTGTAACTATGGGCTATGATGAGAGAGTGTCTAGTGTATTGTTAGATTCTGATAAAGACAGACAGCCACAAGATAGGATTGAAGACTTAGCTCTTAAAATGATGGCATTGTTTCCACAGCAAAAGAAGCAAGGTACTTCTCAGTATTTTAGAGGTAACAAGAAAGATGTTACACTAAGATTAAAGAAGTTCTTCAAGCTGTATGGAAATAAATTCACTGATAAACAGATTCTTGAAGCAACTGATAAGTATGTTAAATCCTTTAATGGTAACTATGCTTATATGAGAGTATTAAAGTATTTCATTTGGAAAGATGAAAGAAAGGTAGACTCTGATGGTGTAGGCTATGTTAGTGAGGTATCAGATTTAGCTACTTATATAGAGAATGAAACCAGTGATATGGCAGATTCTGATTGGACAGCAAGATTAAAATAGTATGGAATTATATGAAAGAGTATTAAAAGGTCTTGAAGAAAGAAGAAATAATCTACTTGAAGGTGGTATTAATAGCATACCTTCACCATTCACTAGATTCAATGATGATTTTATAGGAATAGAAAAAGCAACTTACTATTGTGTGACTTCTGTTACAAAAGGTGGTAAATCTCAATTTGCTTCACATGTCTTTATGTACACTCCTCTTATATATGCTTATCATAATAGGGATAAAGTGAGGGTGAAGATATTATACTTTGCACTTGAAGAGACTCCTGAAAGAGTAATGCAGAGATTTATGAGTCATATTCTGTATTATCTATCTAAAGGTAAGATAAGAGTGTCTCCAAGAGACTTAAGAAGTTCAAAGAATGATAAGCCTTTGTCTCAGGAAGTACTTGATTTATTACAGACTCAGGAATATAAAGATATGTTTAAGTTCTTTGAAGAGAGTGTCATATTTAGCTCTACTGCTAATCCCACTGGCATCTATAAAGAATGTAAGAGATATGCAGAAGGAAGAGGGGTTATACATACAAAGAAAGCTGTTTATAGAGGTGAGTTAGGAGAACTTAATGAAACAGATTCCTTTGATTATTATGTTCCTAATGACCCAGGTGAGTATATTATTCCATTCATAGATCATATTGGTTTAATTGACACTGAAAGAGGAATGAATCTTAAACAATCAATGGATAAATTATCTGAATATCTGGCAAAGTATCTTAGAAATAACTATGGTATGAGTCCTGTAATTATTCAGCAACAATCCTTTGAGAATGAGAGTAATGATAACTTTGTTAGTGGGAAGATTAGACCATCAGCACAAGGATTAGGTGATAGTAAATATATTGCAAGAGATTGTAATATACTTCTAGGTTTGTTTAGTCCATTCAAGTTTGAACTCAATGAGTATAAAGAATATGACATAACAAAGTTTAGAGATAACATTAGATTCCTTGAGGTTCTTGTTAATAGAGATGGTGAAATGGGTGGTTTATGTCCTTTATTCTTTGATGGTGCTGTATGTGATTTTCAGGAACTTCCTTTGCCTAAAGATACAGAAGGTCTTGCAAGGGTATATAGTTATCTGAAATATATTAGAGGAATACCACAAAGTTCAAAGGTGTTCTTTATGTCTTCAAGAAGAAAGTATTTGCATAGATGGAAAAGATTATCTATCTTTGCACGGTTTAAAAGAAAAATAAAGGAGAAGTTAAATGGCTAAAATTCTAATTCTTGCGAAAAGTGGATTTGGTAAAACCACTTCTTATTGTGGTAGAGAGAAGTTAGGTATCAAAGGGCTTAATCCAAAAGAGACCTATGTAATACAATGTGTAGGAAGAGCATTACCTAATCAAGGTTTTGTATTATGTAAATCTAATGAGATTAAAGATTTAACAACTGGAAATAGAATTCAGGTGGATTCTATTAGTGGTATGGATAGGTTTAAGAGAGTAGCTGATGCTGTAGAAGCTCTTAAACATTCGCCTTATAAAAATATAATCATTGATGACTTCAACTACTTAAGTCAAGATTATTATATGGCTAATGCAATGAAGGGCGGATGGCAAACACCTAAAGATATTGGATATGGAATGGGATTAATCTTTGATTCTTTTAAAGGATTTCCTGAGAATAAAAATCTTATCTGTTTAGCTCACTATGAGGAGTATAAAGATAAGAATAATGATTCTATATCTTATAGATTTAAAAGTGTTGGCTCTATGACCGATGGATATATTACACCTGAAGGTAAAGTAGATATAATCTTATATGGTAAAACTACTTATGATGCTGAGAATAAAAAGGCTATTAAGGAATTTGTCAAAGAGTTTGATGGAGAGTATCCAGCTAAAGATTCAATAGGAGCATTAGATGATTTACCTGATACTATACCTAATGACTTATCTATTATAGTTGATAGATTAAAAGAGATTTATGGATAGAGAAACTTTAATATCACATCTACAAGCTTCTAATATTACCGTAGAACAAGCAGCTTCTATAATACTAGAGTATTGTATAGAAAAAGGTAAGGAGGTTAATTTAACCAACATCTTAATACAACTGCTTATCTCTACAGGACAAATTCAATCTTATTTAGATGATGCTGTCGAGTATTATAAAAAGAAGTTTACTATATGTGAAGTAAGAGAGTTGAAAACTAACAGGATTTTATTAATATATTAAGGCATGTTAGAAATTTGGAAAGAAGTAGAGGAATATGAAGGTTATTATGAAGTTAGTAATTTAGGTAGAGTACGTAGGGTAGACTCTAATAATAGATTGTATAACAATGGGGTTTTAAGTATTGATACTAGTTCTAGTTATGCTAGAGTAAATTTAAATAAAAATGGTATAAGTAAACATTATCTTGTACATGTGCTAGTAGCAAAGGCATTCTTATCTAACCCAAATCATTATCCAATCATAAATCATAAGGATGAGAATAGATTAAATAATGAAGTTTGCAATTTAGAATGGTGTACCTACAAATATAATTCTAATTTTGGTAATTGTTGTGTTAAAAGGGTTGAATCTTCCTATATTAACAGAATTATTCTAATACCTATTATTGCTATTAAGTTGAATAATATCTTAACTTTTAATAGTATCTTAGAGTGCTCTACTTATTTCCTGGTTTCTAGCAAGATAATAGAAAAATGTTTAACTAACGATACTCCCATTCAGGGGTTTTCGTTAAAATTTAATAATAAAAAATTTATGGAAGTGAATAACTTTATGTCATCTAGAATGGTAGTAGCTGCTGCAAAACGGGTTAACAAACTAACTATTAATTTGCAGAATAAAAAAGCTAAACTTGAAGAAAAACAAAGAGAGTTAGAAGAGGATAAACTAGCTCTAGAAAAAATGATTGAAGCTAATGAAGCTGGAGTCAAAGCATTAACTGGTGGATTTACATCAGAACAAGTACTCAATGGTGAAATGGAACTTGCTATGAGTCAATCTGTAGAGAGTCCTTCTGAAGCTCCTGTAGAGGAAACAGTGTGTGGAGTATCTGTATCAGATTTGCAGGCACAAGACAATGCACTGAGAGCTGAAGAAGCTCCTATCAATCCTTTTGGATTGAAGTTAGATGAGTCAAATCCCCTACCTTTTGAAGCATAAAAAAAAACATTTGAATAATATGAAGAAGAATAGTGCAAAAGTAATGATGGCATTTGCCAGTGGTTCAGAGTCTAAAGAACATGTAAGAAAGCTCTATATAGGTGTTGCACCTGTATTTGTTGCAGCAGTAAATCCTAACAAGGCATTACTGAGTGATTTCTACAACTTTGATGTAGAAGAGGAGCCGACCTATATTAGTGAAGCTGAAGTAGGACCTGATGGTAACAAGGTTAAAGTTCCTCAGGTAAGAATTGACTTCCTTGTAGTATCTGATCCTGCAAAATGCAATGGCATCGAGATGAGAAAATCAATTACTTTCTTCATTAAGAAAGCAATCAGGTATAACAGAGATGCTACCAAGGTTCAAGTAATTGACAAGTATGGTCAGACTGCATGGCCTACAATTGAAGAGGCTAAAATTCATGCAATTCCTCAGTATGCAAGTGGTCCTGCAAATCTTGACAAAGATTATAGACCTGCCTATATTGGTGAAGAAGAGTTGACCAACTTCATCAAGGCATATCTTAACATTCCTAATCCATCTTATTCTTATATAGATAAGAATACTGGTGATAAGGTTGTTAAGACTTTGGCTAATCTTGATGATGCACTTGCCAGACTTGACAACATTGACAACTATTTCAAAGGTGATTACAGTGAACTGGAATCTATCTTGAAGCTCCAACCTAAGAATGTAGTAAAGGCTTGCTTTGGTGTAAGAACAACTGATGATAACAAGCAGTATCAAGCTGTATTTACTCAGAAGTTCTTGAAGAATTCTGTTACTGATTACAGTTCTCTTGATAAAGAGATTCAAAGCAGAATAAATGCAGGCGGTTATAGTAACACTGAATTCAGTGTAGAACCATTGCATGAATATGTAGTTGAATCAACTAACTTCAATGAAGCACCAAGTACTACAAGTACAGACACACCTGAATCAGCCAGTCCTTGGGCTTGGGCAGCAAATAAATAACATTTAACTAAACTAACTTATGGCATTTAGTAGTGGCACTTTTAACATAACTCTTGAAGATTTATTGAGCAAAGTCAGTGAGTCTGATATATTATATCATTATTTCGGTATTAGTGAAATCCCATGTGTTATATCTAGTCCTTTGAGAGTAGATAATGATCCATCCTTTGGCATTTATACATTAGATGGAAACAAGATATACTGGAAAGACTTAGCTAGAAAGACTTCAGGAGGTCTTTGGGATATGTTAGGTGAGTATTGGGGGGTGAGTTACAGAGAAGTTTTAAAAAGAGTCTGGGAAGACTTACCCAATATAGCCACTACTACTCATGAATCAGGTAAAATGAAGAAGCCTAAATCAATCAGTAACTACAATGAAGAGACTGATTTACAATGCAGAATTAGATGTTGGAAACAACATGATATTGAGTATTGGGAATCATTTGGAATATCTCTTGAATGGTTAAAGTATGCTGATATATATCCTATATCACATAAAATAGTCATTAAAGGTTCTAACAGATTTACCTTTGTTGCTGATAAATATGCTTATGCTTATGTTGAAAGGAAAGAAGGTAAGGTTACTCTTAAGATATACCAACCATTCAGTACTACCTTCAAGTGGAGCAATCGGCATGATAGGTCTGTTATATCTCTGTGGTCAAAAATACCTGAAACTGGGAATATAGTATGTGTGTGTTCCTCAATGAAAGATGCTTTATGTCTGTGGTGTAATACTGGGATTCCTTGTGTAGCTGTACAAGGTGAAGGTTATAGTATGAGTGATACAGCTGTTAATGAACTCAAAAGAAGATTCAATAAAGTCTTCATATTATTTGATAATGATGAAGCAGGTCTTGCTGATGGTATAAAATTAGCTGAATCAACAGGGTTCATTAACAGGGTATTGCCTTTTAATCTTGGTGGTAAAGATGTCTCAGATATTTATAAGAGTATGTCAGATAAAGAGGAATTTAGGAAAGTTATGTTAGATTTATTTAAAGAATAATTATGGAACAATGGAAAGATATAGCTGGCTATGAGGGACTGTATAAAGTCTCAAATCTGGGTAGAGTCAAAAGTTTAGATAGGACTTTTATTAGAAGTGATGGAAGGCTTCATAATAAAGCTGGAAGAATATTAAAACCTGCAAATACTACAAGAGGTTATTTATGTGTAAATCTGTCAGATATAAACCATAATATTAAAAGAGTAGTAATTCACAGATTAGTAGCACAAGCATTCATTCCTAACCCCAATAATTATCCACAGGTTAATCATAAGGATGAAAATAAGACCAATAACATAGTAGATAATCTTGAATGGTGCAGTAATATTTACAATTGTATGTATGGTACTCGTAATCATAGACTTAGTATTGCTCTTATTGGTAATCAAAATCGTTTAAACAGGTAATCTTCAGCCTTATAAATGGAGAAGAAATAAAAAGTAATATCCCATTTTAATTAATTAAAAAAGAAACATTATGGAAGCTAGAAAAATTTTATTTGTCCTGAGCAACAGCTCAAATCAGAAAAGCATTATGTCAGAAGCAGAAACTCTTGGTGCATTGAAAGCAGACATGAGAAGAGCAGGTATTAGCTACGATGGCATGACATTCTATGAAGGTAGAACTAGAACAGAGTTGAAAGATAATGCTTCTGTTCTTCCTGTAAATGTGCCTGTGCCTGCAAAGGGAACTAATCCTGCAACTACTACTAATGACTTGGTGTTCATGCTGACTACAGCTAATAAGAAGATTAAGTCAGGTGCTTTGAGTCCTGAAAGAAAGAATGCTCTTGAGGAAATCAAGGCTAAAGGTTTAGGTGCAGCAGTAACTACAAAGTTTGGTAAGAATGCAACTCAGTGTAAAACTCCTGATTTGTTGGCATTTCTTGCAGAACAATCTAAGCCTGCATCTCAAGTAGTTACAAAAGCACCTAAAGCAAAGAAGGTGGAAGAAGTAGCTGTAGATGAGAACCCTGATATCACTATCAAAGAAGTGATTAAAGGTGAGCCTATTGCTGGTGTTACACCTTGTACAGAATGTGTAGATACAGTAGCAAGAGAAGTTCTTGGTGAGCTTATTGGAAGACTTAATGAAGAAGATGATCTCTATGATGATTACAGTGATCTTCTTGATAAACTTAGTATAGGTGGAATGTCTGGGAAACAGGAACAACCAACTGAAACTAAAGCTGTGAAAGAAGAAAAACTTTCAAACAGTGAAATCAATGATTTGTTTGGTGGTTGGGCTAAATAAATAACAATACAGAGGTTGGTGAGTAATCACCAGCCTCTTCTTTTTTAGTGATACAATGAGTGTAGAAGAAAGACTAACAAATTTATACAACTCATTCATGGAGAAGCCTAACATCATTTATGGTATATTTAAGGGCTTCTTTGGTGAAGAGTTTGTAGATATGCAGAATTATCCATCATTAGATGACTATATCAGTAATGCAAAAATGATGCATTCAGAAGAGTTCATCATGGCTGATGATACGATAGATGATTCATCATTTTCCAGAATAAATATACTTGTTAGGTTCCCTGAGGTGAGAATAACCAATGAGAATGATAAGTATATAGATATATGGGAACTTTATGCTAGAGTTACAGTTACTTATTCAGGTACTATGCGTGGTGATTTTAGATTGAATAGGTCTGAGTATGATTTATTTCAATTAAGAAATGGTTATATGCATAGTCATATTAGTTCTATTCCCTTTAGCAGACTAACAGAATTTCAAAGTCCCTGTTTAGGTTCAGGACCTATTAGAGGTACTATTGCAACATTAAATGATAGTGGTATTGAATTTGATGAATTAAGATGGGAATTATTCTGTCTTGAATTAAGTAAATATGTTCAAGTTGAATCCTTAACAGGAGGACCTTATCATAGACTTGAAGAACTTGGTGGTAGTAGTATGAGAGTACAATCTGCTACATGGCCTATGTATAGAGATGATCAACTTAGAAGCTTTAGTTCTCTTAACACTGATCTATATAAAGACTTTATGATGTGGTTATTGAGAAAGAAGAAATTAAAATTTGACTTTCTTAATGGTTATGGTATAGGTATGTCCTATATTCAATGGACTATATTTATAAGTAATGAGTTTATCGAATGGTACAATATAAGGTATAAAGAGGGAGTAGTGACTACTTCCTATAGAGAATTACTTTTAGAAGGTCTATTGTATAGAGGTGTTTTAAATAACAATAAGATATATACCAGCAGATATAGTGCAGCTGATAATTACTTTCAGTATGTAGGTAGGCAAGTTTGCATATTTAAAGGTGAGCCTGTTTTATTTAAAATAAGAGAAGGTAATACAGATACGAATGATGATAATATGTCTACATTCCTATCTTCAGTGATTGTAGAACATTTTTATAAATGTATTTTAGAAATAGTTAATTATGAGTATAGAAACGAAACCCAAACTACTGGAACTGACAAGAAAGTCTACTTCATATAAGTTGATAGTCACTCCAGAACTTGAACAAAAGATAAGATATTTCTTAGACAAGTTCCCATCAATAGAATATTCAGGTACTTTATTTTATACTGTATCTGGTAGTTTTGAAACTGAAGATTTGGTAATCACTGCCTTTGATTTCCTGTTACAGGATATAGGTGTAAGTGGTTATACTGAATTCAATCAATCTCCTGATGTAATAGGATATATGGTAGACCATCCTGAACTATTAGGAGAAGATGTATATCAAGGATTAATGCATTCACATCATACAATGGGGGCATTCTTTAGTGGAACAGATTTATCCACTCTTAGAGAAGAGGGCAGTGATAGAATCCACTTTGTATCTTTGATTATTGATACTAAAGGTACTTACAAAGCAGCTATTACAAGAGTAGTTTCTGAAGAAATGACAGCAACAGGCTATGTTAAGTATCCTACATATAATGGTAAAGAATCAATTGGACAACCTGTTAGTTATTCTTTTACTAGAAAGAAACTTGAATATTTCATGCTTGATGTAGAAAGGCCTGTGATTAATAATCCCTTTAAAGAGCTTGCTGATAGAATTCTGGAAGTTCAAAAGCAAAAAGAGGAAGCCAAAAAGAAAGCTACTCCTGTTTATGGAGGTAGTTGGCAAGGTGGTAGTGGGTATAATAGTTACACTCCTAGAGTATATAACTATACCACTAAACAATGGGAGGATGCTAAGCCTAGCACTCCTAAGAATACAGCCTTTAACTATCAAACTAATGTAGGAAGAGGCAATGTTATTCCTGAGAATAAGCCTTATGTTCCTTCAGTGAGTACTCCTTCAGTACAGGAAGAACTTCCATTTGAACAGGAAACTCAAGAAGAAGTAATACCTCCATATGGTGAGGTAAAAGTTGATCCTACTATCATTGAAGAAATTGCAAGACAGTTAGTAACTGGAGATATTTCTTATGGAGTGTATGAGAATGAAACACTTGAAGAGTTAGCTAAAATAGGAGAGGAATCATATGCTCAAAGATTTGAAGATGATTCACTATTTCGTGCTTGGGCAGAAGGTTATGTTGAATTCTTGGTTTATTATGCTGAAGACCCAGCTCTTGAGCAGTATGAAGATGATGTATTAGCTGCATTAGTTGCCTATGATTTAGTTGAGAAACTTAATAAGTTAACTAATAGAGGAAAATACATCAATCAGTTTATTGAAATGATTGAAAGGTATATTATTTAATTATGGATATGGATAATAATGAACAACTTATAGAAGCAGGAACAAGTTCTACACTTGATATGGATAGATTTTCTGAGCAAACCCCTGAAGCTCAAGTAGCAGAGGTGCTTAATGATATTATTAGAATAACTAACGTATCTGAGGAGCAGACTAGTGAATCTGTAGAAGAGGAGGTTAACCAAGTCTTTGCTGATGACATTCCTATTTTAGTTGAAGAGTCTCATGTAGAATTGACTCCAATGGAAGAAGAATTGCTAGCAGCTGCTCTTGAATCTCAGAATAATGAAATCCCTGTTAACTCTCCTACTCTTCTAGTAGAAGATGTTACCAGTAGATTTAGTGGTGCTTCATGGTATGACAAGATTAGAACAAAGATTATATTATTAGCTGGATTAGGGGGGATCGGCAGCTACGTTGCCTTCTTATTATCAAGAATGCATCCATTTAAAATCGTTATGTATGATGATGATATAGTGGAATCAGCTAACATGTCTGGTCAATTATACTGCATTGAGAATATAGGAGAATATAAAGTCAATGCAATATATAACACAATGAAGAGGTATTCAAACTTCTATAATGCAAATGCTTTAAGGGAGAGAATTACTGATGGAACTCCAGCTAGGGATATAATGATATGTGGGTTTGATAACATGGAAGCTAGAAAGACGTTCTATAGAGTATGGAAAACTCATGTTAGGTATTCAAATAATAGAGATAAATGCTTATTCATTGATGGTAGAATAAAATGCCTAATCACTTGTTTATATAAATAATATAGCTTATATTTGCATAATAATAATTTTAAATATTGCAAATATGTATAATAGAGAATTACAAAGTATTGATACTCAGGAGAAAGCTTATTTATTAGGCTTATTCTATGCTGATGGTAATGTTGGCATAAATCAAACTCAATGTAGAATAGAACTTAAATTAGAGGATAAAGAACTAATCTTCCATCTACAAAAACTATTTCCCTTCTTCTATATTCACTATGATAGAGGAACCAAGATTGAGTTAGGTAACTATCAGAAAACATTAAAAGAGGATTTAGTGTTTAATGGTTGTTTACCAAGAAAAAGTTTTGAGAATAAAGAAAATATTCATATGCCTGATATTAATAAAGATTTAATCAGACACTTTATTAGGGGGTATTTTGATGGTGATGGAGGATGCACTTTATCTTACTCCAACAATAAAACTCAGAAAAGAGTATATATTTACTCAGCATCAATACAATTTCTAAGAGAGATTAAAATAGAATTAAGAGATAATAATATTATGTCAGAGTTATCTATAGTTAATAATGTAGGCAAGCTTACTATATTTAGTAGTAGTTATACTTGTTTTTATAGGTATTTGTATGATGATTCCATTATCTTTATGAATAGAAAAAAGAATAAGTTTGATCAAATATTATCTACAAATTTCTTTATGCAAAAAGATTCTATTCCTTGTAAATTTTGTGATTCTAATGATACAGTTTGTGATGGTTATGATTATTATAAAGTAAAAAAGCAAAGATATTTATGTAAAACATGCAAGAGGCATTTTACTGCCCCTTTGAGTAGTAATATTCAAAGTGGAGGGGATGAATTGCTGGAAGGCTAAGGGATTGGAATATCCTATGCTAATCAGCAGCCAAGTTAAGAGTACACTCTTAAAAGGTTCAACGACTACCTGAGGAATATAGTTTCCTTAATAACAGGAAGTAGTCATTATTTAGTGATGAAAAAGTGTCCCCTATCCTATAAATAAAATTATAGGATAAAGATATAGTCTAGACTTCATAGAAATATGAAGAGCTGCCGTCGAGATTGGCAGCAGAAGAGTTTCAAGTGTTTGCAATTAAAGGTGATGATGAAAGAGCAATGGGAATCTATGAGGAAGAATGGTTGTTTGATGACTCTGAAGCTGAAGAGACTTTATGTAGTTATAAACAAACTACATTCATGGCTAATATGATTGGTTCTGTAATGGTTAATTTATTTGTGAACTTTGTAGCTAATGAATGTGATCCAGTATTTCCAAGAGATGTTCCTTTCTTAACTACCTATGATGCAAGTACTATGTATTTTAAAGTAGAGATGTAATTATGGCAAGAGTAGGTTCAAGATTAAAAGATGCTATAAACTTTCTAAGTTCTGCATATAGCCACCATCAGTATAGTCCTATAGGCTATGGTCCAAATATAAACTGGGAAAGAAATAATGTCTTTTCAAAGTTCTTTATAGCTGATATAACTGGCCCTGAGATAATAGTTCCTGTAGTTATGAGAGGACATGTTGAAGAGGTTATTAGTAGTAGTATTGTATATAATGTAATAACTCATATAAAGAAAGAAGTAGTATTTCCAATTTATATTAGAGATTACAATCCTGCTGTAAGAACTGCTGATAGCTTTATATCAAAGGTATTTGCTGAATCACCAGAATTAGGATTGTCCAGAGTCACTATTAAAGACACAACTTATATTGGAAGTAGAGGCTGTATATTTGATAATGATGGAAAACTTCTTATGCTTTGTACTCTTGTTGGTAGATATTTACTTCATGATCAACCAGGTGATTCATTTTTTGGTACTATAAAAGGTTTTACTTATGATGAGGTCAGACTGTATATTCATTCTGATGTTGTTAGAAGTGAAAGTGATGTAGTGTGTAAAGCAATTATGAATAAAATAATGCCTTTTATGTTATCATCAGAGTTTAGAAAACCATATAGTCAAAATATAAGATGTTTTGATGCTGGTAATTCTATAAGAACTACAGTCATTATTGATGATATTAGTAGGTTTGTAAGAACTCCTACATTTAGTAGTGATTATACTGATGAGGATATAAATAACATGTTGAGTGTTAGAGCTTCTGAAGTTGCAGATCAAATTAAGTTGGTATGACACTAGGTGAATACTTTGGTGATTGGATTAGGGTTATAGATGTTAATGAATTAGATAAGGTTACTAAGACTATAGGCAATATAAGGAAGCCTATATGTCCTAATGTACCTGATGTATTTAAAGCATTTACATTATGTTCATATGATAACTTGAAGGTAGTTATGATAGGACAGGACCCCTATCCTCAGAAAGATGTAGCAACAGGTATTTTGTTTGGTAATAGGAAGGAGGTAAGTGATGAAGACTTATCTCCCTCACTAAAGATTGTTAAGGAGGCAGCTATTGATTTTGAAATTCCACATAATAGTATTATCTTTGACCAGACTTTAGAGAGTTGGGCTAATCAAGGAATTCTTATGATAAACTCTGCATTAACTGTAGAAATGAATAAAGTAGGTAGTCATACTATGTTATGGAGACCATTTATGACTAAGTTATTAAAGAATTTATCAGAGTGGAATACAGGTATTATTTATGTCCTGTTTGGTGAACAAGCTAGAACATTTGTACCTTATATTAATAGCAAATCTAATATCATTCTAGAAGAAAAGCATCCAGCTTATTATGCTAGAATTGGTATTAGAATGCCTTCTACAGTCTTTAAAACTATTAGTAATTTAACTAAAGATAAGTATGGTGAACCAATAGTATGGTTCCAAGAGTATTAATTAGATAATAAGTATTATGAAGAAAAAGTATGTATTTGTAGGTACAGGTGATTCTGTATGTGAAGGTGATAAATTTGGTGGAGCAATAGTATGCAAGTCTGGAGATATATTCTTCTTTGATTGCATCAATGAACGTGCTATAACTAAGCTTCTCTCAGAAGGTTTTATTAAGGAAGTTAAAGAAGAAGTCATTAATTATAAGGAACCTGTTCATCCTTCAGTAGATGATATTACTTTTGAGACTATCATCATGTCTATTGCAAAAAGACTGAAGTGGAAGGTTGTTAATGTGTTCAAATACCTTGATAACCTTGCTTACATTAATGAAGGTGCAGTACTATCAATCTTATTGAGAGAAGTAGCTATAATTCTTGACAGACAATATCCAGACCATATTGAGAATAGTGAAAAAATCTATACTATTGACATGGCTAAAGGTGAGATTGTAGAGGTTAAAGATATTCACAAGATAAAGAATTTCAGAAACTTTGCTGCATTTAGAACTATTCGAGATGCTGTTACTGCGAAGAAAGTACTGAAGGACTTTATGTTAGCAGCATTTAGTAAAGGTGGGAGAAAATAAGAAGATACTTAATGCCTCTAGGAGAGAGTTTGATGGAATTAAATTCAAGTCAGAACTTGAAGTGATGATTTACAAGACTCTTAAAGAATCAGGATTTAACCCTATCTATGAACCAACTACTTACACCTTGTGGAGAGGGTTTAGACCTACAGTACCTTTCTATGATAAAGATAAGAAGACTAAACTTCTTAAATTAAATCTTAAAAAGATGATAGATATAAAACATACTCCTGACTTTGTGTTTCTATATAATAATGTAGTTATTGTTATAGAGGCTAAAGGTATGGAGAATGATGTATTCTATATAAAGAAGAAGTTATTCAGAGCTTATCTTGAAGATTTATATAGAGAGACTGGACAAAAGTCTATGTATTTTGAAATATTTACTAAGAAACAGCTTCTAGAGGCTATAGAAATAATTAAAGGTTATGGAACCAGTGGAGAGAATAAAAAGATTAACTCAGTACCTGCCAAAAGGTGATATTGCATTAGCTCATACTTTCATTGATTCAAGAGATTTTGAGTCACTGCAAGAGTTAGTTGATTCAGCTATTGTTAAGACTAAAAGAAACATTAGTAGTAACAATCCTAAGGAAGAGTATCTTAGTTTAGATGTGGATGAAATGGAAAAACTAAAGACAGAAGTAGATGATTATGTAGACCAACTACAACTGCCTGAACAAGATGATGAATTTGATAATTATGAGGAAGAGTTTATATGATGTATCTTTAAAGATATCAGAAGAAGAATATAGGGCTGACCCTGCAATAAGCTATTCAACATTAGCAAAGTTTAGCAGGGAGGGAGTTAAGGCTATACCAAATCTATTTGATAAGATCAGTAGCCCGTCCTTAACATTTGGAAGCATGGTAGACTCCCTATTAACAGGAGGAAAACAGGAGTTTGAGGAGAGGTTCTTAGTTGCTGATTTTCCAGATATTCCAGACAGTCAGATTCAAATAATTAAGAGTTTGTATAATGTATGTGGAAGTTCTCATAGAAGTCTAGGCATGATTCCAGATGCTTTAATTATAGAGCAAACTGAGGTGTATCAATTTCAAAGAAATTGGAAACCTGAAACCAGAAGCAAAGTTATTAAAGAAAATGGAGAAGTGTACTATTCGTTATTAACACTAGCTAAAGATAAGGAAATAGTGCCTACTAAGATTTATCAGGATGCGTTAGATTGTGTAGAGGCTCTTAAATTAAGCAATGTGACTTCTTGGTATTTTCAAGAGGACAATCCATTTGATGATAGTATAGAGAGGGCATATCAACTTAAATTTAAGGGAGTATATGAAAATATACCAATTAGGTGCATGGCTGATCTTATAATTGTAAATCATGATGAAGGTACTATACAAATGATAGATTTAAAGACTACTAAGGATGTTTCTGAATTTCAACATTCTTTTTATGTATGGCAATATTTTCACCAAGCCCAAATGTATTCTGAGATATTAAGGCAGAATATAATTAAGGATGACTATTATAAGAACTTTAAGATTCTTCCTTATTTATTTATAGCTATAGACAGGTTTATAAAGCAACCTGTAGTATATAAGTATGATAGAACTTTCTCCAAGGAAGATACTTTTTTTGAAGGAAAATGGTATGATAATTGGAGAAAGCAACTTCCTAAATTAAAGTGGCATATTGATAATCCTCATATAAGATTATCTTATAATCAGTATATGGAATTACAATCAAAAGGTCATATAACTATAAGAGGATTGTATCCTATAGTAGAAGAACAATGGAAAGAGGTGGAAGGATATGAAGGTTTTTATGAAATAAGTAATTTAGGAAATCTTAAAAGACTTGAAAGAAAGATATGGTCTGTAAAGAACAATTCCTATAGTACTATGCCAGAAAAGATTATTATTCCAGAAACTCTCAATGGTTACCTAAGAGTCAGACTCACCAAGAATGGTGAAGGGGAGCATTTTTATCTTCATCAATTAGTAGGAAAGGCTTTTATAGATAATCCTAATAATTTTCCAAATATTAATCATATAGATGAGAATCCTAAGAATAATAGGTGGGATAACTTAGAGTGGTGTGACCCTGACTACAATAGCAATTATGGCAGTAGAAATTATAAAATATCTGAAAGAATGGGTATTCCTATTCAAAGATTTTCTTTGGAGGGAGTATTCATAGATGAGTTTAAATCTGCTGCTGAGGCTTGTAGAGTTTTAGGTTTACCTGAAAATAGGCAGTCTAATATATCTGCCGTATGTAGAGGAATTAGAAAGAGTAGTTTAGGGTATATATGGAGATTTAAAAAGTAATGGTATTATGAAAATAGATAATTTACAACCAGCATGACAGAGTTAGAATATTTTAAAGGTGATGAACTAGCAGCTTCAACTTGGAGAAATAAGTATGCAGCAGAAGGAGAGAAAAATCCTAATGATACTCACATGAGGATGGCAAAAGAATTTATGAGGATTGAAGATAGATATCATAAGAATCTAGGTCCTATAGATTGGAATAATCTTTCTCATTATGGAAGACATAGAGACTTCTTAGCTCAAGATAATATCTTTAACTTGTTTAAAGACTTTAAGTATATAATCCCTGGAGGTTCAGTGATGTCTGGTGCAGGTACTGGTCAGTTGGTTTCATTGTCTAATTGCTTTGTAATAGGCAGTCCTAAAGACAGTTATGCAGAGATAATGAAGACAAGAAGTCAACAAGCTCAACTTATGAAGAGGAGAGGTGGAGTAGGTTATGACTTATCTCAACTCAGACCAAGAGGAGCCAGAGTTAATAATGCAGCTAAATCTTCAACAGGTGCAGCATCTTTCATGGATGTATGTTCAGATATAACCAATGAAGTGGCTCAGAATGGAAGAAGAGGTGCTCTTATGTTAAGTATGAGTATCAATCATCCTGATATTGAGGAGTTTATTACTAAGAAGCAGGACTTAACTAAGGTAACTGGAGCTAATATATCAGTGAAGGTTACTGATGATTTTATGCAAGCTGTAATAAAAGATAAGGATTATGTCCTTAGATATCCTACTAATTCTATAGTTGGTTATCAAGATGTAGATGGGATTAAGATATTATATTATGCAGGGGATAATCCTTCTCCTGCAAATCATGCTCATGTAACTCATGTTGAATATAATAAATTATATAAAGTAGGAGATGGGTATCTTAAACTAATTAAGGCAAGAGAACTATGGAATACTCTTATGCACTGTGCTTGGAATACTGCTGAACCAGGTATTATGTTTGAAGGGGCAATGCACAACTATTCTCCTGATGGTGTATATCCTGACTTCAAGATGGTTGGAACTAACCCTTGTGGTGAAATACCAATGGGTCCATTTGATAGCTGTAGGTTGATTCATATTAACTTAAGTAGTTATGTTGTAGACCCATTTACAGATAAGGCTCACATTGATGAAGAGTTACTCTATATGCACTCTTATGAAGCTATGAGATTAGCTGATGATTTAGTTGATTTAGAGATTGAAGCTGTTGATAGGATTATTGATACAGTGAAGAATGATACTGATGATACTGAGTTCAAGCTATGGAGTAGAATCAAGGAGACTGCAATTCAAGGGAGAAGAGCTGGTCTTGGATTCACTGGTCTTGCTGATGCAATAGCTATGTTAGGCTTGAAATATGACTCTGATGAAGGTATTAGTCAGGTTGAACAATTAATGAAAGTCATGTTCAAAGGTCAGCTTGATAGTAATATTGATATGGCTATTGAAAGAGGTCCATTTCCTGTTTGGAATGTTAGGCAAGAATTTCATGCTGGATGGGATGATGGTGGAAGTGGTCAGAATGACTGGTTCACTATATTATGCAAAGATTATAATAGTGAAGCAAGGAGAATGTTTCAATATGGTAGAAGGAACATAAGTTGGTCTACTGTAGCTCCTACTGGAACTGTAAGTATCATGGCTGGTACAAGTAGTGGTATTGAACCTATATTCCTACCTTTCTATCAAAGAAAGAGGAAGTGTATGTCTGAAAGTGATAGGGTAGATTATGTAGATAAAGTAGGTGAGAAATACACTCTGTTTACAGTAGTTCATCCTAACTTGAAGAGATGGGCAATAGAAACTATGAACTATAGTGAGTCAGAAGTTAATGAATGGAGCTTGGGAATATGGGAGGAAGTTTGGAAGGAAAGTCCTTACTATGGTTCTACTGCACCAGAGATTGATTGGAGACAGAGAGTCAAGCTGCAAGGAGTAGTTCAGAAATATATTACCCATAGTATCAGTAGTACAGTTAATCTGGCTAAGGAAACTACAGAAGAAGAGATTGCTGACATCTATATTGAAGCTTGGAAACAAGGATTAAAAGGTATTACTATTTATAGAGATGGTTGTAGGGAAGGTGTATTAACTAAGGTTGAGAAGCCTAAAACTATTGAAGGTAGAGATGCTCCTAAGAGACCTAAAGAACTTGAAGCTGATTACTATCAAGTTAAAGTTAAGAAGGAACAATTCATTGTTCTTGTAGGTCTTCTTGATGGTAAGCCTTATGAAGTCTTTGCATTTAGACCTCTTAATCCAGTTAATATTCCAGCACATAAGGGTATTATCACTAAAGTAAGTAAGATGCACTATAGTTTTGATTCTGAACATATTAGTATATCTAACCTTGAGTTAGCTAACACTAATATTGAAGAAAATGCAGCTACATTATACTCCTCAATGTTATTAAGACATGGAGTAAGTATAGAATATATTATCAAGACTGCAAAGAAAGTCAATGATAATATCAGTTCATTTAGTTCAGCTATGTGTAGAATACTTGCTAAATATATCTCTAATGAAGAGATTAAAGGTGAAGTATGTCCTGATTGTGGCTCAGTTTTAATCAGAGAAAATGGCTGTGTACATTGTTCTTCCTGCGGGTGGAGTAGATGTGGTTAGTTAAATTTTATTTATAACAAATGAAGATTGAAACTAAATATAGTATGGGAGATGCTGCCTTTGTTATGTACAATAACAGGGCAGTTCCCATAAAAATCATGGGAGTACATTACTCTATTGATGTGTATCAAGGTGAACATGTTTACTATTCAAGTGATATATCATCCATTGATGGTATGGTTAGGTTTGATGAAAAGTATGTATTTGAAACTAAAGAAGATTTATTGAAAACATTATGAAAATTAAAGTAAAAGGAATAACAGCAGGATGTTTGCCTTTCATTATAGAGAAGGGTGATTGGATTTATAGTTAACTACTAACAGATAAAGTTATGAGTAAATGGGTAGTCTATGAGCACATCTCTCCATCAGGAAAGGTATATGTTGGAATTACTAACAGAGATGTTAACTTAAGATGGAGGAAGGGTGGTAAGGGTTATCTTAGTAAGCATAAAAATGGTAATTATAATCATGCTTATTTTGCCAATGCCATCTTAAAATATGGTTGGGATAACTTTCAACATAGTATTATAGCTTCAAACTTAGGTGAAATGACAGCTAAGAACATGGAGAAGGATTTAATTAAATTCTATAAGGAGCAAGGTAAATCCTATAATATAACTGATGGTGGTGATGGTAGATTAGGTGTGTCTTTTACTCATTCTGAAGAGAGTAAATTATTAATAAGTAAACATCACAGAAGAATTCAAACTGATGACACAAGGAAAAAGATAAGTGAATTACAAATAGGAAAGAAATTTCCTAAATGGAGAAAATATCTTCTTAGTAACTCTCATAATAAAGAGAAACATAAAGTTGAACAGTTCTCTCTTAATAATGTATCTATAGCTATATATAACAGTCTAATGGATGCAGAAAGAGCTACTGGTGTAAGAAATGGTAACATTTCATCTTGTGTCAAAGGTAGATGTAAAACTGCTGGTGGTTATATTTGGAAACTTTATAAAGAAAAAAGATGAAAATTAAGTATAGACTTATAACAGAAGGGTGTAACCCTTATATTCATGATTCTGGTGATTGGTTTGATTTAAGAGCAGCAGAAACAGTTAGCTTTAAAGCACCACAAGCTGGTGTTAGAAAGAGAGAAACTATTGATGGTGAGATAGTAAGTCATAGAGATGTCACCTTTGACTTCAAACTGATTAAGCTTGGTGTTGCTATGCAATTACCTAAAGGTTTTGAAGCAGTAGTATTACCAAGAAGTGGTACTCCAAAGCTAGGAATAATGTGTGCTAATAGTGAGGGAGTTATTGATAATTCATATTGTGGTAATGATGATGAATGGAGATTCCCAGCTATTGCCTTTCAATCTACAACTATTAATAAAGGTGATAGAATCTGTCAATTTAGAGTTCAATTGAGTCAGAAAGCAACTATATGGCAGAAGCTTAGATGGTTGTTTAGTAACAAGATTGAACTTGTTAGTGTGGATAAACTTGATGGTAATAATAGAGGTGGGTTTGGAAGTACAGGAGTACAATAATAACTCAAAAAGATAATAATATGGTAATGAATATTTTATTTGTAATAGGACTTGTAATTTTAGCTACTTTCTTTGCTAAGATTGTTGATGTCTATAGAAAGAAAGAAAAGAGAGCACAGGCATATAGAATGTCATTCAGAGAAACTCTAGATTTAACTGACATTCCTATTGTAACTTTCAGGTGTGGAGAAAAGAAGTTAAACTTCCTACTGGACACAGGTGCAAGTGATTCTATAATCAACAAATCAGTAACTAATGATATTAAACATAGTCCTACTGGAGTAAAGAACACCATCTATGGTTCTGATGGTAATAGGAAGGAAGTAGATAAAACATCTATTGATATTACTTATAGAGATAAGACATATAGTGAAGAGTTCTATGTTATGGACTTAGATGCTGCATTCTCTAATCTTAAGAGTGACTTTGGTGTTAATCTGCATGGAGTACTTGGTAGTTCTTTCTTCCAAAAGTATAGATATATAATAGATTTCGAGGAACTAGCTGCATATTCAGTAGTATGATGGAAGATGTAATTGAACTTAAATCAAGAGGAGATGATACTAACTATTTAAAGAAGTTAAAGAAGCCTGATGGTAGTGAATCTAAAACTTATACTTTAAAAGTTAGTTATCCTGTTATTACTGCTGGGTATTTACCCAATGGTAAGATGTACATACAACCATCTGGAAGTTCAATTATTGCTGTAGGTGAAAGACTTGATGAAGCTGATGCTATTGTTAAGTCTATCAACTACACTAATGGATATGGTTACAGCATAACTTTTCAGTAGCATGATATATTTTGTAAGTAGACAATCTGAGCTGTTTGATGAGGTAGAATATACAATGATGAGTATTGAAGATTCCCTAAGTATGTTAAATACTTGGGAAATGTTTCAATTTGATACTGAAACCTCTGGCAGAGATGCTCATATAAATACAGTCTTACTTATGCAATTTGGTGATATTAAGGGGGAAAATCAAATAGTAGTAGATGTTACTACTATAGACCCCTTGATATACAAAGATTATATACAAAGTCATTTTATGATAGGTCAAAATTTAAAGTTTGACTTGCAGTTCTTGTTTAATTATGGTATTATTGTAACTGAATGTTATGATACTATGATTGTTGAACAATTACTATATCTTGGTTATCCATTCTTCCTAGTAGGAATGAATACTGATCTTATGAATAAGTATTGTGACTTTGTGTATAACTATGAAGGATATGATAAATTAAATCCTGAAACAAAGAAGGTATTACTATATGAAGAAATTCCTGATGTTGCTGAATTTATTTATAATTATTCTGGAGTAGGTTTAAAGGCAATTGCATATAGATATCTTAATATAGATATAGATAAGACTGTCAGAGGTGAGATTATTTGGAGAGGTATAGATACTGCTGTTATCAAATATGCAGCTGGTGATGTCATGTATCTTGGTGATATAATGACAAAGCAACTAGAAGAGTTGAGGAGAAGAAAGTGTGTTAATGGTGCTAAGTTAGAATGTGACTTTGTTCCTGTTATAGCTTATCTTGAATGGTGTGGTATAAAACTTGATGAAAGTAAGTGGAAAACAAAGATGGTCTATGATGAGACTATTAAGAGAGTCTTTAATAAATCATTAGATAGTTTCATTGTAAGTTCAGCACTTGGAAAGGATAGTTTTATAGCTTATATTTCATTATCTGATAAGGATGAAGATGAACTAAGTGATGAAAGGAAAGCATTTAAAGATGAGGTTAGAGCACCTGAATTTGATATAGAAGAACCTTGTGGTGCTAAGTTTGAAGCTTATAAATGTAAGATAAAGACTAGGCTATCAAGTAAATATATCAAAATAGATAGACAAGGTGATTTATTCTCTGGGTTTAATACTGAACCTCAATCCTTAGTAAATTGGAATAGCTCTACTCAAGTTGTTTCTATACTTAAAACATTAGGTTTCAATACATCTGTTATAAGTAAAAGCACTGGTGAAGAAGCTGATTCAGCACTTGAAAAGGTTATAGCTAAACAGAAAGGAATAAATGATGTATTTCTTAAAGCTTATCTTGATTATAAAGAAGCTGATAAGGTTTGTTCTACTTATGGTCAATCATACATTAATGCTATCAATCCTAAAACAGGAAGAATTCACACTAAGTTTAAGCAACTTGGTGCATCCTCAGGTAGAATGGCTTGTGGTTCTCAACAAATAAATACTGACTTAGCTAAATTAAAGGGACTTCCTGTAAATACTAAGAGCAGTAAACTTAAATGTGCTTATCCACAAGTTCAGAATCTACCTGCTGATCATAGAACTAGAGGTTGTTTTGTTAGTGAGAAAGGTAACTTATTCTGTAGCTGTGATTATAGTGCTATAGAATCAAGACTTGGAGCTGACATATACAATGAAAAGTCTATGATTGAAGAGTTCTTACATGGTTCTGGAGATATGCATTCTCTAGTTGCTAAGGCATGTTTCCCTAAAGAACTTGAAGGTATTGAGGTTAAGATGGTTAAGAAGTTAAGACCAGACCTAAGAAAGAAGGCTAAAGCACCAGAGTTTGCTAAACAATTTGGTGGAGGTTCTTCTTCTATAGCTGATTCTTTAGGTATATCTATTGAAGAAGCTGATGAAATAGGAAATGCTTATGATAAGGGTTTCCCTGGGGTAACTTCTTATGGAGAAAAGGCTCTAAAGGCAGTTAAAAAGGATGGTTATATATTGATTAATCCTATTACTGGACATAAAATCTATTGGAGTGATCACTCCTATTGGTTAATAGAAGGAGCTAAATTCACTAGTGAGTTTTGGGATAACTATAGAAAACAAAAAGAGTTATTAGGTGATGAGTTTCATAAAACTTGGATGAGAAGAAGAGTATCATTACACTTTAAGGCAGTTAGTAAATGGGGTAGACTTGGATTAAATAGTCCTACTCAGGGTGAAATGAAGGTTTGTGCCCTGAATAAACTCCTTAAATTCGGTGAATGCTGAGATGCAAATACCGAGCCAAGCTATATAGTAATATATAGAAGGTGTAACGACTAGCACATGGAGTCCTAATGGGATGGTAAAGTGCCAAGAAAAGGGAGAATATATTTTGAAATGTTATTAATTATACCTATATTTGTACTGGAATAATAAAGTATAAATATGAAAAGTAAAGTACCAAAACATTTAGAGGTAAGAAAATGTATAAATTGTGGTAAGGAGTGGGAGGTATTAGTTAAATCTAATGTTTCTCTCAGTAGGACACAAATGTTTTGTAGTGAATGTGTGAGTAGCTTAAGTATGTGGGAAAGAAAAAGAATTGCTATGAGCAAGATACCTGATATAAGAAGCAAGTATCTTAAATCTAAAAGGAATGAATTTTTAAGAAACTATAAAAAGCAAATGTTACACAGAACAAGAGCTAGAGCAGAACTCAAAGGATTAGAGTTTAATATTGATGAAGATGATATTGTAATCCCAGAGATATGTCCTATACTTGAAGTTCCTATTATTGTAGGAACTAAAGGAGAATATGAGTATTCTCCATCTATTGATAGAATAGATAATAGTAAAGGATATATTAAAGGTAATGTACAAATTATCTCTAAGAAAGCAAACTCTATGAAGAACTCTGCTACTTCTACTGAATTAATAACATTTTGTAAAAATATATTAAGATATAGTCTGAACAGTATTAAAAAAGAAGATACTGAACTACAGGATAAAGAGCCTGTAGGATAACATAATTGACAGGTGCTATTGTATTAAAGTATGCTGTAACTAACTTCTTCAAGTGGATTGTAGCTAATGACCTATTCTCTGTTGTTAAAATAGTAAATCTAGTACATGATGAAATATGTATAGAGTATCCTGAATCTATGTCAGAAATAGCTGATAAACTTAAATTCTATATGGAAGAATCAGCTAAGATGTTTTGTAGTAAACTTCCTATTCCTGCTGAGGCATCTATAGGAACATATTGGATTCACTAAATGTATGTATTAATAATTGGGATGGGTGTAGCCCTTGCTATATTGGCAGGGCTACTTTATTACTCAAATAAATCTCAAAAGAGTCAGATTTATGTTTATCCTAAAACTAAAAACCAATACCTAGTTAAAGGTATAGTTAAGATGAAGGATATTAATAGTGGTGAATGGACTGATGCTGTTCTATATATTAGTATGAAGAATGGGCATCATTATGTTAGGGAGAAAAGACAATTCCTTGACAAGTTTGTAACATTAAAAGATTGGGAGGAATCTAATGGATGTAAGATTAGGTGATTTATATGAATACACAGGAGAGACTGGTTTTGATCTTGTTCAGAATAATACATATCCTATAATAAATATAGGTAAAAATAAGGATATAACTATTAAAACAGATAATGGTCGTAAGATATTTTCATGGGAGAATTTTATTACTGTATTTGAGCCTGTTATACTTAATAGTTGTAATTCTTCAATAAAAGCAGGAGATACAGTTAAATGTATAAAAAGCCTTGTTTACTTTGATGAAGGATGTACATATACTGTACTTGGTGTAAGTTCTACTAAAAGAGTAGTAATTAGAGATAAGTTTGGTAATCCTAAGTATGTTGAGCCTTATGAATTTAACACCTATTTCACTACTACCTTTCAAGTAAATGGTAGCAGCAATGAATTAGTTAAGAGTTTTAAAAATATTACCTCAAAGATGGCTGAGACTTATGAAAAGAAGAATCATGATTATGGTGATTCTTTTAGTAAATCTCTTGATAAGTTTGGATTAGTAGCATCTGTAGTTAGAATGGGAGATAAGATGAATAGAATTGAATCTCTTATAAATAAATCAATTCAGAATCCTGCTTATCCATCTGTTTCAGTTAAAGATGTTAATCTTGTTAAGGACGAGTCTATTAAAGACACATTGCTTGATTTAGCTAATTATGCTATTATGACAGTAATGTGGATGGATAATCAGAAGAAGTGTGATAATGGCTAAAGTAATTTTATGTAGAGGAATACAAGGTAGTGGTAAAACTACTTGGGCTAAACAATGGGCACTTGAAGACCCTGAGCATAGAGTAAGGTTCAACAATGATGATGTCAGGAATATGCTTGGTAAGTACTGGGTTCCTAACAGAGAAGTGCTGGTTTATGCTATGAAAAAGCAATTCATTATAACATCTATGAAGAAAGGTTATGATATTGTTATTGACAATATGAACCTTAATCCTAAAGAAGTGGAATATTATGAGTCATATATAAAAATTCATAACCAAGTAGTAGATGAATTGAAATCAGAGAATAAATTAGACCCTCAAGATGATTTCAAGTATGAACTTGAGTTTAAGGATTTCTTTATTCCTCTCCAAGATTGTATTAATAGGGATTCTAAAAGGGAAAATCCTATAGGTGAAAAAGTCATAACAGAAACTTATGAGAGATATAAATCAATAATTGAAGGGCAAAATGACACAGCTAGGATCTACCTATAATGGCTGTGAGGATATCTTGCATCAACAACATTATATTGAATAACTATGGCAACAGAGAAACAATTAAAGTGGAGAATCAGAAATAGAACTCTGTTTGAAATTAAAGGTATTGCTTCAAGAAGTAACATTGCTGATAGTATGTGTTTAACTCAAAAAGAAAGAGAACTTCTTAGAGAAGCCTTTGATATTATACAAGACGTGGTAGATAATTCTACTGAATCAAGTAGAGAGTTAGGTTTTAATGCAGTCGAGAGATGCAGATACTGTGGTAAGCCTGCAACTCATGAAGGATTGTGTGAGAAATGTTATAATAGGAGGAATTATTAATATGATAGAAGCATCAGTTGAAAGTGTAATTGAACAAGCAGCTCAGGAATCATTCTTTCCACCTAGATTATGGGTGATTACATATGATTTAAGAGCTATTGGTAAGGGTATTGCAATGGTGAAAGCACCTAATGCAGAAGAAGCTAATCAGATATTGATAGCTAATGGTATGTATAATGGTAGTCCACAAGACTATCTTATAACTAAGACAGAGGAAATAGTTGTACCACCTTGTTGTGGGTTAATGGCTGAACAAACAGTTGAATTCTTTAATAATAATTGATTATGGATAATTTACCACTAGGGGCAGAAAATAATCCTAATGCACCATTTAATGAACCTTTGAATGTTTCTCGTACAAGGTTTGTTAGTGTAACTATATCATATTATGATACATTAGAATTACCACTAGATGCAACTGGTAGACAGATTGAAGAAGCCTTTATAGATAAGGCTAACAGTGGGAAGTTTCCTAAAGAATTTAATGTTGATGAAATTGTAGTTCTAGATGAATGAGTAAGATTGTAAGATTAGAACAGGTTACTTCTTGGAAAAGAGCATTAAATGCAGCAAGAAGAACTATAGGCAAAAGACCCCTAAGTAAAGAACCTTCTCAAGAATGGAAGGCTAAGATGCTGTTGGCAGAGCATAGCCCTATAAGATTAGTTGAATATGACTGGTCATGGGAAGAAATAAAACAATGGGTTACTGTGCATTTGGTAAGACATCATGAAGGGTGTGAGAAATTTGTACATAGCCAGAGAGGCGATAGAAGAGACCTTAGAATACCAAGGGATGAATTACCTCAAGGTGCTTTAAATGATATGGATATGACAGCTAATGCACAAGCTATCATTAATATCTCAAGAAAGAGATTATGTAGTTGTGCATCTGTAGAAACAAGGGAAGCATGGAAACAAGTATTAGCTGCTATTAAAGAAGTGGACCCAATACTTGTAGATAAATGTGTACCTGAATGCATATATAGAGGCTTCTGTCCTGAGTTTATGAAGTCATGTGGATATGCTAATACTAAGAAGTTTCAATTAGACTTAAAGAGATATAGGAGCACTTCTTATGATGAGAATGGTAATTTAGTAGATTTATATAATGAAGCTAATCCTGATTAATATGTTTTGGATAGGATTTCTTGCAGGAGTATTAGTGTTAGTTGGCACTATAATATTGAGTATTGCTTATTATGTTAAGCATGGTGGTTATTATTAAATAGAAGAAAGTATGATAAAGAATTTTAAAGTAGGAGATGTATTGAGTGAAAGTTCTCATTACATAGTATTAGCAGATAATGGTAATTTAAACTTTAAGTTGAGGCATCTAGAAAGTGGTGACATGGTTTACATAGGAAAAGAGTATATCCATAATTACCTTGAATCTGCTGATGACTTTACTAATGAAGTGAAGGTAACTAGAGAAGATAAGAAAGATGGTACTTTGGGTATCAGAAGTATCTTTGAAGGTATTCATGGTTCTCAAGTATTTACTGTTTGTTTCAAGAAACAGGATACACCTAAATCTCAAAGAAAGCTTAATGCTGAGATTGCTACTTTGATTAGTGATTTCTCAAAGGAGATTGATACTATTCAAAAGAATAAAAAGGGTGTTGCTGAGGCAGCAAAGAAGTTTGCTGAAGAGTTGATTAAGAATCCTATCTTACCTTATGAAGAAGGTGAAGACAGGGTATTAAGAGGCTTCAAGATTCAATTTGAGAGTAGAGATGGCAGGTATAACTGCATAGACATGGACATTGAAGATACTAACAATGTTAGACCTGTTAATATAAATACCATCAGATGGATCATCTTAGGAGGTACTAAATATGTTGTTGAGTAATGAATGAACCTATTAAGAAAACTTCTGAAGAGTGGCAATCTATATTTCCATATCCTAAGGTTATTGACCCTGATGGGTGGGATAGAAAGAACTATGATTACTCTTGGAAAGAAGAGAAAATCACACTTGAAGAGTATGAGGCTAGAAGGAGTCAGAGTACATGTGTGTGTTCTATTATTACAGAAAGAATGTTTGAGAAGGGAGTAGATTAAATCTACTCCTTTTTTCTTTTCTATAAGGATTATTCTTTTCTTATGGAACTTTTGGACTTATTCTATTGTTTATTTAAAAAATATATTCTACTTTTGCAAAGTAATTAACTAATTAATTGAATGTTATATGAGTAAGACTTGTTATACTCCAGAGAAAGGTCTGGATGATGTAATAGCTAGTAAGGTAACAGGATGGAATAAATACTTAGTTGCTAACCTTAGAGGTTTATATCAGGAAAGAAATCCTGAAGCTGAAACTCCAACTGCTGAAACTCTTATTGAGTTCAGAAGGAGTCTTAGTAAAGAAGACTCTAAGAGACTTCTTGATGCTATAAATAGTCCTGCTGTGTCTTATACACAGTTAAGAGATGACTTTAATGCAGAAGAGAGATTCAACAGAATCAGTATGATTTCCACCATGTTCTCAGACATTGTAGATGCTGTTCAGGAGGAATATCCCTCTGTAAGTAGAAAAGATATTATAGCTGGATTCACTGTTGATGGACAACAAGCTGGTGGTGTGGCTGGTATCTTTAATGAGATATATGATACTCTTCAATCACAATATAGTGATGCTATAGAAGAGAATGATACTGAAACAGCAGCTAAATACCAAAAGGTATTTGATAACTGGGGAGCCTTAATATCCTTTGCAAAAATTAGAATTAGAGATGCAGAAGACCTTAAATTAGGTCAAGACATTAACTTTGCTGATGATTCCAATCCTAACAACTTCAATGAAAATGATATGACTGAGAAGTTTGTTATGGAAGAATCTAAGAGAGAAGGTTGGATGGAACAAGCTGAATTTGAGTCTTCTTTTGGCTCAGTTGGAAAGCAAGTTAGAAAGGTTATTGGTAGAGTTCCAGTATATAAGGATGGTGAAGTTGTACTGGATGATTTAGGTTTCCCTGTAATGCAGGACCCTGTAAGAATGCATCAAGAGTTACTTGATGTACTTAGAGGTGTAGGCAGTGAAACTGAAATGATGAATGCTCTTAGAGAGTATAGCAGTACTGCTGGATGGGTAACTCCATTTATGCAAGAGCTGGAAAATCCTCAAATAAGAACTCAATTCTATACTGACTTTAAGAAAAACTTTCAGCCTTATTCTATACAAACTGAAAAGCAGGAAGGTAGAATAAGAACTTATAAGACAGCATTACTTAATAGAATTAAGGGCAATGCTCCTTTTAGTTCATTCTTAACTTCAGTTAAACTTGGTAAGGTAGTTAATCCTAGGAACAGTATCTTTGAAAAGAGTGGTATTGGTACTAGAGTTATGCCAATTAGACTAGAGAGAATTAAGAATAAAATAGTTGATACTTTAGCAGAACCTGAAAGAATAAATGAGAAATCAAAGTTCTGGATGATGTCTAAATTAGAGAGGAAACAATTCTTAATTGATGCTACTGAGTCCCTTGGTATTGATATAGATGGTGAAACTTTAGATAGAATAATGTCTAGGAACAGAGATATTAGGGCATTAAACAAAGAATTGTTAGGTGCAGCTAAGTTTGGTCTTAATCTAACTAAAGAAGAGCAAGAAGGCAAAAAGGAGATTAGTTATGAAGAGCTTATCAAAAGAGCTTCTAGTAATGAGAAGAAAGGTGTCCTTAGAGAAAAGATTACTAAAGTACTGGCAATAGTTGCTAAGAGTAGAGAAGGGCTAAAACTTGAAAGTAGAGTTAGATATGGTGATAATACATTCTTTAGTAATGTTATTCCATCATTCATGGGAGATAGATTTGATAAGATAGCTTCTTTTGTGAAAGCTACTGACAAGAAAGGACTTCAGGCTATGCTTGAAACTACCTATCTCAACTCATCTTATTTTCAATATGATGGTAAGATACTTAACAAGTGGTTAGAAGAACTCTATAATAGTGATTTAAGTACTGAAGATAATTTTGCTGCAAACTTTACCTTTAAGAGATTCTTAGGTACAGATAAACTTAAGTTTGAAGACTTCACCAGTAAACAGCATATAGTACAAATGCTCAATGAGTATTTCTCTGAAAAACAAATTAGTCCTAATAGTCAATATGCTTGGTATCCTGTATTCATCTTAGGTGATAGTGGAGTAGCTAAGTTTATTAAAGCTAAAAGGTATGGTGGTCAAGAGATACTTGATGGTATGTACAATGTCTATATTCAAGAGAAGAGAAGAATGGAGTTAGCCAAGGCTGCTAATAGAAAGATGCAGGACCAAGGGTTAAAGGCTATTGATAACTTCTCAAGAAATACAGATAAGTTTAGCCTACTTTCCTTCTTAAATGAACCTAAGTATGCTGGAATGATTAAAGAAAGTAACATTGAACAGACTGTTAAACAAGCTATTAGAGCTTATATGGATGATTCTGTTACTAAGTTCAAGCAACAACTTAATACATTAGGAGTGCTTGAACAGCAAAATAATCAGTATGTTTATTTGAGTCAAGAAGTTAAGGGTAATAGAACTATAGACCAAGTATTATCAGACTATTACTGGAATACAAAGTTTGCTACTATCCAACAGTTACAGATGATGACTATTGATCCTTCTTTCTATAAAGGAACTAAAGACCTTCAAAAGAGATACAAGGAAATTCATGCTCCTGGAACTGCATTGAGTGTTGAAGCTATTAATCCTTTTACAGGTGAGAGATATAGCAATGATGGTATTGAGAGAGTAGTTTACTTTGATGACATTGATGTGGATGCAGAGAAGTTTGACCCAGAGTTTATGACAGCAATTGCTAACCATTTTGGTAAAAACTCTTCTGTTTATGATATGTATAAGAAGAATACTCTAACAGATGGTCAAGGCTATAGAACACTTGAAAGCTATAGGAAAGTAATGGGTATGGCTGGTAAGTGGGATGAAAGAATGGAAGCTGCATATAATCAGATACAGTCTTTAAGAGCTAAGATAGGTAGAGATGAAAATCCATCTATGGAAGATATTAAAGCTATATCAGATTTAGCTGTTACATTTCAACCTATTAAACCTTATTTATTCTCATTTGAGAACTTTAGTTTAGGTGTTGATATGCTTAAGATACCTGTGCAGCATAAGTATGCTGAGGCAGTTCTTATACCAGAGTTACTACCTGCTGGTAGTAAATTGAGAGATATAGCTTATTGGATGGAAGATCATGTTAACCCTGAGACTGGAAAGAGTGAACCTATTGATATGATTGGTTCTACTAAAATTGTTAAAGTAGGTGGATTTGGTTCTACTGATATTAGCAATGTAGACTCAAGAACTATCAATGATGCAATGAATAAAGGTTATGTTCATCAGTTAAGCTATGCTGACTATAGAATCCAGACTAATGTTCCAGAGCATGTTAATAGCTCTCAGTTATTTGGTACTCAGGTAAGAAAGCTTATTATGGCTAAGGTAGGAAAGTTTAAAGACTACAGTAGTTATATAGGTGGAAAGAGAGTTAATCTTGGTGGTAAATATGGTAATGTTAAGTTGAATGGTGGTAATCTTGTAAGATTCTATAACTCTCTTATTACTGCCAATATCATTGATTCTTATCATTTATTTGAGAATGCAGTATCTGATGCTAATAAAATAAGCAATAGGTTAATCCAGACTACAGCTAATAATAGTAGAGAGTCTAAAGATAATATGATGGCTTATGCACTAAATGAAAGAGGTGAATTTACTGTACCTTTATTTGAAGGTGGTTTAGAGCATGATAGTTCAGCTTTATTCTTTAGTCTCTTTAAGAAGATGGTTAACAAACAATCTATTAAAGGTGGTAGTGCTGTTCAAGTCTCAGCTATGGGTATTACTGGTTATGAGGAAGACGGTGGTTTGAGATATGTAACAGACCCTAATAATCCTAATAATATACTCTATGCAGAGTGTGAAATACCTTGGGATTTAACTTATACTGATAGTACTGGTAGAGAGCAATCATTAGACTTTGAGACCTATTGTAATGAAGATGGTACTCTAAAGATTGATGAGAATGGTAATACCATATTAGAGAAAACTTATCCTAATATACTTAGTTTACTTGCATATAGAATTCCAACTGAAAGAGATTACTCAATGATTAATCTGAGAGTAAAAAGATTTAGTCATAAGACTGCTGGAGGTACTATTAAAGTACCACCTCAGGGAACTACTATTGCAGGTTTTGACTTTGATATTGATAAGTTGTACTTTATGAGAAATGAGTATCAGCAAAGACAATTTACATCAGAGGAAATAAAGAACATATGGTCAGAGTTCTATGATACATATCCTAATTTGAAGGCAGTTCTTCAAGAAGCTAGAGAAGAAGATACTGAATCATTAGATAGACTATATAAGTATTGGGAGAAGGCTGGATTACCTTATACATATCAAGCAGCCTTTAATCAGTTTGTAGCTGATAGAGGCTATATTAAGTTTGAAGAATATGACTTTAGCAAAACTCCTCTTGAGAATACTAAAGCAGCTAGAAACAATATGCTTATTCACTTAGTTCAACAAAGATTAAGTGATGTTGAAACCTTTAAGGATAGATATACTCCTGGTGGTTTTGCTAATGCTTCTAAAGCAGCTAGAGTTATGAGAGAGTTAATGTTTGGTAAGGCAGAAGTTAATCATCAAGATAAGACTGTTAACCTTTCAAGTATTAATAAAGCTATTGATGAAGGAAGTCTAACTGATCCAGAGCCTAATTATGATCCTAGTGACCCTATGACTATTGTTATTTATAACCAGCAGAATAATGTTGCAGGTAAATTGATTGGTATCTTTGCAAATCAAAATACTAATCATGCATTTGCTTCATTGATGGAACAGTTTTCTTTAAAGAAGCCTATTACATTTGCAGGTAAAAGTTATTCTGATTTACTTCATAATGATAAAATAGATACTAGTTTGAATGTTGCTGAGTTTCTAGCTGCATCAGTAGATGCTGTGAAGGACCCAGTACTTAACTATTTGAACTTGAATACTATTACTGCTGATGCTGGTGCTATGTTAGCAAGACTTGGTTTTACTACTGAGGATATAGGTTTATTATTCAATCAACCTATTATTAAGGATATATGTGAATACAGCTTTAATAATGGTATGTCTGATATTAATTCTGTGATAGATAATGTGTTAGACAATTATGAGGTTGATGGTGAGTTAAAAAAGGCTATACCTGATGAAGACCTTTCAAGAGAAAAGTTAGCATATAATATAGTTCAGGCTGCAAACACTAGTAAGGAAGAACTAATGAAGAGTGATGAATTTGTTGAGAAACAAATTATTGTTGCTGATTTATTTAGAGATATCCTTGAAGCTAGTAATGATGTATCTCAGTTTGTAAGAAACACTAAGTTTACTGCATCTAATGCTGTAGGTTCTACATTTGGAGATGCTTATGCACAACAGATGAAAGTAGCTGCTTATGTTAAGTCATTTACAAAAGCTGATGCTCTCAAGGTTGAGATGAAAGTAGCTCAAGGTATTAATGCTCCTATGAATAATGAAGTAGGAACATTATCCATGAATGATCAAGAGTATATGGAATCTTTACTTGAGAATCCTTTTGCTTATGAACAGGCTATGTATGATATGAATAGAAAGGCTGAGAAAATAATCAATAAATTCTATCCTTATAATACTAAAGCCTATAAAGAAGCTAGAGAAGGAATAGCTGCATTTACTAGAAGTGGTTTGCTTGATGCAGAGACTATTAATAGTATTCACAGTGACTTAATGGTATTTATGTTAAGTCAGCAAGAGAATAGCTTATTTAATGGTAATATGCCTATTAATGCAGCAGGTGAAGAAGTTACAGCTAGAGAATACTTCACAGAGATATTCCCTGAAGGTTTATTCAATATTCTTGAAGCTAATCCTACAATGAAGTCTATGCCTATATTCCAGTATATGCAGTTTGTTACTGATGAAAAGACTGGTAAAGTAAGCATGAATATTCAGGATATAGGTGGTTTAGCACCTTATCAAAAGGATGAAATTAAAGAGAGTTGGGGAGACTTATTAAGGAATGAGCAGACTGCTGAATTAGCACAATCTCTGTTCTTGTATAACTATTACAAGCTTGGCTTTACTTATAGTCCTATGGCATTTATGAACTTAGCTCCTACAGAAGTTAAGTTAGCTGTGCAAGTAGGATATGATTATAATGGCAATCCTAAATCTTATGTTGACTTCTTAAATGATGTACAAAAGAGTAGGATTGGTGTTAATAATCAAGAGTTTGCTAAACAGTATTTACTTAATCATTTAGATAATAACAGACTAGTATTTCATCCTAAAGGAAGAAATGGTAGACTTATAAGTAGCCTAGCTTTTAGTGATGGAGTAGCTGTAAGCAGCTTTACTCTTGATGTAAAGAAGTTAGGTAAAGAAGGTAATCCATTCTTATTACCTAGTGAAGAGAAAGGAGTATCTTACTTTAGACCTGTTATTGTTATAGATGATATAGTATATATGTGTGATAGTAATGATGTAGTATTTAATGCCAGTACTACTGGAAGTATTAACTATTATAAGGTTGATGCTTTAGGTGAATCTGGAAAGTCTCTGCAATATTCTTCTAACTCAATGACAGTAAGTAGAATAGCTGATACTGAAGTTCAAGAGGATGGTAATACAGCAGTTGAACCTGAAGTAGTTAATACTGTAGATACTAGTATGAGTACAGAAGAATTAGTTAGACAGGCTACTGATTTAGCATTAAAAGCTGATAATACCTTAGATAAGGCATTAGTGATTGAGATGCTAAATAAAGCTAGTGTAGAAGATTTAATTGATACTATTGAGTCATTGAAAGCTCAAGCTAATAATGTAACTGACCAAGAAGGTAATAAGATTTGTTAATATGGATAAGTGTAGTATAATTCCAAGAGTAAAGAATAGTAAAGGTGAATTTGTAGAGAGTGACTTATTTAAGTCACTCCTACATTACACTAATGACAGAGAGATATCTAAGCAGTATTATGCTGTAGGTACTAGTCCTGAGTTCTTAAGTAGAGTAGCTAATGAAGCTAAGTTTGATAGTAATGGCGAGATAACCTTTCAATCTCTTAGGCAGCTAACTAAGCTGAATCTAAGTGATGAGAAGGTTAAACAAACCTTGAATAAAGACATTGGTGCTGGTGTATATGATTACAATGAAGCTGTACCTAAACTACAGTCCTTTAATAGAAGTAGTCCATACAATGATAAGTATATGGCTACTATTATTAATAAGGATAATGGTAAGGTTGAATTAACTGTAGTCAATAAGAACAATACTAATGTAGCTCAGTTAAATGACAACATAGCTAACAGAAGTCTACAAGAGAGAATTAAATTCTATTTAAACAGAGCTGGTGTTGATTATAGTTTCCTTGATGACAGTGAGAGAATTAATGGTAGATATAGTACTGTCAATGCTACTAAAACTGCTGATAGTCTCTATCAATTAATTAAGGTAGCTAATAATGAACAAATAGATAGTAGTCTATCTGAAGAAGCTGGCCACTTTGCTGTAGGTGCATTGGGTAATTCTCCACTAGTTCAAAGACTTGAGAGACTGTTAACTCCTGATGTACAGAGAGTTATAATGGGTGATGAATATAATACTATTGCTTATAGAGATAATCCTGCAAGAGAAGTTGCTGGATATCTAGTAGGTAAGGCTATTAATGGTGAAATAGATAAGAGAGCTTCATGGCAGAACATAGTTAATAGGATAGTAGGTCAGATTAAAAGAGTCTTTAATAACATCACAGGCAATGAAATAGCTAATGCTAAATTAGAGGCAGTAAGAACTGCTGATGCTATTGCACAAGGCTTTATGTCACCTGGTTTCCAGGGCACTGTTGAAAATGCACTTGAAACTCAAGAGACACTGTATAGTGCTAGAGACTCTGTTAATGTTGCTACCTTCAAGTCTGTTTTAAACATACTGAGAAGTCAAACATCACAAATGAGGACTATTGATAAGTCCCTTTATAATAAGTATAACCAACTAGCAGGTCAAGTTGAAGCTGGTAGAACTAGTAGTCAACCATCACTATTTGCAGACTTAATTGCTGTAGATGGTATTACAGAAGCTATGGATTTAATGGTTGATGCTGTACCTGAGATGATTACTAAGTTAGCTAAAGTAGACTTTAATGTAACTAGTATTACACCAGAGAATGCAGCTTTATTAAGAGAAGTAGGAACCTTTGTTGCTAATGCACAAGCTATTCTTAAAATAGTAAAGGATGCTACTACTACAGAAGACTCAAGACTTAGATTACAGAATGTCAATGAAAGCACAATAACTCAACTCAAGGCTCTTAGAAGAAATCTTAACGAGGCTATTAATGGTGATAATAGATTACTTAATACTCTTGAGATTAAACAGAGAGAGTTCTATCTTAAGTTCCTTGAAGATGCTATGGGTTCTACCTATGTAAATAGAGCAGCTAGAGTAATATTTGATTGGAAGAAAGGTCAAAGAGGTCTTAGATGGGTTAGTGCTGAAAGAATTCCTATTGAAGATTTACTTAGATACATGGAGAAGGATATTAGTATTCATGAATCTATTCTAGCTTCAATGTCAAATAACTCTGATGTTATTGGTCAATTAGCTGATAGGACTGTGAAGTTAGCTAACAAGTATGCTGATGATATGACTATTCAAACTCAAGATAGACTAAAGATACTTGAAGGTGATTTACATAGTATAGGAGAGAAGAATACAGATGCTTTCTGTGAGATAAGTCCTAGAACTGGTAAACTAACTGGTAACATAGTATCACCTTATGTTTGGGGAGACTATGAAGATGATTGGTTACAGTTTAAGAAAGAATGCAGAGATGACTTCTATGCAAACAATCCTAACCTTGAAGGTAAATCAGACTTTGAGAAGAGTCTACTATGGGATCAATACTTTAAACCATTAGTTAAATCTTGGCATAAGCAACACTCTCAATGGAATCAAGTTGAACAAAGATGGTATCCTAATGATACTTATTTAAGTGAACAGTATGAGAAAACTATTAAAGGTACTCCAAGAGCTGGATGGTTAAGCAAGTACATGAATCTTAAAGCTGAATTAGATGGATTTCTGCCTGATGGTAGTACTAATATCTATAGAATGCCACAGTTCAAAGGTACTACTATGAATAAAATCAGAAATAGAAGAATGACTGAAGGCACTGGAAAGGCTATTAGTTATACTCTAAGAAGAAACATGGCAGATACCTTTGTTGAAGATAGTGAAGATAGAGACTTTGGTAGTGATCAAACCTATAATACAATAGAGGAAGATATGTTCTCCAATCAGCTTGAATTTGAGAAAGAGAAGTTAAACAGAGTTCCTATCTATGGTATTAACAAGTTAAGAGATAGTGCAGAGTTAAGTACTGATTTATTTCAATCTACTTTAGCTTATGCTGGGATGGCACATACTTATGCAGGTATATCTAGTATTGCAGGTACTCTTGAGATTGGCAAAGATGTCTTGAAGAGAAGAGCTGTAGGAGGTATAAGGGCAGAGTCTGAAAGAGATGAAACTTCCAGAGCATTTAAAAGATACCAGAAGTTCCTAGATAAACAGGTATATGGTATTAATACTACTAAAATTAAGATAGGAAAGAAAGTAGTACTTAATAAGGTAGTAGGATTCTTCACTGGATTAGCATCAAAGTTCTTCTTAGGTGGTAATGTATTAGGTGGAGCTGTTAACTTAGGTACTGGTTCTCTTGAAATATTCAAAGAGGCTTTATCAGGAGAATTCTTTAGTGTCAAAGACTGGGAAAGAGCTAATATAACTTACTGGAAGAACTTACCATCTAACTGGTTACATGCTGGTGATGATGTTAAAGAAGATAAGGTAAGTTTGTTTATTAGACAGATGAATGCTCTTAATGAAAATAAGAAAAAAGAGAGGGATTACTATACTAATAAATCTAAGTGGGTTAAGTTAAATCCAGTAGGAGAGAATCTATTCTTACCATATAAATGTGGTGAACACTATATGCAGACTATGGCATTTCTTGCTACAGCCAATGGTACTAAACTCATTGATGAGAATGGAAATCCTATTAGTCTATACAATGCTTATCAAGTAGTTAACATAGATGATAGTAAGCCTAATTTAGGTAAGACTCTTCAAATGAAACAAGGTGTCAGAGTACTAGATAAAGATACTGGGGAATTAAAACCTTGGAGTATTGAAGATGAATCTAAGTTTATGGATAGAGCCAGGGAAATCAATAACAGAATGCATGGTATCTATAACAATTCAGATAAAGTGGCTATACAACAGAATGTTTATGGTAATGCTTTATTAGCTATGAGGGGTTATGCATTAGGTATGATACAAAGAAGGTTTGGTGTTAATGCTTATAGTGTTGCATTAGGTACTGAAACTGAAGGTTCTATGAGAACATTAGCTAAGGTAATTGCATCTACATTCACAGACAAAGGAGGCTTTGCTTTAACAGCTAGAGCTATCTTTACTCCAGTATCAAAGACTACTCAACAAATGATGCTTAATGCTGGTTTCTCAGCTAATCAGTATTATAATATGAGAAGAAATTGGGCTGATATGGCTGTCATTGTAGCATTGACTTTACTTAAGATGTTAAGTGCTAAGCCTGATGATGACGATGATGAAGAACCTGATCAAGCTATGGGTTTCTTATATTATGCAGCTAGTAGATTATACAGTGAACAAGCAGCCTTTAATACTCCTTGGGGATTTGTTAAAGAGGCTCCAGTAGTAACTAATATATCTCCTGTTGGATTTAGTTTAGCAACTGATCTAATTAATATAGTAACACTATTTGCTACTCAAGAAGAGTATAAATCAAGTGGTAGTACTTATGAGAAAGGTGACTTGAAATGGGCACATAAAGTTGAAAGAATGCTTCCTTATTGGAGAAGCTACTTAATGATGCAGAATCCATATCAAGCAGCACAGAGTTATCAGTATGGTAGGGCTAATCTTACCAAATAACAATGTTCATATATGCAAAAAAAAGGCTAGAGGTTAATCCCCCCTAGCCTTTCTTTTTTTTTATACTAGCTATGCTTAACTTAGGCACTCTTTCTGATGTTGTTTCTCATCTTCAGTCATGCTATTCCAAGACTCTTTAGTATATCCCATTGTTATTGCAGCCTGTCTAACTTCATCACTAATTGATTCCCAGTTATTAGCTGAAGGAGTAACTATAGGTCCTTTCTTAGCTGGTTTAGCAAATCTGTTTTTAACTTTACCCATCTTTAAACCTAAGTTCTTATTAACTGTAGTCTCAGCATCAGGTATTTCTACCTTTTTAACTTCAACCTCAGCTGGTAACATATCAGTAATCATTTGTTTCTCACTATCAGTAAGTTTATCATATTGAATATTTACATTAGTAAATGGTACTACACCTACTTCTTCAAGAGTAGGTTTAGAATCCATATACTCTTCACCATTAGCAAGTAATTGATTACCTTCACTTATTTCATATGCAGTTTTACCATTACCAAATCCTAAAGGAGTAGGATAACTAACATTAATAGGTATAATGTTAAGAGAAGCTACTTTAATACCATACTTATCTTCAATGAACTTCTGATACATTGAAACTTGTTTAGCATATTTCTTTCTTTTCTCATCACTAATACCACTTCTATTAGTCTTCATATCAAAGATATGGAAGTTACCTTGAGTATCATAAGCAAGCAAATCAAGAGTTCCAGCAACAGGTATATCATGTGTTTGACCTTGTGTGTCAGTCACTTTGACAGTACCAGTAACAGTTACATCTCTAGGAATTATTGTAAGACCTTGAGCATCAATATAGTTCTTAAGACCCATTAATTGATTAGCAAACTTTCTCCATTGACTTTGAGATGCATTAGGATAATCTAAAACATTAGATTTTTCCAATGCCTCTGCCATCATACTGTTCAATTCCTTAAATTTAACTGATACATTGGCATCCACACCTCTCATAGCCTCATCAACATCCTTAAACCCTGTCTTCTTATACTCTTCTCTCGCTTCAGTAGCTTTATTTACAGCCTCTATGAAATTATTTAATAACTTTCCTTTTATAGTAACCTTTACTGGAGTATTTAAGTCAACATTGTTCTGCATTTCTATAGACCCCATAAATGTCATACTCCCATCACTATTAGTTATAGATTTATCTCTATGCAAAGGAAGTCTACTATTTAGTATATTAACTTTATAGTCTCTAAATGTACCTAATGGAACTACAGTTTTTTTGTAGTAAGGAGAGTAATTTTCTGGAGTTTCTATTTGTTCTATAGTAAACTCAGTACCCTTGATACTAACTTTTATTGCATCTTTGTTATATAACTTATTTAGTTCTTTTGCTGTAGCAATAACCTTCTCTTTATTCTCTTTGTCTTTTTTAGGAATAGATAATAAGTTATCTTTTCTACTACCTTCTTTAGTTTTAAGATTATCTGCAAAGAAGTCTCTTACAAACTCATCTACTGATGTTCCTATATTAGTTGAAGGAGTAATCCAAGGACTAGCAGGGTCAAATCTTTCACCAGCATGTTCATCAGCTTGAATAATAGAAGTAACTCTAGCATATCTAACTCCATTGTTATCTACATAACCTGAGTTATCATCAGCTAATCTTATCTCCTTACTATCTTCAACTATTCTATTAGCTATCTGTTTAGCTTTATCTATAGCAGGATTAGATACTGGCTTAACCTCACCTTTTAATGTAGCACCAGTTTCACTGTCAACAATAGCATCACCTACTTTAACTTGGTCTGTAGCTACAATAACAGGAGTATTAATAGGTTTGCCTTGTGTAGCATTAACTTGATTAGCAACTACTTGTGTAGGTACTGGAGTTCTACTACCATCCTGTTTAAAAGGACTATTAATATCAATACCTCTAATAGTATATTTGAATGAGGTTCTACTAGATTCCAGTATATTATCATCAAATATATCATTAGCATTGCCTAATCTAGCCTTTCTAGCATCATCAGATTCACCTTCTTTAGCATTGAAGTCATTATAATTAACCTGCCATTTAACAAATGGTTGACTACCATCTTGTCTAAAGTTACCATCATCAAGTATTAAACTCTTAATAGCATTAGCCTTAGTTTCATCAGTCATTGTACCATTAGTCACTCTAGCCATAGGTATAGTATTAACACCATTAGTTAGAACTAATTGATACATTCTATTACCTTCAAGCTTGTCTTCTGTAGGTATGAATGTGTACTCATAACCTTTAGGAACTGTCAGATAATTACTTAACTTCTTAGTTAAACTTTCACCTAATGAACTTAATTTAGTAGCACCTTCACCTATTGCAATTAATGTGTTACCATCTCTCTTAAATCTAATATCATCACTGAAAGGCTTCTTCTTAAAGAACTCTTCAAGTGTCTTGCTATATCTATGGAGCCTACTATTAGCTTTTAGTATCTCCTCAGGAGTTCCTTCAGTTAATACTTGAGCTATAGGTTGACCTGATCTAGATAAGGAGTTTTGAGGAGTGGTTACATATAACTCAAACTCAGATTCTCCACCCTTCATATTAGGAGTAAAGTAAGCTAAGTGTATTCTTTCACCCTTAGCATCCTGTGCTACTCTTCTGATATTAGGTAAGATTTTATCCTTAGCTTTTCTATAAATAGCTTGTCTATCTTGTATAGAAAGCTTCTCATCATTCATCTTATCTCTATCAGAGGCATCCATATCATTACTCATGATAGTGTGTATCAGGGTATTAGGAGTACCTGCCTTAGTATGCTGAGGTGGATTAGCTCTTACATAACCATTAGTAGTAACGACCTTACCATCTTTATCCTTAATCAACTTACCATCTTGTTGAGTTAAAGCTGACATTCTAAGTGGCTCTACTCTAGCAGCACCTTGTGAATTAGCACTAGTTCTAGGCATAAAACCAATAGGTTGATACTTCTTATCATCAATTATAACAGGACCATTGCTATCTTCAACAACTGCCATTATTGGTAAATGATCATTCTCATTATAAGCTTCACCCATCTCTTGCTTAACACCTGCAATAATAGCAGGGTCTGCAATAAACATAATAGGAGTCTTAGGAGTTATATTACCCTTTCTTAAATAGTCATTCATTCTAAAGTTCTTAGAAGCCTGACCTACTACAGAGTTAGGATAGTTATCTACACTAGCTGTAGTTATAAGACCATTATTTCTTCTTTCTTCATCAACTGTACTAGGAGTTGTAGCTCTTTCTTCTTTAGAGTCTGGTTTAACTTCTTTCTTAACTTTTATCTTTGAAGCTACTTGTTTTAATAATGAAGAAGCTCTATCAGGATTATCACCACCTTGTTGAGATTGTACTTGTAACTGATTAGCCTTAGCCATTATAGCCTCACTAAGATTGTCAGGAGTTTCATATTCACTATCTCCTAATTCATCAAGTATTTGAGTAGCCTGCTCTTTAACATCATTATAAATATCAGATGCATTGTTAATGATGCCTAAACCAATATCAGCAGCCTTAGCTACTTCCTCATTACTATTAGTTTTAAACTTATCAGTAAGACTTTCTACCTCAGGTTCTATAGTTCTAGTCAGTGAAGGAGTTCTTTCTATCTCACCAAATATACCTACTGACTTAGTAGGTTCAGCAGGAGTATCTTCTTCAAGATTTCTAGATGCACCCATCTCTGGATTAGCTGCTAATTGAGCAAATACTCCAACAGGTTTAGGAGGTTTTGAATCCTCTGTAGTTGTAGGAGCTACTTCCACAGGCTTATTAATAGTCTCTACTTCAGTAATATTCTTATTATATTCCTCAAGTATGCTATTTAAAGTCTGTGCAATCTCTTCTACACTAGATGGAGCCATTTGTTCACCTTCAGACAATCTACCATTAACCTCACCTATATAATTAAGCAATTCAGAATTACCAGATTCATCAGTTTCAGCTAATACATCAATAGATGCATTAGTAGGACTAATACCTCTGTCTGTTAAGAATTGCATTGAAGTCATGATTACATTCTTATCATTCTCACTTAATGAATTAAACTTTTCATTACTATCAAGTTGGTCAAATATACCTTCTAATGCCTTATTATCTGATATATATCTGTTATAATTATCATTATCCTTGAGTATATTTCTAATAACACTTCTCTCTCTTACATCAGATTCTCTATAAGCTTTATCTAAGTTCTTAACAAAAGTAGAGTAATCACTTACACCATTAAGATATTCATATTTCTTTCTAGTGTTATCATTAGCTACTTGTTGTTTAATTCTATTAGTAAAAGCATTGAAGCTTGAAGGATCACTAAGTATGCTATTATATTGAGCTAAGTAAGCCTGTTGAGCTAGGTTAATCCTACCAGCATCTTCAATCTTATCAATGAAATCACTATATTGTAAAGTACCTTCTCTTATTACATTATCTATAATAGCTCTTTGTTCCTCACTATACTTAGACTTATTCTCAGGATTAAGTATAGTAGCTCTGTCCACTGGATTGAGAGACATAATATCTGCCTCACTAAGAACAGTTCCTTCTATACTATTATCTCTTTCTCTGCCTAGTTTCTTGAGTTGTTTATCTATAGTCTTAAGTGCTACTCTCTTAGCTCTAAGTGCAGGCTCTTCATTAACTTCAAGGTTCTTTCTTTTAGTGATATTCTCTATATCCTTCTTAAGTTCATCCTTCTTCTTAGTTAACTCATCATAAGCATTGTTTATCTTATCCTGAGTACCATAACTAATAAGAGCATCTCTCTGTGCTTCACTAAGATTACTTGAAGTGGTAGGGTTAATAGGGACTTTAGATAATTCATCCTCTAACTGTGTAGCTCTTTCTCTCCAAGAGTCTACACTCATTTTACCATAAATTAGTGCTTGCTTAGTATCTTCATCAGCAGCATTACCTAACATCTTATCAATGTTCTCAGACTCTTCAGCTATTCTACTCATAGTATTAAGTAGCTTATTAGAGTTCTTCTTTATAGTCTCAAGTATCTGTGAATCATCCTGTTGAATATCTCTATTGTTAGGTGCATTCTTAAATTGCTGTACTAATGATTGAGCTAATTCAGAACCATCTTCAGCATTAGCTGCATTAGTTAAGTCAGTCATAAAGGAGTTATAATAGTCAGTACCTCTGACCTTTTCAAGCATCATAACATCATTAATAGTCTTACCTAACTCACTGTTTCTATATTCAAACTCATCATTTTTACCTGATGCTTCATCCATAGCCTTAGCCCAGTTAAATGTACCAACCAGACCATCATACTTGCCTTTATTAGCAGGGTCTTGTATCCAATCAGTCATTACTTGAGCAGCAGTAGCTCTTTCTTCACCAAGACTTCTTTGTTCTTGAATAGCTTCATAGATAGGATTTCTATATACAATAGGAGACCTTCTTAAAGTATAATCAAGTTTAGATTCATCTTCCATTCTAACAGCAGGGCCTCTTCTATTATTAATAGTAGGAGTACCCATACCTGAGGCTAATGCACCATAGATACCTGATAAGATGGTCTCTTTATCAGTCATAGCATCACCTGCTGCTCTACTAGCAGCAAACAAGTCATTAGCAAGAGATTCATCTACTGCATTCTTACCATCACCTTTATATTTATTAGCAATGAAGTTCTGTAAGTTATACTCTGCACCACCTCTTGCAAATGCATCAGATACACTTTGAAGATACTCTTCAGTAAATTCACCAGCAGGTTCCTGTAATACATTAAGTACCTTACTAACTTTACCATAATTAGGAATAACTCTACCTGCCTCTACTCTAAAGTCTTGTGGTGTAAATAACCTACCTAATCTACTTCTTCTCATAGCTTCTTGTACAGAAGGAGTTTGAAGACCAGCTTTAAGAGTCATATTAAGTGCTCCATTAATCATGGAGTTAAGACCCATATTATATACACCTGCCTTAGCTGCATTAGCTTCAGCTTTCTTTATAGATTCCTCATATTGAGGAGCATAAGAGTCATATATTTCCTTATATAATCTCTCAAGGTCTTCCTTTGATTGAGGGTTATAACCTTGTTTACTAAGTTCTTCAGGATTCTGAAGTCTTCTATTAAATTCATCATTTACTACTTTAGCTTGATTCTCGGCCACCATTTGCTTAGCATCATCAAGAAATTGTATCTTAGTGTTAAGACCCTCACTAACACCTTCAACAGTACCCACCATTGCAGGAATAACAAAGGCATTAACCTTTTGCTGAGCTTGTTGTAACCCTCTTAATACTCCATTGACTTTCTCAAGATTATTTAGTGTATTAGCTCTATTAGCTGCAAGAGCTGCACCTTTTAATCCTTGAAATGCCTTATTGGATATAGATGAAAGACCTGCACCAGTTAGCATTGAAGCTATAGTAAAACCTTGTTGATTAACTAATTCAGGTATAGTATTAACACTAAGTAAGTTATCAAGAATACTTCCTTGTTCTTCCTTAGTAGTTCTTATAATAGGTATAGTAGATAATCCACCATTATCCTTAGCTTCTTGAATATTAGCATCAAACAATGAGCCATATTGCATTACATCATTACCATATCTAGTCCAATCATTGTCTATAACATGGTCCATGAAATCAAGGGCTGCATTATCTATATTCTCATTTCTTTCATCACCTATATAGTCAACAGCACCTTTAACCATACCAGCAGCACCAATTAAGGCACCTGCTGTTTGAGCACCCATACCTTTAAAGCCATTCCATATTTTCTCAAATACACTTTGATTTTCTGATGCAGTATTCTGCATCTGTCTTCTAAGTATATTATTAGCTTCTTGTTCACCATAAGCAGACTTAGCAGCATTGTATTCTGCTGCTAGTCTATACTTATCTTCATCAGAGAATGGAAGATATTCAGTACCTTTGTACCTCTTATAATAAGGAGATACATCAGTAGCTATCTTATCAAATTCATCAAGAGCTTTTCTACCTCTTGCAGGCCAGTTGTTATATAACTCAGTTAACTGATTAGCTTGAGTTTGATAGTCTTGACCTTGTTGAAATGCTTTGCCAATACTATCAACCTTCTGTTGTTCTTCATCAGTTTCCTGAGGAGCTTGAAATAACTCACCATTATATAAGCTATCTCTTTGCTCAGGAGTATAACTCTTCAAAGTATTATAGTCTGGTCTATCACCAAACTTCTCTTTAAACTTGAAGTTCTTATACATTCTATCTGTTTGGTCTGGAGTAAGTCCTTCCAACTGTGAAGAATAACTCTTCTCCCAATTCTGTCTATCCTCAGGTGTCAAGCCCTTTAATCCTTTTAATCCTTCCATATTATAATCCCATATTTTCATCAAAATTGATACTACCTGTTACTTGTGGTGTAACAGGAGTAGCCATAGGTAATTGAGAAGTACTTTGCTTAGGCATCAGTACGTAGTCATAGTCACCAACAGCTCTACTCTTATCAGCTTTAACCCTAACCACATCATAGTAATCAAGGTCTATATTCTTCTCTTTAGCTGTCTTCAGCATTTCATCTAAAGCACCTTTAGGTATTTCATTGTAATTGGTTACTATATCACTAGGTTTCACATTATCAAGAGTATAATTACCCCATCCTGATACAGCTTCACTTCTAGTCATACCAAATAAAGTACCTTTTACATCCTTACCCTCTTCACCAGTTCTCCATTTACCTCTGGTATTAGCTATAATAATTGGGGTGTCCCCCCTCTTTGCAGCATCTTTTACACCAGCACCTGCAATACCACTATTACCTACATAGTTCTCAACTCTACCATCAGGATATATTCTAAGTGCTTTACCTCCACCAATAACTCTAATAGTTGAACCATCTTGAAGAGGTATTGTAGTCTTATCTTTAGCTGCTTGAGCTTTAGCTAATTCAAATCTTTCTCTATCCATCTCTAATCTAGCAGACTCAGCAGGACTCATAAATGCTCTATTACCTTGAGTATCAAACTTCTGAGTACCAATAGCATCATATAAACCAGCATTGATATAGTCTCTAGCTCTAGTTTGAGTAGCTTGATCCCAAGTATCTAAGCCAGCTTCTTGCCACACAGTATCAGCTACTTGCTTTAATTCACTGGGTGCATTAGGATCATTCATTATAGTCTGCATTACTTGTTGAGGAGTATAACCTAACTGTTGCATTTGCTGGAAATACTGACCACCAAGTATTGATTGATACTGAGGATTCTCCTGTATAGTCTTAGCTAAGTTTGAAGCCATCATACTAGCTCTCTTAGATAACTCTGAACCACTAATAGTATTATAAGTAGCATTAGGGTTATTAATTAAATCATCAAGAGATGCAGTACCATAGTCAATATTAAACATTAATGAAGGGTCCTTTTGAATGGCTTCTCTTTGAGCTTTAGTTAATTCTTCTCTCTTAGTTGCAGCTACTTCTATAGGAGTAATCTCATTACTGTATCTTCTCTTCATATCTAACAAACCTCTTCTACTCTCTGGTGTTAAACCTTGTCTAGCTAAAAGGTCTGCCTGCTTAGTTAAATCATCAGCATAAGTTTTATATTGAGCATAAGCTACAGGGTCTGATTGCTGATTAGCTAATTTATCCCACATACCAGCTTTAGCTGACATCTCACCTAAACCCTCTTCAATAGCTCTATGTTCAGTAGTAGCTGCTTCAATTGGGGCTAACATATCAGAATAAGAGAATGGTCTAAACTTTGATCCAATTACTAGACTAGCCATTCTTACCTCCCTTCTTATTACCTTTATACTTTACTTTACCACTTCTAGTAAGATTGTAATTGTATGCAGGGTTACTTTGAATTTGATTACGAATAAATTCTTCTCTACCAACCTCACCTAAGTTATCAAAGAATCCTGTTAGATTAGCTGATCTATTAGCACTAACTCTATTTCTTTCAGCATTTCTCATGTTATACTCTTCAATAATACCTCTAAGTTGAGCCTCCTTAACACCTTGAGTAGCTGTAGCAGCTTTTAATCCTGCTTCACTATTAAACATATCAGTTTGTCTATTAAAGCCTTCAACTCTTTCCTTTTGAGCTTGGTTATATTCTTCAGCTTGTCTAGCAAAGTTACCTAAGTTCTGACCATAATTATAATCAGCAGCTAAGATACCTGCCATTGCAGTACCTCTATTACCTCCTGCATTATTATTAACAGCTCTTCTAGTAGCTCCAGCACTAGCATCAAGTCTATTAAGATAAAACTCTCTATCTAATGGAGTATATCTTAGCTTATTGCCTATTGGAGTTGCTGTAATAGGAGACATATTAGCTACTGCATTGCCTACAGCATTAGCACCTGTATAGTTAGGCTTGTCTCTTAAACTAGCTAAAGCACTGATACCAGAACCTACAACAGGTGCATATCTTAACCATGAAGCACCAAAACCATCTTCATCACTTGAAGGTGAGTTATCATTAGGGTTAGATATACTACCTTGACTACCTAAGAAATCATTATAAGTAAATGGGTCACCATATAACAGAGTATCATCATTTGCATTTGTAAATCCACCTAATGCAAATTGAGTACCTTGTCTAGCTTCTTTCTTAGCTCTGACTTCTTCTTGAGCTTGCATTAGTTTACCCATATTAGCAAGTAATCCTCTCTTAGCTATAGGATCATTAGGTCTTTCTTTAGGTTCTTTGTTAAACTTCTCAGCTATACTAGCAAAGGTATGGTCTTTATATTTTAGTGGGATGTTGTACTGTTTAAGCATCTTTTCAGTAGGATGTAATCTATTACTGAATACATAGTCATTAAACACAACTTCACCTTCTTCAACTAAATTAGGTTGACCATCAGGAGCTAATCCCATAGGTACTCCACTTAGAGGATTCTCTTCATGAGAACCACCTTCACCTACTACAGTAACCCCATCACTAAATACTCCACCATGAGTCAAAGCATCTGGATGTGTGGTTAATGAATCCCAAGCTCCTTGAAATAAAGTACCTGTTGGTGCAAAGGTTTCATCATAATTATAGTCCATATAACCACCATTAGCTTTAGCCCAACCTCTTGCATTGTCAGCAAAAGTAGCTCTCTTTACTATAGTAGGATTATTACTTCTTTTACCTCTTGCTATACATTCAGCAGTAACTTTACCACCACAATAGTCAGTAAATTTACCTTTATTCTTTTTCTTAATATGAATACCTCCACCTTCAGCAAATAGCATACCACCATCTTCCTTTCTTAATGAAGGATATTTAGCCAATACTTTAGCTCTTACACTAGAATTACCATGAAGTCCAGCTAATCTAAGTGCATCTCTAGCATTAGCTTTAGTTGGAATAGGGTAACTTCTATGTGGACCTGCAAAGTCACTAGAAGGAACCATAGGATAAGGTTTCTTCTTAGAGCCATAATCTTTATCTCTTGATAAGTTACCTCCATCTGCAAAATAATCTATACCATACTGTGGAACTTCAAATGAGTTAGGCATAGATGTCAGTTTATTCTTACTCATAGCTTCTAGTCTCTTATTATATAATTGTTCATTAATGAAATTATAGTCAATAGCATCTCCTGTGAGTAATAATCCACCATCAGCAGCATAGTTAGCTAGTAATGCATTATCACTGGCTGTATCTATATTACCTGCTGTATTTACTAATGATTTCTGTGCTCTTAGATTAGCATTGTCTATTTCTTTATTAAGTCTTCTGGTTTCTCTCTTAGCTTTACTACTAAACCATCCATCTGAGCCAACTTGTGATTTAGTTACATTAGCTAAGTTATTAAAATTAGACCAGTCACTAAGTAACTGATCATTAGTTGAAGCACCAGAAACATAGCCTGATTGTTGTTTAGCTGAAGCTTCAGTATCATCAACAAACTCTTCATTGATTTTACTTCCAAAGGCAGCATTAACCACACCTCCCAACATATTTACTCCAGCACCTATAAGTCCTCCTACTCCAGGAATATTTGAAGCTACACTACCAATAGTTTGCATAGCATTACCTACACCAGTACTATTGCCTGATGGATTAATAAGTCCACTAACAGCAGTGGCTCCTGCATTAGCTAATGCACCTCCTATTGCAAATGTATATGGTTTATTTTGTCTTCTTATAATTTTCCTTTTAGCCATAGCATAATTAATTTGTTGCAAATATAAGTAAAGTTATTGACACTACCAATACTTTAAGTGAAAAAGTAAAGGCTGACTACACACTTAGGTTAGCCAGCCTTACTAATATTATACAAAGTAATGTAATATCATATCATGAAACTCAGTTCTATAAGTTTTAGGGTCATTCATTGCTAATTTAACATATACCCAAGTATTTCTAATTCTATTCAACTTGTTACTGTTATCTCTTGGTATATTAGCTCTCCACACTCTAAACTTCTTCTTTAAAGGTGAAGGCTTACCTAATGCAGTAGTAAGATTTAAAGTACCATGCTGATATTCATTCCACACATCTAAGGTATCAAATGTTACATTATTAAGTAGTGTATCACCATCCCAAGTATCAGCTCTAAATTCAAGAGTATTATATATCTTATCATAAGGTTCATCACTATTATCTATAACAGTAATATAATATGGTTTGGTTACACCATAGAAACTATTATAGTCTCCTGCCTCATGTTCCCAGATAATTCCATTCTTTAAACTAAAGAACTTACCACCCATATTAAACATAAGAGGAACTGAATCATAACTAAAGAATGATACAAACTCTTGAAGTAATTCTGAATAGCATAGAGCAAAGTCCTTATGGATATAATAAATCTCATCATTAGTACTATCTCTCTGTATAATGAAGTTTGAGAAGTCTCTTGCATTCCATATATCAGTAGAGTTGTACTTATTAATAAAGGTTCTATATCCTTTCTCTGAGGATAAACTCTTTAATGATTCTCCATTAAATAACATCAAGTCATTAGTAAAGTTATCTATGAAATATAAACCACTAGGACTTAAATAGGATGCCCATTTATTCTGTAATCCATTAGTTAGAGTTACATATCTCTTACCATCAACTTTACCACTGTTAGCTATTTCAATAGGTATTCCATCATTAGTATTAACCTGTACTGTACTATTAAACAGTACTCTTGAAATACCTTTATCTTGAAATGCAAAGATGTCATTGCCTATCTTCTTGAGTAAGTTAAGATTACCTCTATCACCATCTAATGTAAGATTTGAAGCTAATGTAATATTAGTCCATGTATCAATATCCTCACCTAAGGTCTTCTCTTTAGTCCATGTTAATGAATTAGGAAACAAGCTATTACTATATCTCTCATAATCAATTGTTCTGAAAGTGAAGTAATTGTTAGCTTGAGAATATACAGGATTAAATAGATTGAAGTTTGTGGGACTCATATTCAGATTATTAACTAATCCTCTATTTCTATCATACCTTCCATCTATATTAATTCTGGTCTCACACATAAATGATACTATATCTACAATGCTATTCTGGTCTTCACTAGTTGAAGCAAATGTTCTTAAACAATCATATCTCTGTATATAAGTATCTCCTTCTGTACAGTTTATATTAATGTTATCACCTATTAATACAGCATCACCTGCTGGTAAGAATGTATTATTAAGTATAGCCTCAGGAGTATCACCACCAAATCTATTAACTACATTGTCTCTATATAATTCAGCTAACCATAGTATAGCTCTGTCTTGACTATCAGTGTAAGTAATATTACCTTGATATACAGTATCACCATCAGGAGCATTTGTATTCCAAAATGGCTTAGTAGTAGGACTATTCTGTAGTATTGAAGTACAAGTATTGTTCTTAGGAAGAACAGACTGTTTACCAGATGCAGTGTAGTTAAATGCAAACACTAAATGAGGATTTGATTTATACTTCATACTAACAGGCTCAGTACCATACAGGTCTTCTTCATTCATAGGAAATATACTACTATCAAATGTATTTACAGATACTACCTGATTGTTAGCATCATTGAAGATAGGAGTTATACTACCATTATCTACTTCATTTTTAGTTGTATATAACAAGTAGCCATTATTATATACTTCTGATACTGTATTGCTTCTATTAAAAGGTAATACTTTATCTATATCTGCATAATAGTTTAAATCCTGTAATCCTGAATTAAGAGGAGCTTTTATTCTAACCATTCCAGTAGTCCATGAATTAACTGGAGTAATACCAGTATATTCACCAGAATCATCAGTCCAAGGAGTATCAAGATATATATTATCAGCAGAGAATTTCAAGTTACTAATAACCTTTCTACCAAGTGCTGCTGGTCTTGTATTTCCATCTGTAGGAACACCAGCATTAATTAGTGAGCCATTTCTATGCCAAGGATATACTAACCATAGTCTTTGACTTAAAGCAAGTTCTTGTATTCTATCCCATTTTAATGCATCTGCCCAAAATAAACCTGAAGAGATTTGTCTACCACCTTCACCAGTAATAGAGTAATTCCACATTCTAGTATTACACACTTTACCTTTAAAGAAACCTAAAGATTTTAAACCAAGTGTAGGTGTAGAAGTGGTTAAACTAATATCACTTAGTGTATTATTAAGTGCTACTGCACCTATAATTCTCAACTTATAGTCAGCATTAACTAGATTCTGTAGATTATCATTAAACTCCACTTCAGGTGAATGCATGGTAACTATGTTATGGTCCACAAGGAATTCAGACATACTTTTATCAGTATATTCACCTGGGTCTGTGCCTGTAGGAATATAAGGAACTACACCTAATGCTGTCTGTATTTCACTTCTAGTTAAGTCATTTACTGATGCTGAGCCTATAGGACCATTGTGATAGAAGTAAGGTACTTCACCTTTACTACAATCATGTGCCATAGTTCCATATTCATTAACCCATGAATCATCAGGCATAAAAGGTCTTGTAAACCATGATGACTGTGCAAATGGACTATTATCTAATCTATCTTTATAGTTAGCTACAGTAGGACATAATATACCTTGACAGATAACATTTCTATCATTAAAGTCTGGGAAACATACTACTCCTCTAGCCTTAATATATCCTAGGTCTTTAATAGCTTGTACAGTAGCTACATCATTGACTGTAACATTAATTGCAGATGCATAAAGTATAAACTGATTTAGAGAATTATGACTCTCATTTCTTTCAGTACATTCATAGTCTCCTACAAATACTACCTCACTCCATTTACCTTTGGTATCTTGAAACTGAATACCTACTCTATATACTTCACCTTTTTGAAATCCCTTAATCTGATTAGAGTTATAATTAAGCTGATAATTAGCTCTGTACATATCTCCTAAATCTGATACATCAGTAAGAGTTCTCTTGAAGAAGGTTACACTAGCATTCTTCTTAATTTGATACTGTAAGTCAGTAGAAATTAACTCTCTCTTAATAGTATAGTTACCTAAGAATAAAGTATTATCCTTTTGTTCCATAGTATAAGGAGCTATCTCTTCACCACCTACATATAAAAGAATAGTAGGGTCCACACTTTCTCCAGTAGTACCAGTATCTACATATAACTGAGTTGTAGTAACTAAGTCAGCAACTACCTTTACTTGAGGAGTAGCATCTATAGATGTTCTATGTATAGAATATATTCTTACATAATCATAAGATGTATCAAGATTATTAAGCTGTATATTAAATGAACAGGCTACAGTGTCTTCAGGAGAAGCTCCTCTATCTTTATGTGAGATATAGAGAAGAGGAGAAGTGCTAAATATATTAGTTTCCTTACCATATTTATTATAGTAACTAAATGCATATTGAATAACACCTTGACTAAAAGTACCACTACTATTTACCTTATCTACATTAATTGTAGCATTAGTATGTATAGTTCCTATAAAGTCAAATTCATCTGCATTGATATATACATCTTTAGTTATATTCAATACTCTAGCCTGATTAATACCATCTATCCAGTAGACTTTCTGTATATCTTCATTCTCATATATACCTAAGGTTTCTACAGGATGTTCTACATCAAGATTAAGCTGTCCCATAAAAAGAACTGAGGAAGTAAATTTCCCATTCTCATAGATAAACTTATATATTCTATCTGCTATAGAATCCTTAGCAAATACAATAAGAGTATTATTAAGAATACAGCTACCTAAGTAAGTACCTACTATTTCATGATTAGAAGGCACTTCTTTATTACCTTTCTCATTAGTAACTGAAAGAAGAGTGTTATTATCTCTTGCAGTTATTCTTATGTTTAAAGCATCAAAGGCATATTTAGGGTTAAACTTACTAACAGTAGTATCCCTACTCATGCCTTGGATTGTGTGTTGAGATTGCTTTAGTGCCATTATCTTTGATCTTTTATAAATTCCTTGCTACCAAGAGATTTGAAATTTTTTCTAAATTCATTAGTTCTTGGTATCATTTGATTTAACATATTACTAATAGACTCCATTTCAGATACTGATGGTAATGTAAATTCCATATTACATTGTCCAGCTGACCAAGCATATTCCTGTTGTACATTCTGTAATACTGCTGGAGCTATTTTACCCATATCAAATAGAATAGTAAACCATTCTTTCTTAATGAATAACTCTAGTGCTTTAAGAAATACTGAGTTATCAGGAATTAAAGGCAATCCTTCATCATCTACTGGAATAGCTCTATAAGCAATAACTAAATGACCTTCCTTAAATGAAGTATATATGATATTACCTTGAACCTTAAAGGTTCCTTCTTGTCTTTCAAGGAATCTTTTATCATCATGTATTAGATGAAAGGTATCAGTAGTAGCCCTAAGAGAAGTGTTATTCTTAGCATCTTTCACTTGTCTAATAGCTATTAGATCACATGGAAGTTTTGCTCTGTAGTTCTTAATTTCTACAGTTTCAACCTTATCATAATAAATAGGAGGTAATCCCATTCTGCCGATGAAGTCTTCCACTAGTTGAATAACATACTCCAATGTCAAATCTATCATTAATGGATGACGCATTAGTCTGTCCATTATTGTTCTTATATTTACATAATTAATATTATTTACCATCTTTATACCTCCAATAATAGTTCTTATATTTATTAGTTTTTCCTCTACAACATTCTGCAATTCTACTTAGAGTAAGTCCAGTTACTTTAGAAGCATAAGATATTGAAGGAAACTCTGCAATAAAATTCATGTCTAAATCATATTGAATAATCGACTTTCTTGTTTTCTGGGACATCATGTTTTTATATTTCTCTTCATCAGATAATACTATTCCCTTCCTTGGACTGCTATGTGTTTTGTAGTACTTTAATAACCCATTTTTAATATTATCTTTCCCAGTTTTTGATATTTCATATTTAGTTCTTTTAAGTTGGGCTATTCTCATATTTTCTCTGTGAGATTTACTTAATACCTTTCCTTTATGGGAGTTTTTCATTTTTAAAATAGTTTCTTTTGAAAATACTCTTCCTAAAGTTCCATTACCTCCATCAGTAATATTTAAACTTATATTAAGATTTTTATAGTGTCTTATTAAATCTTTTTCTAAATTTTTAGCTCTATCCTCTGTTAAATCAGTAAACAGAACCTCATGAGTTATATTATTCCAACCATATTTATTTATAGTATTTTGAAATATAATACAACTGGAATACCCAGTCCCATATCTCCATCTTTTATTTACATTTTCCTTAGATGTAATACCAATATATACTTTACCTGATGTAGAAGTATGTCTATACACAGTCCACTTATTTACCATAGTATCTTTTATTTTTATCTAAGTACATAGCTTCAATCTTACCTTCTTTAATCTTCTCTTTAAGTCTTTTCTTTAATTCTCTATTTACACTAAACTCAAAGAAAGACTTATTACTATAGTTAGCTTGACCTCTATTATAGTATATCTTAAATATCTCTCTTTCCTCAACTCTAACTAAGGTCTTATTATTATAAGACTCTTCATCATCATACCATAATTTAAGTGTTCTATCCCAATCAATAGGTAGATTAGTTACAAGTTCACCATTAGCATTTAACCTAACTTCACCAGCAGCCTTTCTAATTTCTAATCTACCCATCCTATGAGGGAAGTTAATTTCTTCACCTTTGATTAGATTATCAGCTAGTAAGTTATTAACTCTTCTAGTGATAGCAAAGTATTGAGACTCAGTTAATATATATTTAGTGTCAGAAGGTTTGTTCTTTCTATAGTACTTATATCCATCATAAATACCAAGTGAACCTCTAATCTTATGAACTCTGGGTTTATCTAACTTTAATAGTCTATTTCTAAAACTTTCATAACTTTCCATTATTTAGTACTTACATTAGACAAATTATCATTAGCATCATTTACCTTATCTTCAGGAGAATATTCAGGACCTCTTAACTCTTTAACTACAAGCTCTACTAATGGTGGAACTAATGCAGATTCCAAAGGAAAGTCAGAGTCAAGTAACTCACATATTTGACCATCTTCATCACACTGTAATCCAAAAGTTTCTTCTGCATCAGAGAATAGTGCAGTTATTCTAACCTTTTCAAGGTATAAGTACTGAGGATTACTAGACTTGAAGTAGATGTAATTATCAGGGGCTAAAGAGCAATATATGATATTACTAAGGTATTTATTAAATCCTACATATTTCATTCTATCTCTTGAAATATAAGTAATCTCACCTTGATAATAGTCTACTGGATATACTCTAGGTTGCTTAATACCCATCATAAAAGGAACCTTCTTTGTAGTTCTAAGATACACTCCACCTTCACATGGTTCACCAGAGATTGCAGGTACTTCCATTAAGTCAAGGCATATAGTACTAAAGTTACTCTCAGGTATAAACTTCTTTAAATCCGAGTAACGCTGCTTCAAGATGAAACTTCTGTACTTACTGATTAAGAACTTTAAGTGATCCTCAGTATAGTAGGAATCATCACTAGAAAGCTTTAATTCATCAGAGCACATGTATATAATTTCTCTCCATGTCATATCATTACATATTTAATTATACAATTAAGACCTTGTGCAAAGGTAAGTAATTAAACTCACATACACAAGGTCTTTACTGGTTTTATTTACTGGCTATAAGTGTTATACTTCTATTCTAAGTCTATAGTCTTCAGTATCCCTGATAACATTATCTTCAGTTATTCTAGTAGTAAATCCTATCTTAGTCTTATGTATAAGACTATCATGATTAACAAATTCTGGATATCTTATAAGACAAGTAGTTCCACTTAAACAATAGATAGCATTTATTATAGCTCTGAAATCATCTTCATCTATGTATTCATTAAATACATGAAGCATCTCATCTAGTGTAAGTAATGCTATTAACTTCTCTACATCACCATAGCTTTTATAACCAAACTTTGATAAAGCATTAAAGTATCTGTAAATAGCATCATAGGATACATTATCTATTTCATGCATAACAGCTACAATTAGTTACTACTGGTTTAGACATCTTGCCTTTGAAGAACTTATTCCAATAGACAATAGCCTGAGGATAATTACCAGTTCTTATACATAACTCAAGTGCTTTCAACCTTAATGAAAAATCAATAAAGTTCTTAGGTATCTTGCACTCATTAATTAACTCTTTAACTGACTTCATCATACTTTGATAGTATGGATATAAGTTAGTCACAGTACCCATTATCTGAGGACTAATAGTACTCTCAGGTGCATCAGCTGATGGTTCCCCTGTAGTAATTACATACACAAAGAACATAGTATCATTAAGAGTACTTAGGTTCATATCTCCTGCTTGTAGTACTAGTCTTACATTCTTCTTTTCATAGGAACCATAAGTAAAGCAATATGATTGATCCTCTTCTTCAAGAACAGGATTACAATTACATTGTTCAGGTATAGAGTAAGTTAAATCATAGTTATCACCTACAGTATAAGTGTAAACAGGATTACTACTAGGACCATTAAGAATGTATGTATCTTGTGTATCTATAACTACACTATCCAATAGTACATCATTATAGAAGTCCTGACTATCTACAGAAGCATCTATAATAAGATACTTACCATCAGAACTAATGCGCAATTCATTAAATCTAATCATTAAAATTCCTCCTTATATTTCCATTTGTATCCACCAGCAGTCTTTTTCTTTCCAGATATAGCCATACTGATAGCACTTTGACTGATATTATTATCTTTAGCAGCATCAATTATTCTTGAATACTCTGCAAGTTCTACATTATCAATAGATAATTTAATACATGATCTACCTTTACAGATTTTACCAGTACATGATTTACTTATTTTTCTCTTAGTTTCTTCTGACAGTTTTTTACCAATTTGCCACAAACTCATTTTTCTTCTTGTTTCATTAGAAACTTTATGTCCTTGTCTAGCAATGGACATCTTCTTTCTAGATTCAGAACTTAGTATTATTCCTAAATTGCCTTCTCCTCCATCAGAAACATTATATCCATTTGGAACTTTACAATTATATTGCACTATATAATATTTCTCTAAATTATTAAGAATATCTTTAAGATTCTCTAAACTATTACATGTAATAGTACACAATACAGAATATTTTAAATTCTTAAATCCATACTTTCTAATAGCTCTATGAAATGGTAACTCACTATTATTATAGGACATACTAGCATGCTCATTCTTTCTTGATTTTGGTCTAGTAGTTTGTCCTATATAATATTTGCCAGAAGGAGATTCATACATATAAATTATGCCTGTGTACTTCTTCATCATGATCTTAATTATTAGTGATAAAAAAAGAGCATAGTTTTTAATCTATGCTCTTTATAATTGTTAACTCAGTTTACAGAGTAGCAATAGTCAAACCACTTGCAGTTTTGATTGCACCAATGAGAGCATTCATTGTAGTGTGACTGCCATCATCTACAGCTACTAATGTCAGTGTTCTAGGAGACTTCTGTACATCTTCTGCACCACCAGCCCAGTAGTAATTGATATCCAATACATCATACTTCTGAGTTGGGTCTACCAAATAAGTAGTATGAATAACATTGGGCCATCCCATATTTCTGTACAAGTCACCTCTAGCACCCATGCAGAAGTATTCAAGGTCTGCAATTTCATGACCATCTTGAACAGTGTTAATAGGAGTAATAGTAGTTACTGTACCCCAGATTCTCTCATCACCTTCATAAGTGATATTAGTAGGTTGAACTGCAAAAGGAATATAGCCCTGAGGCATTACACCAAGAATCCAGTCTTGAGCTACCTGTTCAATCTGAATACCAGTATAAGTACCAGTTAGAGTTGTAGGGTCTGTATCAATATCTACCTTAGTATAAGTTTCACTACCAGAAGCACCTGATACTAAATAGATTGTTACTAATGGAGTAGCTTCTCTTGCTAAGTTCTTACCTAAAGACAAAGCCAAAGCCTTGTAGAAATCTGATGCTGACATGCCACTAACTGCATGTACCATACCATATTTCCAATATTGGTCTTCAGGAGATAAACCTACATACTGTCTGAAAGCAAGTCTCAAGATATAATCTTGACCAGCTACAGGAGCACCACCATTGATATTAGCATCCAAAACTACTTGGTATCTATCTAACTTCTTAGCCAGAGCTTCAGAAGAAGTAGCCTTTGCATAAGTCACATTAGGAATATGAATCTTATCACTAGATTCAACAAGACCAGCTGGGCTATAATACTGGAAATACAAAGTAGTCTTAGCTGTATCTGCCTTAGGCAGAATATCACCAGCAGTTGTTAACTGAGCTATTGCAGTCTTCAGACTTTTTGCGACATATAAATGTCTTACTTGATTTACTGAAAATGTTGCCATTTTTAATTCAAAGTTTAATTAAACATTGTGCTTATTAATAAGCTATTGATTATTCTCTTTACTTGCATATTGTGCTTTACTTGAAAGAGCTAATCTAACAGCTCTCTCTACTATCATATTATGTAAGCTATCATCTAACATACAATCCATAGCAGTAGAATATCCACCAATCTCTAAGTCTCCTATATCAACTAATATGATAGGAGTTGGTTTGCTTAGATAAAAGCAATGATACTTACTCATGTTATATTTAGATATTAGCCTGATAGAATCATTAATATCTATTCTAAGTACTCTATTATCTGAAGGTCCTTTAAATGGATTCTTTAATACCTTATATAACTCATCCTGTCTAACAGGAGTTATTAAGGCAGTCTTACCATCTTTACACCCTAATGTAGGGTCACTTAGAATACATTCTTCATAGGTTATAAACCATACATCAAGAGGTAATGTAATATTAGCCTCCTTTGCAGGAGTAGCTATTTCATTATTAAACTCTTTAACTGCCTCAACTAGGAATCTCCTAGCTTCTTCATTAGATTCAAATGAAATACCAAGGTTGTTTCTACCATTATATATCTCTAATACAATATCCTCTTGAGCTTTAGTTAGATACACAGACTTTTCGTATTCATCAAGTACAATAGCTACATCTAGTGTATAAGCACTAAGAAGAACATCCATCTCATTACTCATCTCAAATCTATTCATAACTATTCACTTCTTTGACCCATTTGAATACTAGTATTTACATCTCCTGTATAAGCAGCCTTAGCTATCTCTACAGCTCTTTGAAGTATTTCTTCATGTATGCTTGAATCTAATTCACATTCAGAAACTGCACTAACTCCATTAATAGATGTACCATACTGAGTAAGGTCTTCTACTATAATAGGAGCAGGTCTTTTTATATATCTAAATGTTACTGTTTGTACAGGAGGATTTGATAATACCTCAATTGTACCTCCAACTTCAGTATGATTACCTTGTATCACCCAAGCTTCAGCTTTTGGAGGATACTTGAAGGGTTTCTTTAATGCAGCATTAAATTCAGCAGGTGTGAGATATTTAGGCATTAAAGGAGAATACTTTAATAAGTTAGTATGAAACTGCTCATTTAAAAGTATGAATGCATCATCAGGAATCTTAAATACAACACTTCTACTATCTAACCTATACACTGGGTCTAGTGGTATAAGTTGAGGAGTTGCTGATGTCTTAATCAAATTCTTAAAGTCTGCATCTCTTTTAGGTGAGTCACTGAAACCCTCTTGGTACTTATTACCTTGAGGGTTAAAGTGATTCTTTATAATCTCTTCTTGACCTTTTGTTAAACAAACACTAATCTCATAACCATTTAAGCCTGGAGCAGCATTAGAATCAATGTTATTGTATAGGACATTAAACCTATCAAAGAATTCTGTTACATTCATTATTCTTTCAGTTTAGCTTCCAAGCTGAACTTAATAGTCTGGTTCTTAGGTGAAGCTAAGAACTTAGCTGCCATATTAAAGGTTGGGTCTTCTTTATTACTACATAAAGGACTATTATCTTCTCTTAAATAGAAGAAGCCTCCTCTATTAGCAATAAGTCCACCTTCAACTGCTCTCTTGATAAGTACCTTAGTAGATAACAGAGGGTCTGTGATAACCTTTAAGAACAACTTAGCATCAGCCTGAATGAGTTTATTAATCTTAGTTTGTAAGAACTCAATCTTAGTATTAAGGGCTAATGGTCTACCATCAATAGTTTCAATGATAGTTCTAAGAGTATCTGCATCCTTTTCATACTTACCATATTCCATATAAGCCTGCATTGTAGCTGACATTTCCTGTCTAGCATTTGAAGTTTCTTCACCTTCTTTGATAATTACATACTTATATGTAGCCTTAGGCATATCTTGTAATGCTTGAAGTGAAGGAGCAATCTCATCTTTATTAGCCAATAATATCTTATATTTGATATATTGCTCAGGGTCTGATAGATCAAGTATATTATCTTGTTTCAATAATCTAACTTGTTTATTAGACCAATAATTATTTTCTTTCTTATAAATTGAAAGAGCATTAAATTCAAGACCCATTATGTCTTCAAGGAATTCTTTCTCATCATCAGTAAGAATATTAACTAACTTACCAGATTCTAATTGAGGAACTGTAAAATACTTAACTGCATTTTCAGCCATACCTCCATACAAAATATGCTTTGGATTAGTTACAATACCACTTTCTTTTGGTACATATCTTACTATAACTCTTTCATTCCTAAGACAATTAATTGGTTCATTGATAACTGCCTCTTTATTTCTACCTCTTCTTACAGGTAGTTGTTCCTCAACTTCCTCAGGCATCTGAGGTACTATAGTCGTTTCACTATTAATAGTTTCTAAGTCAAGTTCTTCTTCTACTCTCTTACTTGCCATATTTACTTCTCCATTTAGTATTTAAAAAAAGAAAAAAAGGAGGAGTGTTAATCCTCCTTTTTAGTATTATTATCCTTGCAGGATTGCAGGAATAAGTGACATTGTTCTAGTTGGGTCTAATACCAATGTACCCAAAGTTGCCATTCTGTGAATTACAGCTGAATCCTCATCATAAGACATATTAGGATTACCCATCTGTCCAGTATAAGGATTTCTGAATCCCCATTGATAACCTCTAAATTCAGTTTGACCCTTGATAGCGCACTTCTGAATATTAGGTTGGTCCATAGTACCAATATACCAAATATCAAATCTATAAGAGAAAGCTACACCACCTTCAGGATGCAGAATCTTATTTCTTACAGGATCATCATAGAATGGGTCAACATCAAGAGTAACCATTACACCATTAGGTGCTCTCCATTCAGTTACCTGATAGTCAGTTACTGCAATTGCATTCTGTGCAAAGTTACTAGCAACTTTAGAGTAGATAGGAGGATTCTGAGTTGAGATGATAGGCATCCAACCAGAAGTAGTCTTCTTAGCTTCTCTATTAAAGATTAATGCACCTCTTTCACCAGTCTTTATGATGAATTTTCTATCACCAAATCCTAACTTACCAGCAGACAGTTCATACAATGCATCCAGTAACAACTTCATTAAGCCATTAGTATCATTGTAGTACATAGTATTAGCTACTTCTGTCTGTTCAAAGATACCAGCACCAGTCTTAATTACATTACCAGACTTACCAAAGTTCATGTATTCACCATTGATATTTCTGTTAGAAGTACCAAAAGCCATTGCATTGTTCTTATATTCAGAGAACTGGCATTCAACTTCCCACTCAACATAGTGCATCCACTTATTTGCAGTGTCCTTAACTTGCCTACCTGATTCATCTCTACGTACCATAGGAATACCCATAGCAAGCTTTCTATCAAGATTAGAACCTGGTTCCTTGTGTTGAATTCTAATAGTAGTCCACTCATTTCTCATAGAAACAGGACTAGTGAATCTAACATCACCAACCTTTCTAGAGAGTTCTCTTTCAACAGGAGCAAACTCTACTGAGTATCTTTCACCAGCAAGTAATCTTTCTACAGGAATACCCTTGCTGTTACCACCCATAAGTTCTACCTTATACACACAGTTAGTACCTTCAGGTCTACCATCACCAAGAATTCTCTGAGGATATACTTGATTCAGATTACCTACAATTACTTCACCATCTGCAAACCAGTCTTCAGGGAATACAAGATAGAAAGGAGCACCTCCAACACCAACATTACCTACAGTAGCTGATGTAATAACAGTACCATTTTCATCTCTAGCTTCTACCAGAGGAATATTTCTTCTTGAAGAACCAATAACATCCCAGTAGTATTCACTATCATCGTCAAATACCTTAGTAGGGAATGAATTAAGGAATGTATCAAGTGTCTTTCCTCTATGGAAAGCTAACAACTGAACCATAAGATTAGTTGCCTTTTGTGGTGCACGTTGAAATATAGCACCTAAGTGATTTTCAGTAGTCAACCCTTTCCAGTGTTGAAAACCAATCATTTGGAATTTACTTAATTTTCCAGCCATGTCTTAAACATTTATAAATTAATCAATCTCATTTACACATCAATATCGTAGTCTGAAACCTTTGATTCTGAGTCATCACTTACACCTGACATGAAATTAAGACTTCCATCTGTATTTCTTCTAGTAGTGTTGATAGTGTGTTCCAGTTCTCTTAGGCTCTTTCTAACTTGCTTTTTAGCAGCTGGTTTAACCAACTTATCTAAGTTTGTAAAGCCATCAGTTAATGTAAAGAGTACTCCCAACTTCTTTAAGAAGTCTGGTCTATTATCTCTTTCATACTTTTGGACTGCTGTTAGATACTCACCAGTTTCTGGGTCTCTATAGACAGGCTTACTAATAGAGTTGTAAACTTTCTCTCTTGTAGTTTTATCCAACTCTAACCCTTCAAAGACTTCCTTATCTTCTAAGATAGCCTTCTTCAAGTCTGCTGCCTCTTTCTTAAGTCTAGCTTTTTCAGCTTCTTCTGCCTCTCTAGCTTCAGCAATAATATTATCATATTCTTGCTTAAAGTACTCTTTATTACTTGCTAGTGCTTCCTTTGCATCTTCAATATCAGAGCCTGAACTAATAGACTTTTGAGTCTCTCTTTGTGCTCTTTCTTTGCTAAATCCTCTATTAAGGAAATCTTGAAAGATAAGTTGTTTTCTCAGTTTTTCACCTTCAGCAGATTCATCAATGATAGCATCTTCTGTGATAGTATTAAGGTAACTGATTGTTCCTTCATACTTTCTAACTTCATCAGGTTCTATACCCACTTGAAGTGCTTCATCTATCCTCTTTTGTCTTTCATCAAGTTGAGCTTTAAGTTGAGCTTCCATAGCTTCAGCAAAGTCTTCAGGACTTTCAATCTTACTTAAAGTCTCATCATCAAGGTCTGAGAGAATACCTTCTTCTTTCAAAGCACTGGCAATGGAAGAGTAGAAGTTAGTTTTGGGAGAAGCACCAGTCTCTTTAGAAGAGGTACTCTCTTTGCCTTTAGTATCTACTTTCTCACTACCTACGCTCTCTGATTCATCAAATAGACTTTCAGGGTCTATTTCAGGAATCTCAGTAGTTGTTTTATTATCTTTATTTTCTTCCTGTTTTTCAGGTGGAATAACCTGTGTTTCTTCACCCCCATCATCAGTAAACAGGTTATCAACCTCATCTGGTGACAGGATATTACTCATGTCTAATCCTTCCATAATACTCTTCTCCATTAATTAAACTATGCAAAGTTCTGAAAAATATTTCATATACACAATAGCATAAGTCTAACAGTAGTCTTACTATAAGTAAAACACTTAACAAAGTATCAAAATAAAAGGGTGTTAGTTAATAATAACCACACCCTTTAATCTACTTTTATTCCACTGTTAACTCAATGTCTTCTCCATCTATATTAGCTTGTAATAGCAACTTCATTAGCTTATTGAATGATGCTGTACTATTAATAACCTGACCTTTGACTTTGTTCTCTCCAACAAGGATACATCCAAGGGTATCCTGTGGTTTATTTCCTACATGTATGAGTACACCTTCAAATCCTTTAACATTCTCTAGTCTAGGAAGAATACCCTTATAAGGTATAGCCCATGATCTATCTTTGAATTTAGGACTTACTGTGTTCATATTTAACTTATAAACACCTGTAGGTATTGCTGTCTCTCCATATACCTTCTTAGCCTTAATCTCTTCAAGTGACATTTGACTGGTTAATCCTCTATCCTTGTCTTCTAAAACGTCACATAGATAAGTATCATTAACATACATCTTACCTATAGAGTATAAAGGTCCTTTATATGTTCTTTTTACTTTAACTTTCATATTAGTTAGGATTAGCTTCAAGTGTGATAGCCTTAGTAGTATTAGTTGTAACTACTTCAGTACCTCTTTGAGTTTTATAACCTGTTTTAGATACTACCCAATTTACTGTAGCACCCTTGTAAGTCTTAATGCTAGTACCTACAACTCCATTAATACTAACAGAGGCATCTGTTGGAGTTGGTGTTATAGCAAAGGTTACTTTATCTGTAATCAATGATACCATATTACCATTAATTCTTTGCTGTACATCAGCAATTCTATCTATAGCACTGCTGTCTCTAATCACTAGAATCTGACCTTCTGCAATTAAGTTAGGGTCTCCTTCAAATACATTATAACTTATTAGTCTTTTCATTGTTATCTAGTTTAATTTTTACTTCTTCTCTAACTCCTCCCAACAGATCTTCAACTGCTTTATCATCCATATATACTCTCTTACTACATCCCTTGGCTAAGCAAACATCATTTACTATCTTACTAACAACTTTTCTTAGCCTTATAAGCTCTAATCTATTCTCCTCACTTATTTGAATGTATTCTTCCAACTGGTGTTTATAATCTGTAACTAACTTCTTATAGAACTCCAGTTGTTTAACCAAGTTATCTAATTGGGTGCTATCAACTTCTGCATTAGTTTTATTAACTTCTGCATTATTCTTTCTTCTGGATAATGCCCAAGTAACTATACTATTAACTAAGTTGGACCCTAGTACTAAACTTATAATTTGTATAGTATCCATTTCCATATTTATTTTATTATTTCTTTGTAATCCTTCTCATACACAAACTTGAATTTATGCAATGTTTTTACCTCTCCTCTACAACATCTTGTTACTGAGTTTGGTATAGACCCTATATTCTTTGCTGCTTCTACTGCTGAACTGTATTTGGTAATAAAGTTTCCTTCCTTATCAAATTGAAGAACAACTTTATTACCACTATTATTACCAATCTTAGACCTGCTTATATTATCTTTATGTTCTTGAGATAACTTCATTCCTATATGGGATTTAGACATTTTATTCCTTATGTCTTGTGGAATTACCTTTCCTCTCCATAAAGCTCCTATTTTCTCTTTTAATGTGGTACTACAAGGAATCCCAACAGTAGCATCTCCTCCTTCTGTAATATTATAAGAAATGTTTCTATCTTTATAAAATTTAATAAGGTCTCTTTCTATATTCTTAGCAGTCTGTTCTCCAAGGTTTGAAGCTATTATATTATGTTGGAAATTGTTCCATCCATATTTTAATATGCTCCTGTAAAATACTTTACAATGAATATAACCTCCACCATTTTGCCATCTTACTTTTACTCTTTGAGATGTTATACCTACATATACTTTACCAGAAGGAGAGATATGTTCATATACTATCCAAGTTTTATTTAATAATTTCGACATATCTACTTTCCTTATTTTTTACATAAGGGTTCTTTTCCTTTACTGTTACAGTAACAACAGTCATTTTCTTCTGGAACCACCTAAACAAGAAGAATTTCTTTGGTGGATTCACAGTCTCCCTTTTACCATTTATGAATGTATATCTCTCTAATTCTATCTCAGGACTGAGTGCTATAGTACTTGGGAATTCTAAATGAAGATTAGTCTTAAACCACTTATCTCCCACTATAGTGTCCAGCTTTAACTGAGGGTCTCTGAATAAAGTATCTCTTAGAACAATAGTATCATGTCTTTGTGCATGACTGGCTTCATATTGAAGCTGTTGTAATCTCTTATCCTTTATTCCTAATTCCTTCTGGACCACTTTCATCTTCTTAATGATTGAATCATTAAAGTAATTAAGCTGTTCAACTGTTAGTTTTAATACTCTATTATCACCTTCAAGTCCACTCAATTGAGCATCATAGGCTTTAACATTCTCAATGGAAGTTTCATACTTAGTAGTCAATTGTTTATTCTGATATGATAGATAAGCTATAGCTCCAATCAATATTAGAATAAAGATTATTATATACTTCTTCATATCTTCTTCCCTTATATTATTATGCAAACATATTAAAAATAAATCACCTATACAAGAGTATAAGTGATTTATTTATATGAACTAACTAATTATTATCTGCCAGCAAATCCCCAAAATTCATCATGAATAATTCATATATCCTTTGATTACCTAAAACATTAGGATGTCCATCAGCAAGAAAGTATTGAGGGTCTGGAGTACCAGTTGTAGTGTCTTCTATTGCTGTTACATTCTGAATATCTAAATATCTGAAAGGTATATAATTTCTAATCCATGAATTATATTGGTCAATCTTTCCTCCACCTCCTAATCTTGGGAAGGTAGTAAGGATTACCTCAGAACCATTAGCCCTAATCTTATTAATAAGGATACTCATATTCTGCTTATATTGTTGAAGAGTATTATCATCTACAATATAATCATTAATACCAATAGCAAGTAAAGTATATTTTGGTTTAAACATATTGAAGTCAGTATCTATCTTCTTTAGTAACCCTGTTGAAGATTCTCCCCCTTTACAAGATATAGAAACATTTCCATTGAAGACATCTTTAATTAATTGTGGATATCTTTCATACATTAATTTTATAAATCTATTTTTGTTATAGTTAAATTAGTACCCGTAGATTTGGTATTTTTAAAAACTATATTTTTATCTGCATCTGTAGATACTTGAAGGTAGTCATTCGAAAAAATACTATTAGGGTCAGCTACTACACTTATTGAGTGAGTATTACTTACATATATTATGGCAGAATAACCTGCTACTAACGATTCTTCAATATTATATAATCCAAAAGGCATTGAGGCAGCTTCTACAGTAGAACCTGTAGTACTAACATTAGATAAGTATATATCAATAACTGGATTAGAGCTTGTTGCCAAATATTTTATAGAATCTCCTATCTTGGTTACATAAAAAGTCTTAGTTTTAGAAGCATCTAATAGAGTATATTGATTTCCTGCTACTAATTTCTCTATATCATAGCTACCTTCAATAAATGTAATACCATATCCATTTTCTATATCAAAAAGTGGATAATGATTATTCCAAATCCCATCTATATCTATAGGAGAATTTATTTTAATATTATTTATTAAGACATTATCCAAAATGATACTTCCATAAGTTGTTGTTTGTAATAAGTAGCTATTAAAAATTCCACCGATTCTCTTATCTGTAGCCCAGTCATGGAATGTAGTATCTTTTATAGAAGTAATACCTTCTGAAACTTGAAACCAATAATAATTTACAGCTTTATTACTTGAAAATCTACATCTCTCAAAATAAGAAACTTTAGTATTTATAATAGGAACTTTTGGTTCAGATGATAATTC